>Ga0334898_1004183_pt1 | contig 10951 bp, 12 predicted proteins | sample GraSluR3_MG_10_FD_207228 | JGI IMG/M metagenome (GOLD analysis project Ga0334898, IMG submission 207228) | Sludge microbial communities from methane-producing bioreactor in Wageningen University, Netherlands - Granular Sludge_3_08-R3 | ecosystem: Engineered > Bioreactor > Anaerobic >... | reverse complement strand
TTTCCAGGTATCCGGAACTGGTGGGAAATTCTGCCATGGTGGGTGCGAAAGCTTCTATGTTTAAAGACGACTGGACATCCTATTTTGGCTTGTTAATTATGATGATACTAACTCTAGGGACCATTGGCTTTGGTACAATTACTGGCTGGGTTTTCGGACGAGAATACTCTGACCGAGTTGTGGGAGACCTCTTGGCTTTACCAGTGCACAGGTTTACTATTGTCTTGTCAAAATTCATCGCCATTATAGTTTGGTGTTTTCTTTTATCTGTTATTCTCTTCCTTTTCGGAGTTGCCACTGGACTTGCTGTGAATATTGCCCACTGGTCTGTGGATAGTGCTTACCATTATTTCATTATTTTCATGGTTACCTCCATTTTTACCATGTTACTTTCCACTCCAACAGCTCTGGTAGCAAGTTATGCCCGCGGATATATTGCTCCCATTGCTTTTACTATTGGGACGTTGATCGTAACTCAAATATTGTTTGTGGGCATTCCTAATACCACACAGTACTTTCCATGGGCCATTCCCTCACTTTACAGTGGAGTTTCAGGGGCTGGAGGGGGCACTCCAGACATGATTAGTTATATAATATTGTTTTCAACCATTCTGTTGGGTTTTATTGGAACAGTGGCTTGGTGGCGTTTCGCTGACCAAAAATAATAGTTATGAAAGGTTTTTAGCCATTACTGTCCTATGGGGGTTATTTTTAAACCATTTTTAAGATAAAAGCTTTCCGCGGGGATATCTTTATTGGTTAATAAAATCACGCACACATAACCATTACTGGCAAGATTACTGGTTACATAATCCATCATTTTTGTCCCAATTCCATTTCCCTGTTTTCCATTTTCAACAAAAAATTCGTCTACAAAAAATTCATTCCCAATCCACCATGATCTCATGTGTCCAAGACAAACTGCAACAATATCTGAACCTTCACAAGCTACAAATCCCTCAAAAACAGGGTTTTCAATGAGTTCACCCAGATAATTTTTGGCTTGAGGTAATGATATCCAGTTATCATACCAGGGATATGCAGTAAATACTTTTAGGAAGAGTTCAGCGCACTCATCCAAGTCCTCCCATGAAAATCTCCGAAAATTCATCTGATTATCGTTATTACACACTGCTAAAGATCTATTTTCAAAATGATTTTGGAAAAAATAATTCCAATGATTACTCCTGTGATTTTTTAAGAAAATATTTTCTGAATGTTCCGTAAAAGAAGTGTTTTTAAAATGTTCTTTCCAATGATTGCTGGCGAAATGGTCTTTAATTGCAGTTTTTAAGGACATGTTAATCCATTTTCTTTCCAAAAATCACAAATAGCTGATCAGGAAGGAAATTATAGGTCTCCAGTGGATAAAATCCAGCTTTATCCATTGTTTCCAGAAGAACATTTCGTGAAGTGTAGTGTCCGAAGAGCCCGGCGAAGTTGAATTTTTTCCTTTCATAATCAATGACAGCTATTTTGCCAGTGTCTTTTAGAAATTTCTTAATAGATTTAAAGTATTCAACGGGGTCTGTAATGTGGTGGAAAACATTTCTCAAAAAAAATAGATCAACATTTTCAGGTAAATACATCCCATTGGGATTGGCTTTTACAGTTCTAACATTCATTATCTCCTCTTTTTCGAGATTAACTCCAATATATTCCAATGATTTTTGGTTAACATCAATTGCATAAACTCGGCCTTTTCCACCAACCTCTCTGGAAAATTCATGGCTGAAAAACCCTCCACCCGAACCAATATCCCCCACTACCATTCCATTTTTGACATTTAAGTGTTGTATGATATCTAAAGCCATATTCTTTGGTGAAGAAGCTTCTCGGTTTAACATTTTTAGCCTGAATTCATTAAACATTCTTAATCAGCCCTAGTTTTTTATGGAATTCTTTTAAAGGAGCATTAGTTAGTACGGTTCCCCAGTTAACTCTTGAACCCACTTCTGGAGTTATAAGGAGGTTTTTTTCAATTTTCCCATATTAGCCAGATTGGCCACTGTTTCATGAAAAGAAATAGAATTTTCATCATTTATTCTTGATTTTGGAATAGTAAATGCCTTGTATCCTTCATTTTCCAATAATTTAGTTAATTTTGATGTGATGTATTTTAACTGGCAGTTTGTTTCATGGTAAATTTTTTCATAACTTTTTTTAACTCCATCAGAGATTAAATTGGGTAATGTGATTCCCACTGATATTGCCCTGGGATACTCAGAGATTAATGAATCATATTTTTCAATCAGGGAATTTTCTAAATGATAAAAATCAACTATCCCCAAAAAATAGTCTTCACATTCTGTTTCAATGGAATTTCTTATAGCACTTTCAAACTTCATAATTTCTTTCCTCCCATCTAGCTCTTATCAATCCTTAATTATCATAAATTCAGTTATATGGCCCAAGCTAATGCAAACAAGAATGATTAAAATTCTTTTTCAATTCAGACTCAGTTAATCTGAATCATTCATCAGCAAGGGATTCTTCTATTTTTTTAAGTCTTTCGCTTAGATCTCCAATTATTTCTTTATGAGGTGCCAGTTTTTCTTTTTTAATATCTTCCAGGAAAGAAACATAGCTGTTAATCTCTTTCAACACATTTTTCACAGCGAAAGCTCCTCGATCCATTGTTTGACCGTCTCTCTGAGAAGCGCCGAACAATTCTACAATTGTTTCATGGCCGGCCTCTGTTAAATCATATTTTCCATCGGTAACTTTTTCAATTAACCCTTCTTCAACCATTTTCTTGAGCATAGGATATATCGAACCGGGTGATGGACGACAGGGAACACGTTTCATTGTTTTTCGAAAGTGATGGGCATAATGATTGCCTCCTACTTGCTGGCTTCGCCTTTGGTACATATCATTTATAATGTCATAGTGTTCCTGAATAGAATCCATTATTTCTACACCATTTTTCGGGCCATGATCAAGAACATGGAGTATCCATATTCTCAGACCTCCCAGTTTGTGCAGTCTGTCTATTTTTTCATGGATATTTCGCCAGTTATCCCATTTGTTTCTCCACTCATCCCACATTTTGAAAATCACTCCTATCGTATAATCGATATAATATCGGGATCTTGATATAATCTAATTCTTTAATTTAGATTTCAAAGTTTTCAGAGTAAATTCTTAACTACAAATATCAAGTTAACGATATCGGATAAACGATATTCAGTAAGTTATATTATATATAGTTAACTATTAGATGATGGAGTCTGAATTTTATGACAAGGATATTGATTTTGATTGCATAGAAACGGGATTTGAATTAACAAAAAAATGTTTATAACTTAAAATAGATATTCCATATTATATACTCCTTTTTCCCATCCAAAAAGTGAAATACTCTTCTTATTAAATTTCTTAAATCTTAACCTTTTATAAAACCTTAAAGCACCTTCATTCTCCATGTCGACATCCAGAACAGCCCTTTTACATCCTTTTTCTCTGGCCAGTTTAATTCCCTCTTCAATGATAAAGGAACCAATTCCCTTTCCCCTCGAGTCCTCATCCACAGCTATGATGGCAAAATAAAAATCATCAACGTCAAGATCCGAGAGGAATATGTTATCTAGTATCTCAATCATGATGAATTTAAAGGAGTCGATTACGTTTAAATTCTTAAAAAGAACCTTTAATTGCCTGATTTTATCTCCTTTCCCAGCAGTTGAATAGACCATTACTCCTAAAATTTCATTTTCTCCATTGGTTACCACATATGTTTGCTGGTATCCCAGATCATTATCACCAGCAGCCACCAGTTTAGCAATTTTTTCAGAGGCTTTGGGCTTATTGCCAAAGAAAAAATTGAATGTATCGACATCAGCTTCGTAGATTATTGCTGCAACCTTGCCTGAATCGTGCCGATGCCTATCCATTTTTTGAAATTGCATTGAACTGTAAACTCCTGAAAATATGTTATTATAATTTTTTAAAATCAATTTAATTGTTTTAAAGACATATGTGTTGCTAATCACTAACAATATTTACACTTGAAATGTATGGATAAGTTCTAAAGATAGTATGATCCAACCAAATCCGGATTAATTATAAATTTTTTCACTTGCAAGATATGGCAAAATGGACAAAATAATATGATCGCGGCATGACCCTATAGAAAATAAGGTGCAAATACGAATTCATATGTCATACTAATTATTTTTATCCACCTCAAATTCACAGATTTTAAGAATTTAATCTCAAGAATCTTGATTAAACAATATTTTATACCCGGATTCATATAAATTAAGAGCGTATGGAAACCAAAAGAATGGTGCTCCTGGACATCGACTACATCACTAGGGGCGAAAAAGCAGTGATAAGGCTCTTCGGGAGAGAAAAAAACGATGCAGATGAAAATTCTATTATTGTCCTTGATGATGGATTCCAGCCCTACATCTACGTAGTGCCCCATGACTTGGAACAATGCCATGAGCAAATAAAAGAATTAGACGTATTAAAAGTTGAAAGGGTGGAAATGAAAGATTTGGCTAGAAAGAAAGATTTCATAAAAGTGACATTCAACCATCCCCAAGACGTTCCTAAATTAAGAGATAAAATAAGAGATTTAACCAGTGTAAAAGATATTAGGGAACACGACATACCATTCTACCGGAGATATCTTATAGATAAAGGATTGTTTCCAATGGCAGAGGTGGAAGTTGAAGGAAAAACTGCTACCCATCAGGAAATAAATGAAATCTCCAATGATTGCCTGGCAAACATATTCGAGTTAGAAGGCGAAATTCGGCCTATTAGTTCGGATTTTCCAAATCTTAATGTTTTAAGCCTGGACATTGAAGTTTACAATCCTAAAGGAATGCCCAAATCAGAAGAAGATCCCATAATCATGATCAGCCTTTCCAGTAATCAGGGACTTCAAAAAGTACTATCCACTGCAGAATCACCTCTTGATTTTGTAGAAACTGTGGACAGCGAAGCCGAAATGCTCAGAAGGTTTGTTGAAATTGTCCAAGAGGAAAATCCTGACCTTCTTATTGGTTATAACTCTGACAATTTCGATTTCCCCTACATAAAAGACCGTGCTGAACTTCTGAACATTCCCCTAAATCTAGGAACGGATGGTTCTCAATTAAAATTTATTAAAAAAGGTTTTGCTAACGCGGCACTGGTAAAAGGGCGAGTTCATGTTGATCTTTATCTTATTATGCGTCGTTATCTTCAACTGGATCGTTACACTCTTGAAAGAGTCTATTTAGAGCTATTTGACCAGGAAAAGCAGGATATTCCTGGTGATGAAATACATCGCTACTGGAGTGAAGGTGGTGATAAACTTGAAACACTATTCAAGTACTCTCTGGATGATGCAGTTACTGTAACTGAAATTGGGGAGAAAATGTTACCATTAACCCTGGAACTAACCCGAATCGTTGGGCAGCCCTTTTTTGATGTGGCACGCATGACTACCGGGCAACTGGTGGAATGGTATCTCATCCGTAAAGCATATGAACAGGGCGAAGTGGTTCCCAACAAACCATCCGCATCACAGTACTCAAACCGAAGAGGTAAAAGAGCTGCAGGAGGTTACGTTAAAGATCCGGTTAAGGGTTTGCACGAGAACATTGTTTACTTTGATTTTAGAAGCCTTTACCCCAGTATTATCATATCTAAAAATGTCTCCCCAGACACATTGGTGGCAGAATGTGACGAAGATAAATGCCATATATCCCCTGAAAGAGGGTACATGTTTCTTAAAGAGCCTGCTGGCTTTGTCCCCTCCATCATAGGCAACATACTTAATGAAAGGGTCCGTCTTAAGACAATGATGAAGGAATCTCAGGATGAAGATGAGAAAAAGTTTCTTAACGTGCAACAAGAAGCCCTTAAGCGGCTGGCCAATTCCATGTATGGAGTTTACGGTTATTCCCGTTTCAGATGGTACCGTTTAGAATGTGCAGATGCTATAACCGCCTGGGGAAGGGATTACATTAAGAAGACTATGGTGAAGGCAGAAGATTTCGGATTCAAACCAGTTTATGCTGATACAGATGGGTTCTACGCGGTTTACCAGCAATAAATGGTTATTCTAATGAAATCTGTTTATTTAGAATGAGAATATTTGAAATATTATATCGTTATATTTTAGGAAACAAAAAAGGATTGGGGGACTAAATGTTCCATATAGCTGAGAAAACAGACATTTTAGAGGGCAAAATTACTGATGTTTACTTTCAACGAACCCTTGATATACTGAAAAAGAAAGATGTGAACCCCTGGGTTAAAGCAGAGTTTGTTGCCAAAAATTTGCCGGATAAATGGTCTTGGGCTGTCCTGGCAGGCTTAGAAGAAGTTCTTCAGCTCCTTAAAGATTTACCGGTTAAGGTACGTGCAATGAAGGAGGGTACGATTTTCTATCCTAACCAGCCGGTTCTGGAGATTGAGGGTTATTATCAGGATTTTTGTGTTTTTGAAACTGCCATTCTAGGACTATTATGCCAGGCCACTGGTATTGCCACCAAAGCTGCTAGATTCAAGAAATTAGCAGGGGAACATCTGGTTATGAGTTTCGGTGCCAGGCGGATGCACCCAGCTATAGCCCCCATGATAGAAAGAAGTGCATATATTGGGGGTTGTGATGGTGTTTCCGTAGTCAAAGGTGGCCTGATCATTGGAGAAGACCCCCTAGGAACTATTCCACACGCTCTCGTTATCTGTATCGGCTCCACAGTCAAAGCAATCCAAGCCTTTGATGAAGTTATTGACCCAGAGGTTAACCGGGTGGCACTTATTGACACCTTCAATGATGAAAAATTTGAATGTCTTAATGTGGCAGAAGCCCTGGGTGAAAAACTCCACGCAGTGCGTTTTGACACCCCTTCATCCCGACGTGGCGATTTCTACCACATACTCAAAGAAGCAAGATGGGAATTAGACCTAAGGGGATATAATCATGTGAAAATCTTTGCCAGTGGCGGAATTAAAGAAGAGGAGCTTCCCCACCTTAATCCCCTGGTGGATGCCTACGGAATTGGAACTTCCATCAGCAATGCACCGGTTGTGGACTTTTCCATGGATATTGTAGAAGTGGATGATGAGCCATTGGCCAAAAGAGGTAAATGTTCAGGGTCAAAAAAGGTTTTAAGATGCGAAAAATGCCATGAAGACCGTGTTTTGCCCATGGAAAATGAATTTGATAAATGTATATGTGGTGGAAGTTATGAAAACCTGCTAAATCCTTATATAGATAATAATGAAATTCTCCAGGATCTACCTGAACCTAAGCAGATTAGGGAATATGTGTTAGAGCAAGTTAAAGTTCTTCCTGATTTAAAAAGCCATTAGGAGATACCATGAATAGGGCTTTAATAGTGATTGATGTTCAAAAAGAATACTTCAACGGGAAATTACCTGTTACTTATCCTTATGAAAGTCTTCAAAACATATTAGCAGCTATGGAATCTGCCCATGTAAACAAGATTCCAATAATTCTGGTTCAGCACACAAATATTGATGAGGGATCTGTAACTTTTGTTAAAGGGACTGAAGGTTGGAATATCTTATCGGAGGTAAAAAATAGGCCATATGACCATCTGGTAGAAAAAAACCTCCCAGGAAGCTTCACTGGTACTGGCCTGGAAAGTTGGCTCAGGAAAAATAACATTGATACAGTTACAATTTCGGGTTACATGACACAGATGTGCTGTGATACCACTGCCAGGCAGGCCTTTCATCGCGGTTTTGATGTGGAATTTTTGTCTGATGCAACAGGCACCCTCAGCGTCTCCAATTATGCAGGGACAGTTACTGATGAGGAATTACATCGTTCAATTCTGGTGACTCAGGCCATGCGCTTCAGTAATGTTTTAACCACCAATGACTGGGTTAAAGGATTGGGAGAATGATTGAAACATAGAGATTTATAAAGAATTTATTAATATTTAGATGATTCATATCTTGGGGATGTTATTATGAATGCAGGATTAGATGAATTAAAATTAAACCCAATTCCAACACTATTATCCTGCAGTAACCCTGCAATTGAATATTTTACACGTCGAGATATTTTAGATGAACAATTAGAACCCATAAGTGAGTTATGGGGGATTAAAGATGTTTTAAAGATTCTTAAAAAACAACATGATGATGGTTCCTGGAAGTATCCCAGTAAAATCAGAAGAAATCTGCGTTCAAGGGAGGATTATGACCAATTTGAGACCTACAAAACTTTAGGATTACTTGTTGAGAAATACGGCCTTAATATGAACCATCATCAAATCCGAAAAGCCGCTGAGTACCTTTTCAGTTGTCAAACCTCTGAAGGAGATTTTAGGGGTATTTATGGCAACCAGTATGCACCCACTTACTCCCCAGCCATTATGGAACTTCTGATTAAAGCAGGTTATGCCGATGACAAACGTGTCGAAAAGGGTTTTCAGTGGTTGCTCTCCATGCGCCAGGATGATGGAGGTTGGATTATTCCATTCAGAACTACTGACATGAATCTTAAAGAAGCATTGATGGCTAATGAACAGGATATGCCTGATCGATCCAGGCCTTTTTCCCATTTGGTGACTGGTATGGTACTTCGGGCCTTTGCAGCACATCCGGGATATCGAAAGTCAGAAGAAGCTAAAAAAGCAGGGAAATTACTGGCTAGCAGATTCTTCCAGGCTGATAAATATTCAGATCGGAAGGGTAAAGAATACTGGGAAAGGGTTTCCTATCCCTTCTTGTTTACTGATATTATTAGTAGTATGGATTCATTATCATTCCTCGGATTTACAAGGGATAATCATCATATACGAGATGGGTTAGAATTTCTTTCTAACCGACAAAATGATGAAGGTCTTTTCAACTTAAAAATAGTGAGAGGCAGTGATAAAGACTTGAAATACTGGATTTGCCTTGCTATTTGTAGATTATTTAAAAAATACGATTAATTTGTGAATAAAAAATCGAGGAAGACACCCCATTCTCCATTAAACTCCGATATTAAACAACTGATATATATTAACCCAACTTGTCACAAGAGCAATGAAATAACTATTAAAAAATGATATTAACTGACTTAAGGGGATTTTAATTATCTTGAGGTCAGCTGGAAAAATATGAACAAATCCGATTTTTTTTAAATTATTAAGGTCAATATTAAATATAATAGACTAAACGAATTAGGTGAAATCAGAATGGCAAAAGAAATCAAACAGTTAGTAGTGGGCATAACCCGAGAGGGAGACATTGTTGTTAAAAGTGCCAGAGGCAGAATGTACTCCGTTAAAAAATCAGCAGAATTAGAATTTGGTTGTGAAGATTTATTCAAGGATGTTGAGACAGAATTATATGCAACCATCGATACTGAAGCTGAAACCTGGGAATGTGTATTGATTGAATAGAATATAGTAGTGTTAGGGTGCTAAAAATAGTTTAAAAAAAAACTTGTCATTATTAAAGGTTTATATCCATTCAATCCTTTCGTCTGTCAGGTCTCCACCGGAATCCCCAGTATTAACAGTTCCGGTGGGTTCTATTAACAATACATGGCATTCTTCCCTGCACAATGGTTTATGTTCGACTCCCTTGGGAATAACAACCATTTCTCCTTCCTTCAAATATAATGTTTTATCCCTTAAATCAATTTCTAAATTCCCCTGAATAACCATGAAAACTTCATCAGTCTCTGGATGGCTATGCCAGATAAAATCTCTCTTTGCTTTCACAATTTTGAAATAATAATCGTTCATTTGGGCAATAACCTTGTAAGAATGTAATTTATCTACTTTTGATAATTTATCCCTAAAATTCACTACTTCAACATCCATTTTCCAACACCAGTCCATTTCTTAAAAGAAATCTATTCGTAATCTTTTACAATCTCACTTAAAAGTTACCTAATAACATTATAGTAAATAAATTCAGATTTCATGTTCTATAAGCGAACTTTTATGATAATCAACTAATGCTATCAGTAACAAATACACTCTTAATGCCATTGATATAGAATTTTATGTCCCTTTAAATGAGCAGCTTGTGAATGGTTATTTATTTCAATTTACAGAAGTATAATGTAATCTGGTTATATTGTAATATTTTATTTGGAGTGTTTTGGAGTATTCAGGAAAGATTTACCATGAAATTGAAATTGAAAGAAGATGGAAAAGAAGGCCTGGATTTGATTAAGCCACTTTGGGAGAAGTTAAACAAATTTCACCTGAATCAGGAATCAAATTTCAAAGCACACTATGCAAATTTCACTTTCACAGAACGTAAGAAAGTTCTTCTTAATAAGGCACTTGCCGGTGCCATATATATCTGTCTTGCGGAAGATGAAGAATCTGGAACCGTGTTGGGATACATTGTTACCACCATATCCTCTGAGAATGAAGGAGAAATTGATTCAGTGTATGTTGAAGACGAATATCGTTTAATGGGAATAGGAGATTCATTGATGCAACGTTCCATCAGATGGATGGACAGAAAAGGCGTTAAAACTAAAAAAGTAGCGGTTGCTGCATGTAACCCTGAAGCTGTGTCTTTTTATGAGCGTTATGGGTTCAGGAGAAGAACAATAACACTGGAACAACCATCAGATCGTCTTGAAAAATAAATTTAAATGTAAAACACAAGTAAATTTTTGATCAAATATTATGGAGGATTATCAATTGGAAGAAAAGAATCATCATCATTTACTGAAAGAAAAATTCAGTCAGGGTGCTGAAGAATATGACAGGCAACGAACACATGTAATTCCCTGTCTGGAAGATCTTTACCATATCACATCTGATCTGGCCAATTTAAACACTCAAAATCCTAGAATACTTGATCTTGGTGCTGGAACTGGGCTTTTAACATCATATCTTCATAATAAGTACCCTGATGGAGATTTCATTCTACTTGATTTGTCAGAAGAAATGTTAAACATTGCCAGAACTCGGTTCGAAAATTCTCCAAACTTTCATTATGTGGTTGCAGACTACTT
>Ga0334898_1004181_pt1 | contig 10958 bp, 8 predicted proteins | sample GraSluR3_MG_10_FD_207228 | JGI IMG/M metagenome (GOLD analysis project Ga0334898, IMG submission 207228) | Sludge microbial communities from methane-producing bioreactor in Wageningen University, Netherlands - Granular Sludge_3_08-R3 | ecosystem: Engineered > Bioreactor > Anaerobic > Unclassified... | reverse complement strand
TTTTCCTGATATACTTTCATTACGACAGCTCCTCCTAATTATTTGATAGTTTGGTTCCATAACCTCATTCTATCAGTATTATTTGGAGCTGTCATTTTCAATTTCCACGGAGTTTGGGACAGAATCCTATTACCAAGACCACCTGCCAAGTTCATATATTACATCAACTGAGGGTTTAACATTCTTTAATGCGGCATTAGCAGCAACGATGGAATAATCATGGACTGTTGGAATAATCATCGCATGATCGTTAATGTACTTGAAGATGTCTCCATACATGTCAGTACGCTTTGCCATATCACTCTCTCCACGTGCTGCCATTACCATATCATAATATATCTGATCCTCATAGACACACCAGCTTCTATTCTCGTCAGCTTCTATAGGCATAGTTAAGAAAGTAACTGGAAAATCAGCATCGCGGACCAAAGAAGTCAAACGGCACAACAATACTTGGAAATTGCGTGGTCCTTGAATATTGGCATAGAATGAACTTCTCTCATTCGGGAACACTTCAAGATTAATACCGATCTTTGCAAGCTGAGCCTGTACAATCGAAGCCTGAGCAGGATAAACCGGATCATCTAGACAATCAACGCGAAGTGTAAGACCATCCTTATAACCTGCTTCGGCCAAAAGTTGCTTTGCATATTCGGGATTATATTCATTTTTCTTGAAGGAACTATCATATGCAGCGTTAGTATGGTGCATAATGGTTTGTGCGACAGATGCATAACCGTCAAATCCACCGTTGATAATTTCTTCATCATTAATAGCATAACTTATTGCCTGACGTACTTTGACATTGCTGACAATATCATCTTCATCACAGTTGAATAAAAACCAATATGTGTTTAGGGAAGGAGTCATATGAACTTGTATATTTGGATTTGCTTCTGCTTGTTTAACATCCGCAGTAGAAAGGCTGACAATAGCGTCTACTTCGCCGCTTTCCAATGCAATCATAGCTGTGCTACTTTCGGTAATGGGCTTAAGCGTCACATTTGAAATCCCTGCTGCCTTATCGGGGAAAGAGTAATTCTCATTTCTCTTAAACTTTAGATGTGTGCCACTAACCCATTCTACAAATACATATGGACCGGAGCCAATGCCTTCGGGCGGTTTAAGCGATACTATATCTGAACCAACCTCTTCATAAACATCCTTATTCATAACGCGTACAATTTTCAGAGCAGCAGCTGCAGCAGTATAAGGAGAATCGCATTTTACTAGAACATGTGTATCATCAATAACCTCAGCGCTTTTTATCCCTCCCATAGATGTGCTCATATATGAGGAATTTACATACAAATTAATTGTCCAAGCAACATCCTCCGCTGTAAGAGGGTCGCCATTTGCAAACTGAACATCATCGCGCAAAGTAATTATCCATTCGGTACTATCAGCGTTACCACTAATGTCTGTTGCTATATGCGGGTCATAGGTACCATCCATGTTGTCCCAGTATAATGCATCATAGATAAGATTGTTCGCCGTTCCAGAGACATAATTGTTATGCTTGCTACGATCCATAGACACTACATCAGAGGGAATTGCTACCACTAATTCATCTTTAATACCCTCTCCTTCCACAGCGCCTTTATTAGCTGTTCCACCATTGCCAGCACAAGCTATGAGTATCATAGGTGCTAGTAATACTAAAGCAATAACCATTAACGTTTTTCTTTTCAATTTAATATTCCTCCTTGTATTTCATTATTTATATAAAATCATTTTTGATTTTATATACTAATAACTTTGTCACTGGAGAGTCTTTCGATGATTTCTGAAGAATATCCCAATTCATATAATATTTGCCTCGTGTCTTTCCCGGTCCGAAACTCGTCAGAAACATAATCCGGCGCGCCCTCAAACTGAATTGGTGGCATGGACATATGTATCTCTTTTCCTTCGCTGCCACAATAAGAAACCAAAAACTTATTACATAGAGCTTGCTCATCGAATGGAACTTCTTTTAAATAGCGTAGCCGCTCAATGCAAATATTGGTATGAGAAAATAGCTCAGACCATTCATCAAATGTCTTTTGAGAATAAATCTCTCGTAACCGGGGTATAATTTTGCGTCTGTCGTCATATTCTTCAGGAGTGATACCAATAATATCGCAAAGTGCCAACTTCTGTTTTTCTGTAACCGCTTGTACAAAAACATATGCACCATCTTTACACCTATAAACCCTATCTATATGGTAGTTCTCATCATACTGTGAAATTACATAATTCATGCTAGCTGTCCAAACCGCGGAATGCAATAATGAAGCACAAATACTACAACCTTCGCCGTGAAGCTGTACACCTGCTAGTCCGGCTAAGACGCCTGCTGTCAACGATAACGCAGTTATGGCGTCACCTCCGCCATACATGAAGTTGTTAGGAGGAGCACCTTTCTGTACATAATCTAACATCAAACCTCCACGAGCATAATAAGCAGTAGCATCAAAGCCTGGTCGATTTGCCTCTTCGCCTTTTTCACCATATCCTACTACACGGCCATAAACCAAAGAAGGGCGTATAGCACTTAGGTCCTCATACGTCACATGCAACTTGCGTAGCGAACTATCCATAAAATTTGTTATGAATACATTCGCAGTATTAATTAGTTTAAGAAAAACTTCCATACCACCAGTAGTCTTTAAATCAACTGACAAAAAACGCTTTCCACTATTAGCTACAACGAATAGCGGATTATCCTCATCATTGTGGGGTATCTCATAAAGTCCACCCATTTTTCGCCAAGGGTCTCCTCCTAGCATTTCCACTTTTATGACATCTGCACCAAGATACGCAAGAATCCTACCACAGCTTGGTGCAGCTAAGTATGAAGACATTTCTATTACTCGGATGCCTTCAAGCGGCATCGCCCTCTTTAGCATAATATTCTCACCTCTCCCTAATATTTCTACCCGGTTATTAGGAAATTTTACTGTATAACGGGTAATGGATGCACAGTCTTTGTACCCTGGCCGCCGCTTCATTTTTCGAGGTAGGGTTATTCAGTATCAGCGCAATTATATCTGCAATTTCTTCCATCGCTTCTTCCTTCATATCTCGAGTGGTCACTGCCGGTGTGCCTACCCTTATTCCGCTTGTAACAAAAGGACTTTCATTGTCATAGGGTATGGTGTTCTTGTTCACGGTAATGCCGATTTCATCCAGCAGGTTTTCCGCCCGCTTGCCGTTTAAACCCTTGTTCCTCAGGTCAAGCAGCATTAGGTGGTTGTCGGTACCCCCCGATACCAGCCTGAAACCCTTTTTGATAAGCTCTTCCGCCAGCATTGCGGCATTTTTCACAATCTGTTCCTGGTATTCTTTAAACTCCGGGGCCATCGCTTCTTTAAAGCTGAGTGCCTTGGCCGCGATGACGTGCATAAGCGGCCCTCCCTGAGTGCCTGGAAAGACTGCCTTGTCTATTTCCCTGGCAAACTCGGCTTTGCAGAGGATTGCACCTCCCCTTGGACCTCTTAGGGTCTTGTGGGTGGTGGTGGTAACAAAGTCCGCATATGGAACCGGGCTGGGATGAAGCCCTGCCGCCACAAGGCCGGCTATATGGGCCATATCCACCATATACAGTGCCCCTACCTTTTTTGCAGTTTCCGCCAGTCTTTCAAAATCTATGATTCTTGGATATGCGCTTGCCCCCGCCACCAAAAGCTTCGGCCTACACTCCTTAGCTATTTCATCCACACTTTGGTAGTCAATCCTTTCGGTTTCTTTATCCACACCATAGGGCACAAAACTGAAGTATTTGCCCGACAGGTTGACGGGGCTTCCGTGGGTAAGATGCCCCCCATGTGACAGGTCCATGCCCATTACGGTATCGCCGGGCTTTAAGACCGCAAAATAAACCGCAAGGTTCGCATTGGCTCCCGAATGGGGCTGTACGTTGGCATGGTCTGCGCCAAAGATTTCTTTAAGCCTCTCCCTGGCCAGGTTCTCTACCTCGTCCACGAATTCACATCCGCCGTAGTATCTTTTGCCCGGGTATCCTTCGGCGTACTTGTTGGTAAGGTGGCTGCCCATGCCCTCCATCACCGACGCACTCACGAAGTTCTCCGAAGCTATAAGTTCAATCCTGCTTTTTTGCCTGTCAAGCTCCTTTATTATTGATGCATAAACCTCAGGGTCGGATTCTTTTACTCTAAGAAACTCCAACTTCTCCCCTCCAATAGAATAAAAAATTAAGTTTCGACTGCCTATAAAAAACGTGCTAATGAAGCTATCTTGCTGTTGCTATTCATCTTGCACTCGATAAGCTAACAGACTGGACATTCGCCGACATACCAGCAACTTACTTGTCTAAACTAAGTACAATATCTTTCCCTATACCACTTCAAACACCAATTACTATCACATCTTATACAGTTTTATTCTTATTGACTTATACTATTTACGCTTCCAGTTGAAAATACTGTTCTCTTAGTTCTCTATCGGTAATTGTAGTCAAGCACAGTATACTTATCTTCATTTGAGTTTCGGTGTAGCTTTCCAGAAGTAAGTGTGAACTCCATTAGCTTTAAACAGTTTTCGATAAGTTAATGCAACTTTCATATTAACATGTAAATCTTCCTTCCTGCAGTCAACTAGATAAGTCATCATTTTACCTCCACCCTCAAATTCAACAACAACAAGATAGTTGGGAGAATCAAGTGAAATGGATAACTTATCCAGTGTAAAGGTCTTAACCCAAGCATCCTTCCCATAGAAGCAATACTCTTCCATTTCGTCAATACTCTGGCATTTTGCACAGACACGTTGTGGAGGAAACTGTGGTGTTCCACAATGTGTGCAACGGCTCCCATATAATGCATAATTCTTTTTATAATTCCTAAAATAATCTGGAAGTGCACTTCGCTCTTGTTCAGGTCTCTTTTGCGGCTCAAATTCCATAAGTCCTTTCCACTTGAGATACTTTCCATAAGTCATATCTGATGACTTGTGTTCAATGTATCCGGAAACGGTCGGATTTGCAGTGTAACCGGTAATTTCTTTGGTAACCTCAAATACTATAGCATCACAGCCTTCACCATAACTAATATATAAAAACTTATCACCTGGCTTAGCATCTTCTAAAGCACGAGCTAACATAAGAGGTGCTGCTACGCAACCAGTATTGCCAATCCTATCATACATTGGATTTTGAATTTGATGCGGTTCAAAACCCAGCTTTTTGGCTACTGCATAAATGTGGCGTTCTTCATGTGCATAGAGTACAATCTTGGAAAAATCCGCTACTCCAAAATTGGTAGCTTTTAAAACACCTTCTACTGCTTTTTTTACACAGCTTTTATAACCTTCCGAGATTGCGTATCGAACATCCCAATTACGGACAATAGTATCTCCTGTTGAACGCCATACATCTATGAAATCCAAAGACACCGAGTAAGTAGCAAGTACTTCAGCAATAACATGCTCGTTACCATAAGCAAATGCTGCACCACCATCGCCTAGTGCTGATTCATTGCTGCCATCAGCACCACCACAGCGCGTGTCTCCTATAGCAACAAGCGCATTGCGCCCCAACTTAGCATCATCAATTGCTGTCAGCATTGCAGTTGAACTTGCACGAAGCGAACTCCCAAAATCACCTGTGCGAATATCTTGCCTCGCATCAAGTGCCGCAGCAATATTAGTTGCTCCCTGCTTCTCTGCATATGGAGAGGTAGTCGTCGCAAAGTAAACCGCATCCAAGCGCTTTGCGTATCTAGGTGCGATCCCTGCTAACGATGCAGCCACTGCCATTGTGATGCTATCTTCATCGTAATACGCAACAGCACGTTCACCCTCTTTTGCCTTCTTCCAATATTCGCCTGCAATAGTCTTAAACTGCAGTCGGTTATATGGAATATATCCGCCATAAGCAGTAATTCCAATCATTCATTTACCCCCTTTACTTTTCTAAATTATTCTGCATGAATAATATTCTTCTTTAAAAGCTCTTGTATCGTTGAATCGGAATATCCAATTTTTCTTAGCACTTCTCTCGTATGTTCTCCATGATGTATTGTTTTTTCAAGATCTTCCTGCGGAAGATTGCTCATTTTGAAAGGAGGAGTCGCAAAATATACCGTTTTCCCGGAAGGATACTCCCTTTTTATAAAATAGTCGTTTGCGACTGCCTGTGGATCCTGAATTACATCTAAAAGATGTAACACACGATCATAACATAATTTTGTCTTGCTCAGTATTTCATCCCACTGTGCGTATGTCTTATTTATGAATACTTTGTCTAATATACTAACGATTTCTGGTGCCAATGCCTGTTGTTTATCCAAAGAATTATATCTTTCATCTTGGCCTAGATCATCCATGCCCAGAGCGTTACATAGAGTTATCCAGTCTTCCATCACACCTTGAGAAGTCATGAAATATATCCATTCTCCATCTCTGCATTTATACGATGTTGCCAATGCACAAGGAAATGGATGCGAACGTGGACGGGGAAACTCAATTCCATATTGAACAAGTATCAGATGCATACTGCCTGCCCAAATAGCAGTATTCAAAAGTGAGCTATTTATATAGTGTCCAACTCCAGTGCGTTTTGAACATACTAATGCAGCTAGAATACCTGCAGTAAGAGCTACACCAGTTGGGCAGTCGCCACTTCCTAATACCTGCTCGTTTGGCTCACAACCAGGTTCGGTTAAATCAAGTAAAAAACCACCTCTGGCTAAATATGCTTGAGAATCAAAGCCAGCTTTTAATGCTTCAGCTCCTTTTGTGCCATAACCATCAACATGTCCGTAAACAAGTTTTGGATAATTCTTATGTAAATCTTCATATGCTATTCCTAACCTACTTAGTGCCCCAGAGCGAATGTTTGTGATAAAAATATCCGCACTTTTTATAAGCTCATGAAATATTTGCATTCCTTCTGAAGTCTTTAAATCCATAGCAATCATACGTTTGCCAGCATTGGCATTAAGGTATATAGGATTCTCTTCATTTGTACAAGGAATACCCGCATCAAAAATCGGCGCTTCAATACGAAAGAATTCACATTCAACAGGCTCAATTTTTATAACATCCGCACCTAACATCCCAAGTATCCTACCACATGTAGGCACCGCCAAAAACGTGGATAAATCAATAACTCTTATTCCATCAAGAGGATTTTTCTTCATATCTGATCATCCCTCCCTATTGGCTTGTACATATTGCATAAGATTATTAAACAGCAACATGCATGCTAATGATAATAATTAGATTCTAATTCGTCCAAATCCCCCATCAACAGCTATTGTCTGTCCGGTAATAAATCCTGCTTCTTCTGCAACCAATGCATTTACCATATACGAGATATCCTCAGGTTTGCCGGGACGTTTCATAGGGTGGTTATTTTTTACATATTCCAGCCAATTATTACCGCCTCCCATACAATTGAGCGCCATAGGCGTTGCAATCGTACCAGGGCAAACGCAATTTGTGGTAACTCCACACCAAGTATACTCGCAAGCTGTCACTCTAGTAAGGGCTACTACACCTGCCTTTGCAGCTGCATAGTTTGCCTGCCCGCGGTAACCGATATAACCAATGGATGAAATATTGACAATTCGCCCATATTTTTTTTCTTTCATAACTCGTATAGCTGCCTGTGTACAATAAAAAGTACCAGAAAGAATTACATCAATCACCTTTTTCCATTCATCTTCTGTCATCTTATGAATAAGCGCATCACGAATAATACCCGCATTATTGACAAGAATATCAATTGTGCCATAAGTATCTAATGCAAACTGTACAGATTTGTCACAATCTTCTTTAATTGCAACATTGCCTCCTATTGGTTCTGCCACGCCACCCGCAGCACGGATTTGTTCAACCGTCTCTTTCGCGGTATTAAAATTTAAGTCCTGTGCGACTACATAAGCACCTTCTTTAGCTAGTCCATGTGCAATAGCTCTGCCAAGTCCGCTTCCGGTTCCCGTTACAAGAGCAACTCTTCCCTTCTTTATACTCATAATCAACCTCCTCGTATCAAAAGTATTTAAAAATCAAATTTAGCTCTTCTCCAGTCATACCAGCCATAATATCATATTCAAACACTTTTTTTCATATAATTGCCTTAATTACATGTTATCTTCAATTATTTTCAATCCGCCTATTGATATCTTACCGTTGAACTCTTCAATATCTGATCAAATCGAAACCGCCATCGACAGCAATCATTTGTGCCGTGATATAGTCTGCTTCCTCTGCAGCGAAAACCTTTACCATATATGCAATATCCTTAGGGTCCCCTACTCTTCCGCACGGCATCATCTTTGATACTGTTTCTTCCCAGCGCCCCTGCAACGAATTGATAGCTAAAGGCGTTTTTATTGGTCCGGGTAGTATGCAGTTTGCCGTTACTCCACACCAAGTATACTCAGCAACAATAGTTCTAGTAAGTGATATAATACCAGCTTTTGCCGAACCATAATTTGCTTGTCCACGGTAACCTATTTGGCCGACAGCAGAAATATTAATAATCCTTCCGTACCTTCTCTCTTTCATTACTTTTATTACAGCCTGTGTACAAAGGAATGCACCTTTTAGAATTACGTCCTGCACCGTATCCCACTGTTCTTCAGTCATTTTATGTATCAAAGCGTCTCGAAGAAGACCAGCGTTATTTACAAGAATATCTACAGTTCCATAAGAATCTAAAGCCACCTGTACCATATTTTCACACTGTTCTTTTTTACGAACATCTACTTCAACAGCAGTCGCTTCACCACCATCAGTAATAATTTCATCAACCACATGCTTCGCACTTTCTAAATTTTTATCTGCTACAATTACAACTGCGCCTTCCTCTGCAAGTCCTTTGGCTATACCCTTCCCTATTCCGCTACCAGCACCAGTTACTATAGCCACACGCCCATGTTTAATACTCATTTTTTTACCTCCCATCAAATATACTTTTATCATAAACTCTATCTGCATCTGAAACTTTGATGACTGTGATTCTACCACGGTAATCCTGTACTTAATGTATACACATTAAGACCCAAAACCTATTCAAAACTATTATTATTAATGCTACTTGCTATTTTACTTTTTCCGATACTAATCTTTGCATTAATGCTATATCAATCCAATTCCTTGCCAACAATTGTGATTGAACTTACGCACATCCACGGCCAGCCTCCAAGATTATGTGCAAGTCCTAATTTTGGATCGTCCAACTGCCGCTTTCCTGCACGGCCATGAAATTGAAGCCACATCTCATAAAGCATTCGAATTCCGCTAGCTCCTATGGGATGACCGAAGGATTTCAGCCCACCATCAATATTTACTGGTAGTTTACCTTTGCGAGTATATGTGCCGTCTATTGCATTCCTCCAACCATGCCCACGTTCAGTAAGTAGCAGATCCTCATACAAACATATCTCAGTAATGGTAAAACAGTCATGCAGTTCAACTATATCAAGTTCATTAACTGGATCTTTTATGCCAGCACCCATATAGGAATGTGGTGCCATAACTGCTGTTTCACCTATTGATGTGTAATCGTAGCCCTGACACAGTTCATGTGTTCCAGGCCCTGCTACAAAATCTACACATTTTACATACATAGGATCCTTTCTATATTTCTTTGCATCATTCGAGCGTGTAATTATTGCACATGCGCAACCGTCGGATACACCGGAGCAGTCCATTATTGATAAATACGGTTCACATATCATAGGTGAAGCTTTAATTTTGTCTAATGATACTTCCTTTTGATATAAAGCTTTAGGATTTAGAGCACCGTTGGAGTGATTTTTATGGGCAACATGTGCCATAGCCTCACGCATATCTTTAAATGAAACACCATACTTTTCGCAATACGCAGGCACTAACATGGCAAAGCCTGCTGGACCACCATACATGGGGGCAGTATTGTCACGATAAAGATTCGGAAATGGATTACCGCTATAGCCAGTGTCTTTCATTTTTTCCAAGCCAATCGCCATAATAACGTCATACGCTCCGCAGGCTGCTGCATAGCAAGCATTACGGAATGCATCTGCACCAGAACAGCAATTGTTTTCTATTCGTGTAATCGGTTTATAATCTGTTTTTAAAATGGTAGAAAGTGTTGTCCCGGAAGACTCATAATAAGAACTGAACCAGAATGCATCTATATCCTTCAATTCTAAACCAGAATCCTCCAATGCCTCAGTTACTGCCTCAATAACCAAATCTTCGCGGCTTGTATCGAACCGTTCACCAAATTTTGAACAGCCCATGCCTATTACGGCAACTCTGTCTTTCACTTCGTTACTACTCATATATCTCCCTCCTGTTTGGTTTAGATAGCGCTCCTTATGAATAGTTATATACACCATCAAACTAATATGACTTTTGTTAGGTCAATCCTGCATGTCAGGCGATATGATCCTATGATTAGAGTATTGAACAATTAAGTCACCTAAATTTCGCACAAACATCATCATAAATCACGGATAATATTATCTTGGTAAACAAGTCAATAAATGCAAAGAGAGAAATTAGCAAATGTCATAATGAAGTATAAGATCCTTATAAACTGGCTACAAATTTACTAGGAATGACATTCCCTGACCTGTCTCATGTTAATACTTTACTCAATTAAATCGATGATGAAATCATAAAGCAACTTGATAATATCAACTTTTCAATGACCGCCAAACATATAAACTTTCTTTAAGATGATAAGGAGTGCATCAAGTCTAAAGAATCTTATGCCCCGTAATACTTTGGCATCTACTCCTTCCTACGGATGTTATTAATATAAAATATTGTATAGAATAGTAAGACCAGCTCATCCAAATTATGTATGTTGGTATTCTGTTAATATATTTCCACTATATAATTTAAACTTACAACGGGCTAATTACCAATAATTACAGCTTAATAGTAGGACTATATAGCAGGTATCATAATATCAGAACATCAAAGACGGAGGTCTGATATTGTGAGAAAGAAACTTG
>Ga0334898_1004176_pt1 | contig 10972 bp, 7 predicted proteins | sample GraSluR3_MG_10_FD_207228 | JGI IMG/M metagenome (GOLD analysis project Ga0334898, IMG submission 207228) | Sludge microbial communities from methane-producing bioreactor in Wageningen University, Netherlands - Granular Sludge_3_08-R3 | ecosystem: Engineered > Bioreactor > Anaerobic > Unclassified... | reverse complement strand
TCTGCCCACGATGAAAAACTTCGTTTGCTTCCTGGTTGCAAAGCTCGATGTATGGAAGCCAGCAGTAAGGTAGTTCCGACAGACACATCATTTCTCATTTGAGAGGAAAGGACAGTGGAAAATAGAGAAGGAAGTTCTAACTTCTGCGCTGCTTTCCATAATAATTGTACAGCTCCATGAGATCGAGATTGAATTTCTTTTTGCACGGGTCCTTGGGTTAGTCTAACCAGTAATTTTTCTGCGGTACCCAAATGAGCAACAACCACCGGTCTGGGTTTCCCATTGACCCGTTTGGATTCAACGATCTGCCAATATACATATTGTCCCACTTTTTGTTTTCGTAAAGTTGCCATAGTTAGTTTATACCATAGCAACTTAGGGTTGTCAATAAAAGATACCACTCAATTACATTTTTAGTCTATACATAAAATGGGATGAAAGTCTGATGAAATCAGAAAAGTTGTTTTTAGCGTAGTAAACTCAAGCTAGAGGCTCCAATCTCTCCAATACCACCAAAACTTGAGCATTACATGATAGTCCAATCCGAAATCTCAACTAAGTAGCACTATATGCATAACAAACTTATTCCGGCATCAGAATAACCATTTGGGTTGCAATCTTGAAGCCCAAATGTAACAATTATGTGCTGTTTCAATAAGATATTAGAAAAGTATCTTTTTTTCTTATAATGAATCCGTGGCAAAAGCCAAATACTTTTTTTGGGAGTGAATGATGTCTCAAGATGGATTTATTCGGGATAACCACAAGTACGGAATCGTTGGGGAGTACTTACAACAACATATAAAACCGAATTCTCAGTTATCCGTTGTCTCAGCTTTCTTTACTATTTACGCATATCAGCAATTAAAAGAAAAGCTGGATTCGATCGACCATTTGAGATTTCTCTTTGGAGAACCCACTTTCATCAAGAGCATCGACCCGGAAAAATCAAATGTTCGAGCTTATGAGATCGAGGATAGTAAACTCAGTATTCCTCTCGAAAATAGACTGACACAAAAAAGAACTGCTAAAGAATGCGCTGAGTGGATCCAAGAAAAAGTAGAGATTCGCTCCATGGTCAAGCCCAACTTCCTTCACGGCAAAATGTATCATATCACTCAAGAATCAGGCATAGAAAACGCGATCGTGGGAAGCTCCAATTTTACTGTTAATGGATTGGGATTGGGAGGTAACAACAATATTGAATTGAATATTACGATCGATAGCGATAGCCTCCGTAGAGACCTGAAAAAATGGTTTGACTCTCTTTGGGAAGACCAGACTGGATTAGTTGAAGATGTAAAAGCAGAAGTGTTGAAATATCTGGAACAAGTTTACCGTGAGAATGATCCTGAGTTTGTCTATTATAAAACCTTGTTTCATATATTTGAGCAGTTTCTGGATGAACACAAAAAAGGAGGGCTTCTCGATGAAAAAACAGGATTTTTCGATAGCGAGATCTGGAATGCTCTCTATGATTTTCAAAAAGATGGCACCAAGGGCGCAATTAACAAAATCCTTAAACACAACGGCTGTATTATTGCTGATAGCGTTGGACTCGGAAAAACATTTGAAGCACTTGCTGTAATAAAGTATTTTGAGCTTCTGAATCAACGAGTCTTGGTGGTGTGCCCTAAAAAACTAAGAGGAAACTGGACGATTTACCAGGCAAACCAGAACAATTCATTAAATCCTTTTCCCAAAGATCGTTTCGGGTACACGGTAATCTATCACACTGATTTAACCAGGGAAAAAGGGATGTCAGATGCGAATGGAATCAATCTGGAAACATTTAATTGGGCAAATTACGACCTGATCGTCATTGATGAATCCCACAATTTTAAAGGAAATCCCAGAGAAAAAGCTGGAAAAGATGGCAAGAGCAAAATTAACCGTGCTAAATGGCTGCTGGATAAAATGGTCAAAGAGGGAGTCAAGTCTAAAATTCTAATGCTCTCCGCAACCCCCGTGAATAATAATCTTAAAGACCTTCGTAACCAAATTGCCTATATCACTGAGGACAATGATGGTGCTTTGTTCGAATGCTGTCAGATCAAAAATATCTCCCAGACTTTGAATACTGCGCAGAATCAGTTTACCCGTTGGGCAGATCCTAAAAATAAAGACCGATCCACCAAAGATTTGCTGGAGAGACTGGATTCTGCTTTTTTCAAGCTATTGGATGAGCTAACCATTGCTAGGAGCCGAAAACACATCAAATCAAACTACAACCTTAAAAAAATCGGGTCCTTTCCTGAGCGACTCAAACCCAAGTCGGTGTATACCGAAATAGATCTAATGAAAAGATTCCCTAATTATGATGCCATCAATGAACAAATCTCCAAATATAAGTTAGCTATATTCAATCCCTCTGAGTATGTCAAACCCGAATTCCACCAAAAATATGAAAATCTTGCCCAAACTAAGCATGTTCAATTCAAACAATCGAAACGAGAGTATTTCCTTATAGACATGATGAAAGTCAACTTTCTGAAACGCCTTGAAAGTTCAATAAAATCCTTCGAGATATCAATGGATCGAACGATCAGAAAAATTGAAATGCTGGAAGAACGAATTCAACAATTCCTAACCTATCAAACAGAGAGCAAGATAGAACTGACAGAATCGTTAAACCAAGAAAATGAATCCCCGGAGGATATGGACGAGAAGTTGGAAGAATGGTTGGTCGGAAAGAAATTCACCTTCGACATGGCGGATATGAATGTTGAGTTATGGTTAGCGGATCTATCAAAAGACAAAGACGCATTAAATACCCTATATAATACCGCACTTGCAGTAGGATCGAATCGGGATGCCAAACTTGATGAGCTCAAAAAAATCATACGATGTAAAGTCAATACTCCCATCAATGCGGATAATAAGAAAGTGATAGTCTTTACTGCATTCGCTGATACTGCGGAATACCTGTATGACAATCTCAAAGAATGGTGCCAAAAAACCTTGCAACAACATATAGCCCTTGTTTGCGGATCATTTACAAAAACCTCCTACGGCAAAAATGACTATGATTCGATTCTGACCAATTTCTCTCCGATATCCAAAAACCGAGAAAAATTAACGCAAATGGACAAAGATCAAGAGATCGAAATCCTTATCGCCACAGACTGTATAAGTGAGGGACAGAACTTACAGGATTGCGACTATCTGATTAACTATGATATCCACTGGAATCCCGTTCGGATTTTGCAGCGGTTTGGTCGTATTGACAGGCTTGGAAGCAAAAATAGCCGTATTCAGCTGGTCAATTTCTGGCCTACGAAAGACCTTAATAAATACATAAACTTGAAAGAGAGGGTAGAAGCCAGGATGGCTCTGGTCGATGTCACTGCTACAGGAGAAGAGAATGTTCTCAACTCAGAGCAGATTGAAGATTTGATCTCGGAGGATCTAAAATATAGGAACAAACAGCTCAAGCGCTTACAAAAAGAAGTGCTGGATCTAGAAGAAATACCCGATGGTATATCCCTGACAGATTTTTCTCTGGATGATTTTCGGATTGAGCTTCTTAATTTCTTGGAGGGAAACAACCAAAAACTGCAAAATACTCCGTTTGGATTATATGCCAATGTACCCGCTCCAACCGATGAAAAGAAAAGAGAGATCATCAAGCCCGGTGTCATCTTTTGCTTAAAGCACAAAGATGCCTATGAGGGCAATGACGTTGTCAATCCCTTGAATCCCTACTACCTTGTCTATATTCGAGACGATGGCACTGTCCGGTATAACTTTCTTAGCGCCAAACGTACTTTAGAAATATTCCGCCTTTTATGCCAAGGGCAAAAAGCTCCTTATGAAAGTTTATGTGACTTATTTAACCAGGAAACCAAACAAGGCAAAAAGATGGATCACTATATCAACCTCCTAAAGAAATCCGTTGAAGAGATCGCTCACGTATTTAAGAAGAAACAGGACTCCTCTTTACTCAATAACCGGAGTTTTAAAATTGTTCCACCATCCAGACAGATCAAGAACATGGACAACTTCGAACTCGTTACCTGGCTGGTAATCCAAGGAGAGCAACAAGAAATATGAACAGAATATTAGAATACAGTACTCTCTTACGGGATATAAAAGAACGAATACAAAAAGCTCAAATAAAGGCTGTACTATCGGTTAATGCTGAAATGATCAATCTATATTGGGATATTGGGAAGATGATTTATGTAAAACAGAAACAAGAATCCTGGGGATCAAAGGTAATCCAAAATCTTTCCAAAGACATCAACAATGAATTACCAGAAATAAAAGGTTTTTCTGAACGCAATATAGGTTTTATGTTACAGCTCTACAAGGAATATGAGTCGGATTTTCCAATTGTGAAACAGCTTGTTTCACAATTGCCCTGGGGTCACAATATTCTTCTGATCCAGAGAGTCAAAGACCATTCTATTCGAACTTGGTATATGGAGCAAACTATCCAAAATGGCTGGAGCCGTGACACTCTTAGCTCAATGATAAAAAATGATGCTTACCATCGGCGGGGTAATTTGACAAACAACTTCCAACTCACTCTGCCAAAACCACAATCCGATTTAGCATTACAAACAATGAAAGATCCCTATATCTTTGATTTTTTAACGTTAACGGAACCATATCAAGAAAGAGAATTGGAAACTGAACTTATCAAGCATTTAGAAAAATTTCTGATTGAATTGGGAGCAGGCTTTTCTTTTGTTGGTAGGCAATACCACCTAGTTGTGAGTGACAATGACTTTTATCTGGACCTTCTATTTTACCATCTCAAGCTACGATCATTCGTCATTATCGAGCTTAAAAAAGGTGAGTTTAAACCAGAATATGCAGGGAAAATGAATTTTTACTGTTCAGTGGTAGATGATTTGTTAAAGCATAAGACAGATCAGCCAACCATTGGACTAATCCTTTGCCAAACAAAAGATAGAATATTTGCAGAGTACTCACTTCGCGACATTCACAAACCAATTGGTATATCGGAGTATGAATTAACCCGAGAATTGCCTGATAACCTAAAATCCAGCTTGCCTTCGATTGAGGAAATTGAAACTGAATTGAACAAAGAAACACAAGATAACAAAGCGGAGAAACAACATGGCTAATCAAAAACTGGACACAAAGCAAACCATCAAGCAAGCTATCGAACAATTCGGCAAGCCAACTCAATCTCTTACCAAATCCTCTCTCGGCCTTTTTCAAGCCTTGGGATACAACACTGATCGGCAGTCCCCACTGAATGCTCCCACCTACCAAGAATTCCAAAATGCTTATATACTCTCCAACCTTAACAGCGGGAAATTCAGCGAAGAACGAGCACAAGTGAAGGATTGGCAATATATTGATCTTTTGTTTCAAATCACCTCTGATGAGTTAAAAGACAAGTGTCCCGGTTTCACTACACAAAAAATCGACAATACCATCATCGAGAGCTACTTATTTTTTGCTCTGGAACTCTCCCAAGATACCTACTCCCGCTCTGCTCTGAGTCAAATCACCCGCGAAATCAACAAACTTTTCCCTATGCCGGTGATGGTTTTGTTTAAATATAGCTCAAATGTATCCCTCGCCATCATCGATCGTCGTCTTCACAAGAAAGATGAACAAAAAGATGTCCTGACAAAAATCACCCTCATTAAGGATATTGATATTCAAAGCTCCCACCGAGCTCATATCGAAATTTTATTTGATTTATCGCTGGATGAGTTGTCGAAAACTAACACGATCAAAAATTTCACAGATCTTCAAAAAGCTTGGGGGAAAAAGCTAAATACTAAAGCCCTAAATGAAGATTTTTATAGGAAACTTTTTAATTGGTATTCATGGGCTTTGCATATTGTCAAATTCCCTCAAATGCGTCCTAGCGAGGATATGATTGAGGATGAAATATATCAAAGCGAATCCCTAATTCGTTTAACTACACGTGTATTGTTTGTCTGGTTCATGAAAGAAAAGGGACTTATTAAACCGGAGCTGTTTGATAAGAATAAGCTTCAACATATTCTCAAGAACTTTACAGACTCAAACGGTGAAGAGACAATTTATTACAAAGCAATTCTCCAAAATTTATTCTTTGCTACTCTCAATACTCCCATAGAAAAAAGAAAAGTAATCGGGAAACAGCGTTATAATCCGACAGAATATGGCAACCAACTGGTGTACCGATTCGATGATTTGTTTCAAGAACCAGCGAACATGATCACACATTTCGAAAATATCCCCTTCCTAAATGGTGGTTTATTTGAGTGTCTCGATCAACGAAAAGATAAACATAATCCAGTAGAAATACGTCTAGACGGATTTTCAACCAAAGAAAACAAGCAAGCAAAACTACCCGATAAACTATTTTTTGGAGAGTATGCCCATATTGATTTGCAGGATGATTATAACAATTCAAAGAAAAGCAATGAAACGGTTCTTGGGCTGATGGATATTCTCAATCAATACAAATTTACGATTGAAGAGAATACACCGATAGAAGAAGAGATAGCGCTTGATCCTGAGCTTCTTGGTAAAGTATTTGAAAATTTACTAGCCAGCTACAACAAAGAAACGAAAGCCACTGCAAGAAAAAGTACAGGATCTTTCTACACTCCTAGAGAAATCGTAAATTATATCGTGGATGAGAGTTTAATATCCTACCTAAAGAGTTTTGTTAATGATGAAACCAAAATTAGAAATCTTTTATCCTATCATGAATCCACAGAAGAACCAGATAAACAAACTAATCATCAAGAAGAATGGACAGATGTTGAAAAAATTAGGATATTAAAAGCCATCGATCAGTGCAAAATACTTGATCCAGCTTGTGGTTCTGGAGCTTTCTTGATGGGCGTTCTCCACAAAATGATTCATGTTTTATCCAAGTTAGATCCAGAGAATAAAATCTGGTTTGACTTGGTTATTAACAATTTTCCATCTTACATGAAGGAAGAAGTAAAAAAGCGCCTACAGAAAGAAGATTGGAACTATGTCCGAAAATTAGGAATCATCCAACAATGCATCTATGGTGTTGATATTCAGTCAATTGCCATACAGATTGCAAAATTACGATTCTTCATTTCTTTACTGGTTGATCAAAATGGTAAACCGGATGAACCCAACTTTGGTTTTGATCCTTTGCCTAATCTGGATTTCAAGCTTGTTTCAGCCAATACGCTGATTGGTGCACCAGAATCTGATATAACCAATACAGGTATCTTTGAAAATTTGGCTGATCCTTTTTTTGAGAAATTTAATGAGTTAACCGAAAAGTATTTTAGTGCGTATGAACCAGAAGAAAAGCTTGAGTTAAAAACAACAATTACATTGCTGATCACCGAAAAGTGCCATCAAAAAAAAGAGGAGATAAAAAGTAAATATGAGTCTGATAATGAAATCACTGAAAAAGGATTAAAGCTCAAGTATCAACCAACCATAGAAAAAAAAGAGAATGAAATAAAACTTTGGGAAAGCTATAAAAACCTTTTTAAACAAGAATCAGTTGGTTTTTTTGAACCTCTACGGTGCTCCCCAAAAACTGGAGACATATTTAAGTTAACTTTTGTAAAATTGGATATAATGAGTATATACGATCTCGGTATCCAATGTATGAAAGTGAGATGACAGTATGGGTCTAAAGAATCATCGAAAAGTCTATGATGGTGGGTTTAAAGCACGTGTAGTATTGGTGGCATTGCAAGGCAATCAAACCTTGGCTGAAATTGCTTCTGAATATGCAATTCATCCCGTTCAAATAGTGCAATGGAAAAAACGAGCTTTGGATGTATTGCCGGAGATCTTATCACGGAAAACCCAACGTTCTTCTATGAAAGAGCAGGAAGAATTACAAGATGAGTTGTACAAGCAAATTGGAGAGCTCAAAGTTCAAAATGAGTTCTTAAAAAAAAACTTGTCGAAGCTTCCCTCACTGTCGAAGAGAAGAAGAGCATGATTGAACCAAACTCCTCCTCTTTATCGATTCAAACACAATGTGAGTTGCTTGATTTGCCTTGTTCTACCTATTATTACCAATCAACTTATGACAATACCACTGACTTGAAGCTTATGCGAATGATAGATGAAGAATATACCAAGCACCCCTTTTATGGTGTTCGTCGGATTGCCAAATGGTTCAAAGAGTTTCATTCAGAAGTAGGTCCAGTCAACCATAAAAAAGTATCCAGACTTATGCAGATCATGGGGTTAAAAGGGATTACTCCGAAACGCTCTACAAGCAAGCCAAACAAAAGTCATGTGACCTATCCATACTTGCTCCGAAAGGTGCCTATTCTCTATCCTGATCAAGTTTGGTCAACCGATTATTCCGATAAAAGAGTTATTCCGACATTTTTAATAAACCTTCCATTATTCAATGATTGCTGTTAAAAATATCGGAATAATATTTTGCTTATGGTGGATGTGAATCGTATTGTAAAGAAATAACTTATTATTTCTTTAAAGGAGATTCACATGAAGCATCAACTATTGTCCGAAGGTATCGAAGCAATTCTTCAATTTTGCAGGAACAACCGGGTCGCTGAAACAGTACAAGATTACCAGAAAGCCTGTAAGAGTATCACAAAGCTATACGACCAAAAGAAGATTATCGAATACGATGAAGATCTTACGGAAAGTACGATCCAAAAACTGAAAACAAAACTTCAAAAACATCTCGTCATTAGGTATTCTTTAGAGCACTACATGTATCGTTCACTTTGTATGTTACAGGACTATTATCAAGAGAAACCCTTTCGAGATAAATATCCTCTACGAAATCCGTACAAATATATCCTTTCTCCTTTTTTTGAAGAACAAGTAAAATTATTCAAAGTAAGTGTAACTCAAAAACCGCGTACTATTCCTTTTGTTCATTCTATTGCAAGAGATTTCTTCTACGTTCTCCAGCAGAACAATCAAGATGACTTTTCTACGATCACTCACGAGGATATCTATGCATTTCTTCGGTTTGAATACACTGATCACAAAGGATGTATGGGAAATGTGATCTACACCACTCGCCTATTGTGTGAGTATTTACGAAGCAAAGGGTATCAAAATGTACCCTCCGAATTGCTTCCCTTTGTGCTTCCACCCTCTCGAAAGAAAGTGTTGCCATCGTTTCGAACTGCAGAACTCAAAGCGATTCTTGAACAACCAGAACGATCCACAACCACCGGCAAACGAAACTATGCAATTCTACTGCTAGCCTCTGTTACTGGCCTGCGCTCTGTTGATATTGCCAATTTGAAATTGACAGATATTCACTGGACAGAACATACGATACAAATTGTTCAACATAAAACTGGCACTGGCTTGACGCTACCGTTGGATCAAAAAGCTGCAGTTGCTTTGGCTGATTATATCCTTCATGGTCGTCCTGCTACCGATCTCTCGTATCTTTTCCTTACAGAGGTAAAACCCTATCGAAAACTCAATGATAGATCCAGTGTAGCCAATGTATTGAATAAATGTGCCAAGCAAGCAGGCATACCTAAAATGCCTCGAGATGGGAAATCATTTCATGCATTTCGTCGAACGATGGGTTCTTGGTTATTGAACTCAGAATCCGATCCAGAAATGATCGCTCAGATTTTAGGTCACAGCAATAAAAAGGTATTGACACGATACTTGCCCTTCGATCCCCCTTCTTTACGTATCTGTGCAATGGGATTCGATGATATCCCTGTCAGATCTGAGGTGTACCGATGAGCTATACATTTCAAAGCTCGTTTGTAACCGATATGGAAGCATACTTACAACTGCGTGTGTCTCTTGGCAATCAGAAAGATACTTTTGCCAGACGACTTCATACTTTTGACACCTACTGCTGTAGCCATCACCCGGAAGAAACCATCTTGACGCAAGAAATGGCGGAAGGATGGTGCACATTACAACCCAATGAAAAAGTAGCCACACTGGGAATACGTACAAGAATCCTGCGAACCTTTGCTAAATATTTGAAGAGTATTGGCAAAGAAGCGTATGTGATTCCAGAGGGTTTTGTTGGCAAAAGTGAATCGTTTCTGCCCTACCTCTATACAGAAGATCAATTAAAGGCATTCTTTGCAGCGGCTGATTCACTTCCTCCTCATAAACTATCCCCTATGCGGGAATATGTGATCCCTGTTCTTTTTCGAGTTCTGTATTGTTGTGGACTCAGGCCTCAAGAAGTACGACATCTTCGAGTTTCGGATGTAGACTTTACAGAAGGCACACTCTTGATCGTGAATTCGAAACGGAACAAAGATCGCATTGTAGCCATGTCTACCGATCTGACAACACTATGTCAAAGCTATGATGAAAAAATTCGTAAATTTCTTCCATCTCGGGTGTATTTCTTTGAAAAATCTAGTGGAGGGAACTTCTCTGCTACCTACATACAGAATCTGTTTTGGAGGTGTTGGAAACAAGCGGGGATTTCGTTTGACAAGCAGTATCATCCACGGATTTTTGATTGGCGCCACAATTTTGCCACGCACAAAATCATGCAGTGGATTCGTGATGGGCGCAATGTCACAAATCTTCTTCCCTATCTAAGTAGCTATATGGGCCATGAATCAATCGAATACACAGCCTACTACATACACTTGATTCCAGAGCATTTGAAATCATTGGAATGTACGGATTGGGCATGTACTGCCGAGGTGCCATCCTATGAAGATTAAAGATAAATGGCTATTTGAAATGTTGCGAGAATATTTAACTGTGCATCTTCCTTTTCGTAAAAAAGTTAGTCCTCATACCTGTAAATCTTACCAGGAAGTCCTCAATTTGCTGATGGATTTTTTATCCCAGTACAATGCAAAATCACTGAAGGATCTTTGTTTTGACAATATCTCTGATGAAAGCGTGGATGCTTTTTTGCTATGGTTAGAAAAGGAACATCATTGCAAACCCTCCACATTGAATCATCATCTTTCGGTAGTCCGAGCCTTCTTGAAATATTGTGCCATGAAAAAGCCTGTCTATCAGGATTATTATCTTTCAGTGGGAAAAATAC
>Ga0334898_1004175_pt1 | contig 10975 bp, 5 predicted proteins | sample GraSluR3_MG_10_FD_207228 | JGI IMG/M metagenome (GOLD analysis project Ga0334898, IMG submission 207228) | Sludge microbial communities from methane-producing bioreactor in Wageningen University, Netherlands - Granular Sludge_3_08-R3 | ecosystem: Engineered > Bioreactor > Anaerobic > Unclassified... | reverse complement strand
ACTAAAGCCCTGCCATGGTATTATTGGCTAACCAGGGATGCTGAATTCCCGGTGGTAGGAAAATCTATAAAATCTCGCCTTTTCAGTGTTTCCGATTGTCAGGCTATTGTAAAAAAGGCTATTGTAGAAAAGATGAAAGAAAAATACCATCAAAAATGGTTTGCGGAAACCGGCCCTCGCTATAAAGTCCAAGTCGGTCTTCTTTCTGATATAGCTACACTTACCATTGATACCAGTGGACAAGGTCTGCACAAAAGAGGCTATCGAAAAGGATCATCTGCAGCCCCACTTAAAGAGACTTTAGCAGCTGCTATGGTTAACATTAGCCGCTGGAAACCTGATCGTGCTCTTATCGACCCTTTTTGTGGTTCAGGTACCATCCCTATTGAAGCCGCCTTAATTGGTAAAAATATTGCTCCGGGAATATACCGTAACTTTGCAGCTGAAAAATGGCCTATCCTTAATAAACAAACCTGGAATGAAGCACGAGAAGAAGCCCTTGATTTAATCGATAGGGTTCAATTGCTTGGTATTACCGGTTATGATATTAAAAAATCAGCAGTTGAACTTTCAGAATATCATGCTGGTTTAGCTGGTATAAAAAATACAATATCATTTAAACAGCAGGAAGTCAGTAAACTAAATACCAAATACGAATATGGCTATTTAATAACTAATCCCCCATATGGTGAACGTCTATCAGAAAAACCAGCAATAGAGGACCTTTACCAGCAAACAAAAACCAGCTTTGCTCGCTTAAACACCTGGTCTTTATATATACTTACTTCATATCTTCAATTAGAAAAAATCATTAAACGAAAAGCAGATAAAAAACGCAAATTATATAATGGGCGAATACAGTGTTATTATTATCAGTTCTACGGACCTAAACCGGATACTCTAAAAGGTGTTTTTGCAAAAAAAGATTAAATTAAAATATCATATTTTTCTCCTCTACGGTATAAGATACGGTACAGTATAAGAATTAGGATTAACTGAAGTTTAAGGTAAAATATTATAATTGTTCCAGGCACCTATCAAAGTAAAAACTCAAAATCTGCGTGAATCTGGGTTCATCTGTTGTTAATTAATCACCTCTTTGTTTTCATAAGTGGTTGTGTCCTCTGGGCATGAAGGTTAGTTTCATTGTTAATGTTAACTATATAGCGAATATTCCAATCAAAATGCTTACTTAAAATACTTTTCCCTTTAACAAAAATATACGATAAAAAAACTTTTTATTTATACTATTTGTATTTAAATCAATGTATACTCTTTACATTAATGTTTAAATATGGTAAATATTTATGAGAAGAATGAATGCATAATTCCCTGTTTATCCAGCTTTTCAACAGCTTGGAGCGACATAGCTTTTTGCTTACTTATAGAATTCTTTATAAGCGGTCATACTAAGAAGAGTGTATTTATTCTATTGAAAATTACTGGAGATAAATATTCAAGAATAATCTATAGTGGTTAAAACATAAAATAAATTGTCAGCTTAAATGGAGGTACAAATTATGATTTCAGTCGTCCTAGCTGGTGGGAAGGGTTTGCGCTTATGGCCAGAAAGCCGCGAAAGACGCCCAAAACAAGTCTGCAAATTTGTAGGCAATAAATCAATGTTAGACCATACCATTGATCGTTTAATTGCAGCCGGATCTGACCGTATTATCATTATCACCAGTGATGCTCTGGTTCGTAATATTCAACAGATTATAAATCAAAGATCCGATGCTGATCTTATTGAAATCTTAAGCGAACCTATAGGTAGAAATACTGCTCCGGCAGCAGGACTTATTCTTTCAAAATTATATAAAGATAATAAAGATGCTATTTTAGGATTTTTCCCAGCGGATCATCACGTTTTGGATAATAAAGCATTTATAGATAGTATAACTAATGCTATCAATACTGCTGAAAAAGACCATTTGGTTACCATTGGCATAAACCCGACCCGTCCAGAAACCGGTTTCGGTTATATTGAAAGAACAAAATGGGAAATTGGAGAAATGCCTGGAATTTATCAGGTTAATTCGTTTTGTGAAAAACCAGATCTGCAGACAGCTGAAAAATATTTGACAACCGGACAACATATGTGGAATGCAGGTATTTATATGGGAAAGGTCCAGACTCTAGTCGATGAATTTAAAAATCATTTGCCGCTGATATATGAAAAAGTAGTTCAGGGTTATGATAGTTATATTAATTCTTATTCTGACCTTCCTAATATAAGTCTGGATTATGCAATAGCAGAAAAATCAAAGCGAATGGCTGTTGTGCCGGGTAATTTTGGTTGGTGTGATCTTGGAAGCTGGAATGCCCTGGCTGATTTGCATAAAAAAGATACCAAAAACAATATATGCACTGGTGATGACATAATAGTGATGGAAAGCACCAATTGTATAGTAAAACAATCAGAAAAAACGGTTGTGCTCTTTGGCCTGCAGGACGTGTTACTGGTAGAAACTGACGATATTATTTTAGTTGCTAACCGTAATAAAGCACAAGATGTTCGTAATATAGTTGATCATTTAAATAATAATAAACGTCATGATTTATTATAGAAACCTAAATATTTTTGTCTAAGGGGGAAAATACATGAAGAACATTTTCCGGCAATATGATATAAGGGGTATTGTTGACCAGGAAATTAATAAAGAAACTATGTACAATATTGCCCGGGCTTTTGCAGCATATGCTGCTGAATCGGGATATACTAAAGTATTAGTAGGAAGAGACAATCGTCTTTCCTCACCGCGTATGAGCGAAATAGCTGTAAGTGCCCTGATTGATTCAGGTTGTGAAGTAGTTGATATTGGATTAGTAATTACTCCTATGTTTTATTTTGCCAGCAAACATCTAGATATTAAAGCTGGTATCATGATTACTGCCAGTCATAATCCATCTGAGTATAACGGCTGCAAGCTTCTTCTCGGGGATTCAACTATTTACGGTAAGGAAATTCAAGATATCCGCGAACTTTTTGAAAAAAAAGACTTTATTTCAGGCTTCTCCGGAGCAGTCCAAAATTACGATATTACTGAAGAATACCTGAATATGATAAAGAATAAAATAAAACTTGGTCCATATATTCCTAAGATTGTAGTTGACTGCGGTAATGGAACCGCTTCCTTTTTTGCACCTGAAGTTTTCCGCCGTATTGGTTGTGAAGTAATTGAACTATATTGTGACTCTGATCCCACCTTCCCTAATCATCATCCTGATCCGGTAGATCCAGAGAATATGAAAGATTTAATTGCTGCAGTGCAGGAGAATAATGCTGATATTGGTATTGGAATTGACGGTGATGGTGACCGTCTAGGGGTAGTAGATGGTCAGGGGAACATGATATGGGGAGATATGCTGATGATACTCTTTTTAAGAGATATTCTACCGCGTCATCCCCAATCAAAATGTATAGTAGAAGTCAAGTGTTCCCAGAGCCTTATTGATGAAATTGAACGCCTGGGAGGCGAACCAATTATGTATAAAACCGGACATTCTTTAATTAAGGCTAAAATGAAAGAATTGGGCACGATTTTTACCGGCGAAATGTCCGGGCATCTGTTTTTCGCTGATGAATACTACGGATTTGATGATGCCATTTATGCAGGAGCCAGGCTTATTGCTCTATTATCCAATAATAATAAAACAATAGATGAAATGCTGGTAGATGTTTCCAAATATTATTCAACACCAGAAATTCGTTTAAAAAGTTCTGATAAAGAAAAATTTATCATAGTTGATCAGGTATTTGAACACTTTATAGACAGGTATGAAATAATTGATGTTGATGGAGCACGGATATTATTCCCGGGAGGGTGGGGACTGGTTCGTGCTTCTAATACCGGCCCAGAAATAATAGTTCGCTGTGAGGGCAGCACCGAAGAAATACTCGACAATATAACCACTGAGTTATTCTCTTATTTAGAAGAATTAGGGGTGAAAAATAATTATTCGCAAAAATATATATCATTAACTTAAGGAGTGATAGATTTGAATATAGTTAACCTCGGAACTTATCCACCTAAACAATGTGGTATTGCTACATTTTCTATGGATCTATATAAAAGTCTTTTGTTACAAAACAATAATGTTGAAATTATGGCAGTATTTGATAGTGATTTTAAATATCGCTATGGCAGCGAAGTAGTTTTTAAAATAAGGCAGCATAAAAGACGTGATTATATTAAGGCCGCCCACCTTATTAATCATTCTCCAGATATTGACATAGTAATTATTCAGCATGAATACGGCATATATGGCGGACAAGATGGTGAATTTATACTGGATTTTATTGATATGCTTAACAAACCATATATTATTGTAACCCATACTGTATTACCGCAACCAATAAGAAACCAAAAATCGGTTCTTAATAAATTATGTTCGAATGCATCAGCAATAGTATGTATGACTGAGCGTTCATCACGGCTTTTAAATGAACTATATGGAGTTTTGCCGGAGTATATACATGTAATAAACCATGGAGTTCCGGATTTTAAAAAACAATCACAAAAAGATCTGAAATCTAAATATAAACTGACAGGCAAGACTATTATCAGTACTTTTGGCCTAATAGGCCCCGGGAAAGGACTTGAACTGGGAATCAAAGCTATGGCTAATATTATTAAAGATTTTCCTCATACTCATTATTTTATTTTAGGCCAGACTCATCCTATGTTACAAAAATATGAGGGAGAAAAGTATCGTAATATGCTGGAAAACCTGGTGCGGGTTCTTCATATTGAAGATAATGTGCACTTTATTAACCGGTTTTTAACTGATGAAGAACTTGGCGAATATCTTTACCTTACCGATATATACTTGAGTCCTTATCCTAATAAAGATCAAGCGGTAAGCGGAACTCTAGCTTTTGCTTTAGGATGCGGTAGGGCTATTGTTTCCACCGCATATGCCTATGCAGTTGAAGTCTTAGCCAATGGACGAGGCCTAATTGCAGAGGAAGCTGATCCTCACGAATTAGCTAAATTAATTAGAAGAGTTTTATCAGAACCTGAGCTTAAATCCAGTTTAATGGAAAAAGCCTATGAACTGGGGAAAGATTGGAATTGGCCTAGTATTGGTAAGACCTATACTGAATTACTTTACAACATTTTGACTTTACAGGAGGAAAAACAATTTAATGTTGGACTATAAACATTTCCTACAAATGACTGATGAAATTGGTATGCTGCAGTTTTCCAGGTTATCTACGCCTGATCCTACAAGTGGATACACTCTAGATGATAATGCCCGGGCTCTCATTATATCCCTTTCCATGGAAAATGGCTATAACCATGCTCTTAAATATGCATCCTATCTTAATAATGCTCAACAAAAAGACGGGACATGGTCAAATTTCCTGTTTGACAACAAATACTATCCTCACTTTGATTCTGAGGATAGTTTTGGACGGGCATTGTTGGCCTGCAGTCTGGCTGTAGTTAGCCCTTATAATAATATAAGCAAACTGGGTAAACAAATGCTGCTTAAAAATGTTTTGCCCGTGAAAAACTTCAGATCTCCCAGGGGAATTGCTTATGCCCTGCTTGCTTTGTGCAAGGCCAAACCAGAAGATTTTAAAAATAATAATTTTGAAACTCTAATTTCGACTTTAAGTGAGCGTTTAATAAGCTTTTATCAATTAAATCATCAAAAAAATTGGTTATGGTTTGAAGAAACTATAACCTATTGCAATGGAGTATTACCTCAATCACTATACAATGTCTATACAATCACAGGTGATAAAAAGTCTTTAAAAATAGCCCATGAATCCTTAAATTTTTTATGCCAAATTCTATTCAGGGATGGATATCTAAATATTATCGGAAACCGGGGATGGCACACCCGGAATAATACTATACCATTATTTGATCAACAGCCAGTGGATGCCGCTTCTATTATATACTCATGTTTGGATGCCTATGAAATAATTGGGGAAATAGAATATTTAGAACTTGCTGTTAAAGCCTATAAGTGGTATCACGGTCTTAATATCCATGGAATTTCTCTTTATGATAACCAGACTGGTGGATGCTATGATGGTCTTACTCCAAAAGGCCTGAATTTAAACCAGGGTGCAGAGGCAGTTCTATCTTTGTTATTTAGTGATACATTAATGAAAAAATTCATTGAAAAGGAAATAGATATTAACAAATCCTCCTGATGTACCAAATACAAGAATTGACACAAAGGCCGGTTCGCTCACTTAGAACCGGCCTTTGCTTTATTCTATCTTCTTCTTATTGTTTATCTGCGAAATTGTTTAGGGATTAGATCTGCTAGAGCAGCTTCAGCTACTCCTATGCTGGTATCAGCCGCTCCGTAATAAACCATTATTCGATCCTCATCTTCCAATACTTCTTTATCCTTATCAGCTACTGCTCCACAAGTAAATACTACATTAGGTACCCAGGCACCACTCAAACCTATTTCATACTCTTCTTCGGGTTCCAGTATGGGATTAGGAGAACGATATATAACCCTTTGGGGATTATTAAGATCGACAAGTATTACTCCCAAACGATAAACATAATTATAATCTACTCCATGATATATCAACAGCCACCCATATTTAGTTTTAAGCGGCTGGGCGCCAGCTCCGATCTTTAAAGAATCCCACATTCGACCAGGCCTGGGGCCGATAATTATAGCGTGTTTTTCTCTTATAGGGAATTTAATCTCATTTATATATGTGACCCAAATACTGGGCTCTATCCGGTGATAAATTACATATTTGCCATTAATTTTTTCCGGAAATAGAATAGCATCTTTATCCCATATATTTCTAAATGCCAGTCCCTCTCGCTTCCAATTGTAATAATTCCCCTTTATGAATTCTTCAACCACTATAGATGCTGCAGCTATTTGGGCAATATTTCCATCATATGCTGTATAGAGCATAAATATTTTATCTTCTACTATTATTAATCTAGGATCTTCACAACCCATTTTTTCTTCAAGGGTAGCCGGTGAAAAAATAGGATCCGCCAGCCTTTCTAGAATATTATAACCATCGCTAATTGCCAGTCCAATATGAGATATATTATCGTTTCCTACTGCGCGATAAAACAAATATACTTTATCTTTGATTCTCAAGGCACCTGGATTTAAAACATATTTGCATTCCCATTTACTTTTTTCAATCGGGGTAATAATGGGATTCCCCTCATAACGCTGTAAATACTTGCTGGGTTCACTAGTTGTCTCCTGTATTACAACCGCTACATCTTTCGGCCTGGTTGGAAGCAGGGTATCTAATAAATTATGCTCACTTTTACCGGTTTGAATAAAGCGGAAAACAGTCTGCATTATTTCCTCATTTCTATATCCTAATTCCTGGTACAGGTATTCAAGAAAATCATGGTTGAACCAACGGTTTTCTACACTGGTAGTCAAAGGAGCCGGAATTTTTAATCCCCCCTTAGAACTATAACTCGCCCAGCTCCATGATGTGCAGGTTAAAAAGGTTTCATCCTCTAATACTTGACTGAGTCCGTATCCATCAGCCATTAAATTAAATATTTGGGCCATTTCGCTCTTGCCTTGATCAGAAAGTTTCCGGGCAAGATATTTAACCTTTTCGACTAATCTTCGATGATGATAGTTTTCGAATAGATTATAAGCTGAAAAATCATCTCCTTTTTTTAAGTACAGAATAGAATTTCGCAGCTTTAACCCAATGTTTTTACGTTCTTGTACATTAATACCAAACAATTCAGAATAGCTTTCTGCTGCCGCTAAATGGCGAAGAATATTTGAAAAATAACGCATCTTAGGATATTTGCCACCTTCATCAAATTCCAGGGATTTGATAGTAATCCTCGCTGTAACCCGGTTTAAGTAAGAGATTTTTCCCTGTGATAATATCCCTATGTGCATATCATCATCCGATATTATCGGTTTTATTTCCTCCCATTCCATACCTTCCGGTTTAAGATTATCCAAAAGCCAAAGTAAAAACCGGTCTGAATAAGCTCGACCTTCCACCAGGTTAGCATAAGTAATTGTATCCCGGACATCATAATTCTTTATAAGATCGGCCGGTTTATAACAGTTTAAAGGTATCATAACATTCACCGGTGGAAATCTAATAAGTGCTTCTCTTAATAAATCGCCATTTATAGTAAACATCGAATGCCGGGGAAATGCTGTAAACATTGCATCTATAAACTGTTTTAATCCTTCACGGGTATGGATGTCCCCGGGGAAAAGCCTATCAATAGTATCTTCTAACTGATCCATATAATCTTTTATCTTCTGAATAATCTGCTTGGAATCAGTATCAAAACTTAAGCCTAGGCCTTGGCTAATATATTGATTAAATCGATAATCATAGCGTTTTTTGAGTTCCTTAAAAATGGCATCGGTTTTTACAATTCGTTTATCTTTACCAACAATTAATTTAGGAACAACTATCGGTTTACCAGGCACATATTCCATATACCCCAGTGGTACAATAGCCGGTTTAACTTGTTCCATCTTGTTTAACCACTGCCTGCTGAGTTCCGGTTTAGTCAGCCAAAATTTATTAGTTAATCGTTGGCGGATAGATTCCATTTTACGTACCATTAATTCGTCTTTTTCCTCATTCGTCATTCCAGAAAATTTTTGGCTAAAAGACTGCATTTCTATGATATAACTTGCTACCCTCCCATTATACAATTTAGTTAAAGCATCCAGTATTTCTTCATATTCCCTCTCATCATTAAATACATAATCCAAAAGCAGATTAAATAATGAAGAAACCCATAATCTATCGGATAAATGAAAATCTTCTTGTTCTAAGGAATCAATACATTTTAATTCGTCTCCTTGATCAAATTCATCCAATATAAAGGAATATTGCCTGCACCCATCTTTAAAGCTCTGCAGTAGATCAGGCAATGAATAGCTTAAAATATCTGGTTTTTTTACTTCACTGCGCACCAGTATATCGGCTACTTTAATCACCAGGTGGTCCTGCAGCCAGATAGCACTATCCCGCTTTATTGCTTCAAATATAGTGTAAGCCGTATCGTAAAAAATTCTATTCCTGGTTTCAAGACTATGCGCTTTGACTAATCCTCCCATATTTACTTCACATACATTTTTATCCCAGCATAAAGCTCTTGTCAGGATCCAAAAATCAATCCCGAACCCTTTAATAGTGTCACCCCAGAACTTAATTTCATGTGCCATTTCCTCTACGAAGTCATGAGAAATGGCATATATCCCTCCTAAAGGGTCGCCTATCCTACTGCCATAAAAGGTTTCCAAAAAGGGTGCTGCCATCATATGAGCAATACTATCAATACCTAGATAGCGCCGCATGCTCCCTACTACAAGATCATAATGACCCTGAATAGGAGTTAAAAGGCTTTCCAGCCAGGAATCATCGATTCCTGGTCCTGATTCAGTTGCCATATTGGCACTAAAAAGAAGTAAATCCGCTTCTAATATATCCGTAATCTCTATGATAGCCCTAATGCTCATTCCTCTTCCGCTTATTTCCTCCGGCATCAAAAAATCTATGTGTGGATGCTGCAATATTAATTCGTGAATTGATTTTAAGACATCTCCGGCTGAATAATCACCGGTACATACAATTAATTGTCTTCTGCCCAACCATGATTGTAAGACTTTGTCTATAGATTGCAAGAGTTGGGGTAAGTTTTTATCTTCACTGCCAAATGGTATTCCTATGACTAAATCATAATCAGAAAAGTAATTCAGATGAGGCTTTACTCTTTCTAAATTTTTATCAAAAATCTCCTCGATATTCAAACGGGTCAATTATTTATGCCCCCCTTTATTACATTAGTATTTTATATAACCTATTCATAATTATGCTCATTTTTAACTTATTATATTAAGCCTTTACAATAAAATAGCACTCTGCTTAAATTTAATTTTTCACAAAAAAAGCTGTTTTTCTATAAAGAGGATTACTCTCTTAAAAGAAAACAGCTTATAGTGGTGGTTAATACGAAAATAGACTTAATGCAGTAGTAAGCTTACTTAGATAAGCTGCCCACGCACTGGCGCTTTGATAACACCGCAGATAGAACCGTAGAGGCGACTGAAGTCGCCTCTACGGTATAAGATACGGTCTATAATATAAGGACTAGGGATTAACTGCAGAGTTAAAGATAAAATATTATAATTGTTCAATATATAATCAAAACAAAAAACCAAAAAATCTGCGTGAATCTGCGTGAATCTGTGTTCATCTGTGGTTAATACACCTACTTTATTTTCATAAGTGGTTGTGTCCTCTGGGCATTGAGAAGTTAATAGAAACTATCTGCACAACTCTAATTCATTTACCAGCTCTCCAAAATATTTTAGGGCCGCTTCTACCGGTTGAGGGCTGGTTAAATCAACTCCTGCCTTTTTAAGCAGATTTAAAGGATAATCCGACCCACCAGATTTCAGGAACTCCAAATAGCTCTGTAGTGCACCCGGTTCCTTGTTTAAAATCCTTTGTTTTATCGCTGTTGCCGCTGAAAAACCAGTAGCATATTTATAGACATAAAATGCTGAGTAAAAGTGAGGAATCCTAGCCCATTCGATATCAATTTCACTGTCGCTTATTACTCCCGGTCCATAATACAGGCAGTTAAGCTTCCGGTATATCGAATTTAAGGTATCTGGATTTAAAGCTCCTCCCTTTTCAACTGTTTCATGGATTATTTTCTCAAACTCAGCAAACATTGTCTGCCGGTATACGGTACCACGGAATTGTTCAAGATAGTGGTTTATCAGATATATTCTTTCCTGTTTGTTTTCACAGTTTTTAAGGAGATAATCTATTAATAGTGATTCATTTACAGTTGATGCAACCTCCGCTACAAAGATACTGTACTGGCTGTAGATATAAGGCTGAGTTTTATTTGAATAGTAAGTATGCATAGAATGGCCCATTTCATGAGCCAAAGTGAAAACATCATCCAGCTTATTATCATAGTTCATTAAAACATAGGGGTGA
>Ga0334898_1004174_pt1 | contig 10975 bp, 8 predicted proteins | sample GraSluR3_MG_10_FD_207228 | JGI IMG/M metagenome (GOLD analysis project Ga0334898, IMG submission 207228) | Sludge microbial communities from methane-producing bioreactor in Wageningen University, Netherlands - Granular Sludge_3_08-R3 | ecosystem: Engineered > Bioreactor > Anaerobic > Unclassified... | reverse complement strand
TTCTCAATCTTTTGCATCAGTGACTTCACCTGAAAATCCTCAGGGGTCTGCTGTTTTGCTTCTGAGCAAATCTCATCGGCTTTGTTCAGTAGCTCCACAGCCTCTTCGTTCTTTCCGCTAAACATGCTTCTTTCGGCATTTCGCAAGTAGCCATTGGCCTCTTGTAGCGTTTTTTTTATGTCTATCATTGCAGTATAGTTAGTGGGTTAATATATCATTAGCTAATTTCATTCTCTTTGCTTTTAGATTTCGAAGAATTCGTCATGGCAGATGCTTCGCGCTTAACGCCTTTAGTGGTGCTGCGAATAGAGTTTGAAATCCCAAGAATGCGCTGAATTGTCGATAGAATTTGCTGAATTGTTCTCATGGTACGTTTTTTTGGTTAATAATTTTGGTTATATCCCAAGGGGGCTTTCTTGATTATATGCCAAAGTTACCTTGAACCATATAGCATTACCATGAGGAAAAACCCTCATTTTGCATAGGGGAATTTGGAAAAATATGATGTAAGTGGCAGGCTATAAATTGTTATGGTGATATAGGGGGCAAAGGGATTTGTAAGAGGGAACCTAGGGAAATAACCCAAACTTTAGAGATGGGTATACCTTATCAATACTGACCGACTAATAAATATAGATTTCGAGCGAAGCGAGAAATCTATTACATTATTATCATTTTAAAAAATACTTAGTCGACACTAATGATACCTTATATTAAATTAGGGTGTTGTAAATGATTGAAGGGCTTAAATACCGATTGGCTTAAGTGATAGACATATCGCTTGGTTGCAATAGTTTTATTCAGAAAGTGAGTTGGACTTACTCAAGCGAAACGATATCGTTTTTAATGGCAAACTTAATTAGCTCAATTGAATTTTTGAGTTCAAGCTTTTCCAGCAAGTTGTTTTTATGGTTCTCAACGGTTCGAGGGCTAATAAACAACTTCGACCCGATTTCCTTAAAGCTAAGCCCATTGCTAAGGTGGTGAATAATTTCCTTTTCTCTATCGCTAATATGAGGCATAGCTTTAAGTGACTTTAACTCATCAATTTTCCTTTTGTAGCTTCGATAAACAATCGACGACAGGCTTTGACCAAAGTAGGGCTCTCCCTCCATCACTGTTTTCATAGCAAAAATCAACTCCTCGCCCGATGAATCCTTATTTAAAAAGCCATCGGCACCATTACTAACAGCTTCGCACACAATGGCCTCGTCCATCTCGGCGGTTAGCATAAGCACTTTGCAACAGTAGTTATTCTTGAAAAACTCAATTAAGTCGAGGCCAGAAATATCGGGCAGGATAATATCGAGCAGAACTAGATCGGGGCGCATGTCTCCAATGTTTGCTTTTAGGCCTTCGGCGCTGGCTGCTTCAAACACTAGTTCAAAGTATGGATCGCCGAGAAGTAGTGCTTTTATGCCGTCTCGAATAATCCTGTGGTCGTCTACAATGGCAATTTTAGTCTTCATTGTTTGTAATATATGACAATGCAATGGTAAATCGGCTTCCCTGTCCCGGCTCACTTTCCACAAGTAGGTTTCCCGATATTCTTTGCAGAAGATCTTTACATATCATCAGCCCCAGTCCCGAACCCCTTTCACCATCAAGTCCTGGTTTGGCCTGAGCAAAGCATTTGGTGTTTTGCAGTGTATCCACTTCCTCGGGGGTCATACCCATGCCCTGGTCGCTCACAATAATCTCAAGCAGGTTGTTTTGTTGCTTTGCCGATATTTCGACGGTGCCCCCCTGTTTGCTAAACTTCATAGCATTGGAAAGTAGGTTTCGCAAAGCGGTTTCCAGAATATTGTAATCGGCCACCAAACTGAAACTACTGGCAACTTGCTTTGTAATGGTTATTCCCTTCAGGTTTGCCACGGGTAATGCTTGGGCTACAACCTCATCAACTACCTCGCAAATTACAATCGGTTCCAGCTTCACGGGAATATTGTTTTGCTGCGATTGTGCCCAGCCCAAAAGATTTTTAAGCATCCCCTTAAGCGCGTTGGCCGACTGGGAAAGTTCCCCAAGGTAGTACTTAATGTTATCGGTTGATATGCTGTCGTAGCGGCTGTTTAGCGTTTCTACAATGGTTGAGAAACCCGCAATGGAGTTCCTTAAATCATGGGCCACTACCGAAAAGAGTTTATCCTTGGAGTGGTTTAGCTCGTTGAGCCTTGCGTTAATATCGGTTAGCTGCCGTTGGGTTTTCTTTTTAATGTTAAATCGGCTGAGGAGCGATCCTAAAAGGATGATTAATACCAGCGAAAACCCTATCATTAGGTATTTTTGCTGATTGGCTTGGTTCAGTTTAAGCTCCTGCTCAATTTTTTCTTGATTTAGCAGGGCAAGCTCCTTCTCCTTTTGTTCGGTTTCGTACTTAGCCTGAAAATCCATCAGCTGTTTTTGAGCTCTTTCGTTGTATACCGAGTCTTTCAGCACATAGTACTGCTTATAGTTATCCAGAGCCTTGGAGGTGTTGCCCGATTGCTCGTAAAGCTGTGATAGCTCCCTGTAGTTTTTAAGGATCATATTCGTGAAGCTTACCCTTTGAGCAATAGCAAGGCTTTGGTTGTAGTTGTCAATAGCTGTTTGGATATCTCCCTTTTTGAAATGATTTAGGGCAAGATGATTTAGCACAATCGACTCCGATACGTATACCCTGTGCTCCTGAAAGATGGCTAGTGCCCGAAGCAAGTACTCCTCGGCTAGCGCATATTGATTTTGTAAAGTGTACACCTCTCCAATTTGGTCGAGCCGATAACCTTTGGGAACAACATTCCCCAGCTCCTCCTCAAGAGCCAGCGATTTTTTTAACCACTTCAACGCAAGGTCAAATTTTTGCTGCGATTTATAAACCGAAGCAATGGAGGCCATGCGTACAGCAATTTGATTCCGATTGTTGCTCTCCTGAGCAATAGCTAATGATTTGAAGAAAAACTCAAGTGACTTGTCGTACTGGCGCCAAATCTCGTAAATCTTTCCTATGGCGTTTATGTCAAGTGATATGTTTTCTTTATCATCAAACATTTCGTCAATCACAAGAGCATTGCTAAAGGCCTCTAGCCCCTCTTGGTATTTGCCAACAATTACATAGTTGTATCCCAGCTCTCGATATGCATTAGCAATTTGCGACGAGTCGTTTGCAATAACAGCATACTTTAGCGATTCGGCTGCTTGGTGGCTTGCCTTGTGGTTTGCCCCCGCCAACCGGTGGAACAGCCCTTTTCTGAGGTGTGCCTTTGATATGGATGTGAAACTGATTTTAGGAGAGTTGTGGTTTAATGCTATATACTCGTCTAGTAAGGTGTGAGCCGCATCCACCTCACCAGCGTCAAATAGGGAGTCTGCTTTTGCGAAAACAAGTTCTTGGTGCGAGGTGGTAGAATAGGAGTTAAGAATATGCCCACAAACCAGAATGATGGTAATGATTATTTTATTCACTTTTTCTACTTTATTCCTTTTGCTAAGTTGTATTATTATCATCATTAACAGCATAAAATTACAACTATTTTTGTTACCAACCCACTCGAAAATTTAAGCATGTTATCGAATTTATTCCTAGGGATGTTAATTCTTCTAATGCTTTTGATTTCTAACATTATTCTCCTATTGTTAATATGCCAGAGAACACAAATTACGCTTGATCGAAAATGGCTAAAATCCTATGGTTGACTACGACCCCAGTTCCTGTATTATGCTAAAAACTTTCTTAGTAAGATAGGATATGGCATTTCAGAGATATTCTTGGTGAGTGAAGAACTTAAGCAATTTGCTTCCGATGAGTTTGAGGTTGCATCCACTGACTTCGGCTTGCCCCATGGTTTGGGGTTCGATATTCTGCAAGGGGAAATATGCAGAAACCCTAGGCGGGTGTAATTATCATGACAAGCTACGTATTTTGCTTATCCGTCTGATCTTTATTCCGCAAGCGCTCAACTCTCGCACGGTTAAACAAAAAAAACTTCGGCTTGGACCGAAGCTTTTAGTGTAGCGAGAGGCGGGCTTGAACCGCCGACCTCATGATTATGAATCATGCGCTCTAACCAGCTGAGCTACCTCGCCATCAATTTTGCGTGGCAAAAGTATAAAATATTTTTTAACCAACAAGCGTTATACCTTATAATTTGGCTATAACAAATCATACTATCGAAACGTTTGCGTTAATGTTATTAACACTCAAACAGATGCTGTGTTAATAAAAAAAAGAGCATTTCTGTATGTTTAACCAAAATTAAGCTTATATTGCAGTAAGAGCAACATTCCATGGCATCTCAGGTACATGGATAAATATGAAAGATTATGGAGAATGTTAATGTTAATAACAGGGTTGAGCTTGAGTTCACGTTTAAAACTACACCAAGTATACTTTACAATAGGCTAAGTACCCCATCTGGGCTGTCCGAATGGTTTGCCGATGATGTAAACCTCGATGGTGATATTTTTACATTTTTTTGGGATAATTCCGAAAGTCAGGCTGAACTTATTAGTCGAAAAGAGAATAAATACATACGATTTAGATGGATTGGCGATGATAGCGATGATGCCTATTTTGAATTCAGAATCTGCCCCGATGAGCTCACCGGAGGTGTTGCCCTTCACGTAACCGAACAGCTTCTCGATGACGATACCGATGATGCTGAGTCTCTTTGGAACTATCAGATTAACGAGCTAAAAAGGCATCTTGGCGTTTAACTTCCAGCCGCTAATTAGTATTTCTTGCATAAAGCCTTGTACTTGGTTAAAAGCCTTGTTGAGGCTTTTTCTGTTTCTGTTGGTTTTAATCAGGTTATTTATGCTGCCAATTTGCATTTTTTAAGTGTAGATGGGCAAAAAAAATCATTACTTTTGCCAATGCACATTTGATTTTGCACGTTATACTGTTAAATGTGCATTATTGCGATTAAAGCATTTGTTTTTTGTTCACTTATGAAAAGGCTCCACTGGTTTGTATTAAAATCGTACTTAGGTCCACTATTCATGACATTCTTCATCGTCATGTTTATTCTGCTTATGCAGTTTCTGTGGAAGTATATAGATGATCTAGTTGGGAAGGGGCTTGAGGTTAATGTTATCATTGAGCTATTGGTATATGCATCGGCGGGTTTGGTTCCTATGGCACTGCCCTTATCAACTCTGTTAGCCTCGCTAATGACATTGGGTAACCTTGGTGAAAACAATGAGCTTCTGGCCATGAAATCGGCTGGAATATCGCTACCACGTATTATGCTGCCCTTAATTTTCATAACCATCCTAATTTCAGGTGGTGGATTCTTCTTCTCCAACAACGTTCTCCCTTATACAAACCTAAAGATGAGTACTTTGCTTTGGGATGTTAAGCAGCAGCGACCCGATTTATCCATTAGGGTTGGCGTTTTTAACGACGATATTGAGGGTTATAGCATTAAGATTGCCAATCGCGATCAGCGAACAAATCTAATGGAGGATATTATTATTTACGATCACCGATCGAAAGAGGGAAACTTAGTTGTTACAATGGCCGATTCTGGTTATATGCATCTTACTAAGGACGAAAAGTACATGGTGGTTACCCTATACAGCGGTTATTCATACGAGGAGATGCTCGAATCACGTGCTGTCAGAAGGTCGAATAATCGCAAATTTCCCTCAAGAAGAAACAAGTTCGAAGAACAGGTAGTACTCCTCGAACTCGAAGGTTTTGGCCTTGAGCGGAGTAATGAGGATTTGTTTAAAAGTAGCTTTCATGCGCTTAACCTTCAGCAGCTGAGTCATGTTCAAGATTCTCTTGCAAATGAGATATCAAAAAGGCAACAAGCTGCTAAGCAATCGTGGGTGCGAAGCACCGTTACGCAAAATCCGTTTAGCCTTACTCGCGACTCCATGGCTAAGATAACGTTTACGCTCAATGCCGATTCGTTAATGGCCTCATTTAGCGAAAAGCAGCAACATGGCATTATCGAGCGGGCACTGTCGAATGCGCGTTCGGCAAAAAATTCGGTAGCCTCTACCGCGAGCGATATTAAGAGTAGATCGAAGCACAAGGTGCGGCATACAATTGAGTGGCATCGGAAATTTGCCCTTTCGTTTGCTTGCTTTGTGTTTTTCTTTATAGGTGCGCCTTTGGGCGCCATAATCCGTAAGGGCGGATTGGGTATGCCCGTTGTGGTATCGGTACTGTTTTTTGTGGTTTACTACGTAATTTCGCTAAGTGGCGAAAAATTTGCTCGCGAGCTTATGTGGGATCCGCATGTGGGCATGTGGGTGTCGTCGTTCATTCTACTTCCATTGGGTGTATTTCTCTCGTACAAAGCCACTGCCGATTCGGTAATAATGAATGCCGATTTTTACATTCAAGCAGTTAAAAAGTTTGTGGTTTTTCACGGTAAGGTAAAGTCGTATTTTAAGCGTAAGTAGATGAGGATACTCATGTTAGCGAATAAAGTACCCTACCCACCAAACGATGGGGGAGCCTTTGCAACGCTAAACATGGCTGTTGGACTAGCCGAATCGGGAGCAAAGGTTACGATGCTTGCCATGTCAACGCCAAAGCATCCATCAACCGAAAACGATTTCCCTAAGGATATAAGAGATAAAATTGATGTTAAAACCGTTTTTGTTAACACCAATTTGTCGCCATTAAAAGCATTGGCAAATTTGATCTTTTCAAAACATGCCTATAATGCTCAACGTTTTATAAGTAGCCAATTTGCCAGGGCCATTCAGCATACTTTATTGCAGGATAAGTATGATATTGTTCAGCTTGAGGGGCTGTACCTATATCCATATGTCGATTTAATAAGGAAACATTTCGCAGGAAAAATTGCTCTCCGTGCACACAATGTGGAGCACGAAATTTGGGAGCGAAGTGCATCGATTCAGCAAAATCCGCTTAAAAAGTGGTATTTTACGCTTTTGTCCAAAAGGATTAAAAAGGCTGAAGTTAGCCTGTTGCAAAGTGTTGATATTCTTGTGCCAATTTCGCTGCGCGATGAGCAAATGCTTAAGCAGCTTGGTTTCGAGGGCGCTTCGTTAGCTTCTCCAACAGGTTTTTGCATTGGCAATGCTGTTGAGGTGAGCAACAATTTTGAGTTTCCCTCGCTGTTTCATCTTGGTAGCCTCGATTGGATTCCCAACCAGGAGGGTATTTTCTGGTTTCTCGACAACTGTTGGCCACACGTGTTATCGTCGGTACCCAACGCTAAATTCTATCTGGCTGGGCGCAATGCTCCTAAGCATTTAATCGAGAAGGTTGCCGATTATACAAACGTTGTTTATGTTGGCGAGGTTGAAAACTCGGCCAATTTTATGCAATCAAAAGCGGTAATGGTAGTGCCGCTCCTCTCAGGAAGCGGAATGCGTATTAAAATTGTTGAGGGCATGGCATTGGGTAAGGCTATTGTAACCACCACTATTGGGGCCGAAGGAATTGCTGTTGAGGATGGTAAACATTTGGCTATTGCCGATACCCCTTTGCATTTTGCCAAAAGAGTGGTTGAATTGTTGTTGAGTAAAGAAGAAACAATGAGAATAGGGAATGAATCAAAATTATATGCTAATCATAATCTTAACAATAGTATTTTAACGCGTAAATTGTTCGATTTTTACAATAAGTAATAGAATAAGCATAACACTTAAAATAGTTAATAGATTTAGCTAATTTTGCACGGTTTTATTTGAAAATGGCTATAGCCTGATAAATGATAGAAATACTACTTCAAATAGTTTTTTGGTTGTCGGTTGGGGCATTACTACATTCATATGTTCTGTTTCCGTTTATTCTTTACGTTTTATCAAAGAATAAAAAGCAAAATTCAATTGTTTATTCTAGATCAGATAATTTACCTGGCATAACAATCTTAATGTCAGTTTACAACGAGGAATTGGTAATTGAAAACAAGATTAAAAGCATTTTAAATACTTCTTATCCTAAAGAGCGGTTAAAGATTTTAATTGGTTCTGATGCAAGTAATGACAATACCAATAGAATTGTTGAACGATATGTAAAGGAGTTTCCAGAAATTGTTTTATACCCTTTTGCTGAACGACAGGGAAAACCGAATGTTATCAATAAGCTTAAAAGTTATGCCGATACGGAAATACTTGTTTTAACAGATGCAAAAGTTTTTTTTACTGAGGATGCTTTATTTGAAGTGGTTAAGCACTTTAAAAATCCTGAAATAGCACTTGTAGGAGCAAATTTATTGAATAAGCATATTGCACATAAAGATATCTCTTTGCAAGAAAATGCATTTATGTCTCGTGAGATACAAATGAAGTACCACGAAGGATTGCTTTGGGGATTGGTAGTTGGTGCATACGGTGCTTGTTTTGCCATTCGAAAGCAATTTCTTTCAACTGTCCCAAAGAATTTTCTTGTTGATGATTTTTTCATTACAATGCAAGTCATTAATAAGGGCAAGAAAGCGATATACGAATTAAATTCAATATGTTTCGAAAATGTGCCAGGTGTTCTAAAAGAAGAGTTTAGACGAAAAGTGCGAATTTCAACGGGTAATTTTCAGAACTTGGGCCGATTTGCTCACATGCTTTGGCCTCCATATAAACCTATTGCTTTTGCGTTTCTTTCACATAAGGTAATAAGGTGGTTAGGCCCAATTCTTATTATGCTCAGCTTTGCAAGTAGCGCAATTTTAGCAAAGCAGCATACTTTCTTTTTTGTAGCATTTGTAGCTCATGTAATAGTGTTACTTTTGCCCTTGGTGGATCAGTTATTCAAACTTTTAAAAATCAATATACAAGTTTTACGTTTTATAACCCATTTTCTGAGTATGAACATTGCCCTTTTTGTAGGGCTTTTAAAATATTTTAAAGGAGTTAAAAGCAATGTGTGGCAACCAACCCAACGAAATCAGTAAGCTCAATACCATTGAGGAGGCGCTAACCGACCTTAAGGAAGGGAAAATTATCATTGTAGTTGATGATGAAGACAGAGAGAACGAAGGCGATTTTATAGCCGCTGCCGAGCTTATCACCCCCGAAATTGTGAATTTTATGGCCAAGTACGGCCGTGGGCTTATTTGTGCTCCGCTGTCGGAAGAGCGCTGCCAAGAGCTCGAACTCGAGCTAATGGTTGGCAACAATACCGCATTGCACCAAACGCCTTTTACCGTATCGGTCGATTTAATTGGCCAAGGCTGTACAACCGGAATATCGGCATCCGATAGGGCAAAAACAATTAAAGCGCTTGTCGACCCCGATGCCAAGCCTGAGGATTTGGCTCGTCCGGGTCACATATTCCCACTAAAAGCCCGAGAGAAAGGTGTGCTCCGACGTGCAGGCCATACCGAGGCGGTTGTCGATTTAACCCGTTTAGCCGGTCTAAAACCAGGAGGTGCACTTGTTGAAATAATGAATGAGGATGGTACCATGGCTCGTCTGCCTGAGCTGTTCGAAATTGCAAAACGTTTCAACCTCAAAATCATTTCCATACAAGATTTAATAGCCTACAGGCTTAAGTTCGAGAGCCTAATTGAGATGGGGCAACGGGTTAAGCTACCTACCGATCATGGAATGTTCGAGGCAGTTGCCTTTAGGCAAAAAGCACAGAACATTGAGCATATTGCACTGGTAAAAGGAACTTGGGAGCCCGATGAGCCCGTTCTGGTTCGCGTTCACTCATCGTGTGTTACGGGCGATATTTTCCACTCGCAACGATGCGATTGTGGAACGCAGCTTCAGCTTGCCATGGAGCTCATTGAACGCGAAGGGAAGGGCGTTCTGGTTTACATGAACCAAGAGGGAAGAGGTATTGGCCTGTTCAATAAAATTCATGCTTACAAGCTGCAAGAGGAGGGAATGGATACCGTTGATGCAAATATTGAGCTAGGTTTTCAGCCCGACGAGCGCGAGTATGGTGTAGGTGCAAGTATTATCCGTGAGCTTGGCGTACGCAAAATGAGGTTGTTAACCAACAATCCGGTTAAACGAAGAGGCCTCGAAGGTTATGGCCTTGAGGTTGTTGAGAATATTCCCCTTGAGGTACCTCCTCGTAAGGAGAACGAATTTTACATGCGGACTAAGCGCGATAGGATGGGGCACAAACTTGTGCTATTGCCCGATCCGCCAAATTCTGATGATAAAGCTGAGAAATAGTATCCTCTTATGCATAGTTTACAAGGTTTGCGAATTGTGTATATGGGTACTCCCCATTTTGCCGTTGAACCGCTAAAGGCTCTTTTAGCCCATTCGGCAAGCGTTGTTGGGGTTGTTACTGCGCCCGACAAACCTGCGGGCAGAGGGCAGCGCATATCGCAATCGCCAGTAAAGCAATTTGCACAGGAGCAAAACCTGAATACGCTGCAGCCCACTAATTTAAAGGATGAGCTTTTTATCGATAGCCTCAAAGCCCTTAATGCCGATTTGTTTATTGTGGTTGCTTTTCGGATGCTACCGAAAGCAGTTTGGAGTTTACCTCGGCTAGGTACATTTAACCTCCACGCTTCGCTGCTGCCTCAATACCGTGGTGCAGCACCAATTAATTGGGCAATAATTAATGGTGAGATAAAAAGTGGCGTTACCACTTTCCTAATCGATGAACAGATTGATACAGGTGGTATTTTGCTTCAACGCGAAGTTGGAATTAGCCCAGATGACACAGCGGGCGAGCTACACGATAAGCTAATGGTTGTTGGCGCCAAGTTGGTTGCTGAAACTGCTCACAGTTTATTCGCTGGCACTATAAGGCCTGTTGATCAAAGTAAGTTTATTAGCGCCAATGAGCTTAAGCCAGCCCCTAAGCTTTTTAAGGATAGCACACGAATTTGCTGGTCGGATTCGGCGCAGGTTGTTCATAATTTTATTCGCGGTTTAAGCCCTTATCCTGCTGCATGGACAGAGGTTATTGGTAGTGACGACAAGGTTACATCGGCTAAAATACTAAGGGCAAAGGTTGCCGATACTAACGACAGCAATGAGCCCGTTGGATCAACAAAAACCGATGGTAAATCCTATTTACGAGTAAAGTGTGGCTCTGGCC
>Ga0334898_1004171_pt1 | contig 10978 bp, 10 predicted proteins | sample GraSluR3_MG_10_FD_207228 | JGI IMG/M metagenome (GOLD analysis project Ga0334898, IMG submission 207228) | Sludge microbial communities from methane-producing bioreactor in Wageningen University, Netherlands - Granular Sludge_3_08-R3 | ecosystem: Engineered > Bioreactor > Anaerobic >... | reverse complement strand
GCATTTGAAACCATTGGTCATATGATGGGTTCTGCAATGGGGAATGTAATTGTTCTTATCATTGGTAATATATTTGTATTGGGACTGGAGGGTCTGATCGTATTCATTCAGGGCATGAGACTTCAGTACTACGAGCTTTTCAGCAGGTATTACAGTGGAGATGGAAAAGAATTCAACCCTGTAAGTCTGGGCAAGTAATTATTATTTAATTCTAGGAGGAGATTATATGTCATTTGTATTGATATCAACAACAATATTGGTTCTACTTACTATCGGTACGGGAGCATTTATGATGTACAAGGAAATGGAAGGCGGAAAGAGCAAGATGAAGAAGATTCTAAGGACAAATCTTTTTGTATTCCTTCCACTATTGATCGTTGCAGTGATCGTTATGGTACCACAGGGAATCAGTGCGGCGGAAACCGAAGCAGGTCTTCTTTCATCATCAGCTGGACTTGGTTTCATATCAGCAGCCTTGGCAACTGGTTTGGCAACACTTGGAGCAGGTTATGCCGTTGCAGTAGTAGGTGCAGCTGCCCTTGGAGCGGTTTCAGAGGATGCAACACTTCTTGGTAAAACCCTAATATTCGTTGGTCTTGCAGAGGGTATCGCTATCTATGGTCTGATTGTTTCAATCATGATTCTAGGTAGGTTATAGCAATGAAGTCCATCCTGATCAGTGATAACAAGGATACAATAATTGGAATGAGACTGGCCAGCATAGATGGGGTATTGGTAAAAACCAGGGAAGAGACCATTGAAAGACTAAACGAAGCAGCGATGGATGATGAAGTAGGCATAATTATAGTAACCGAGAATATTTTTGATGAGATAACCGATAGGATTCTGGAACTTAAGAGAAGTGGAAGCAAGAAGCTTGTAGTTACTATTCCGGATAGAAGCGGCCTAAAGGATAAAAACTTTATTATGAGGCATATTAAAGAATCCATAGGCATTAAAATTTAGGTGGTGAACTTATGATAACAGTTGAAGAAAAACTTGAGATTTTCCATAGAATTGTTTACAGGGATGAAGAAGAAAAGTATCTTAAGGCTCTTAAAGAACTGGAGGAGTACAATCAGCAGCTTCTTGAAAACAAAAAAGAGGAAATGAAAAGACAGCGTGATGAAATAATCCGAAGGAAGATAACTCAGGCAAAGGTTGAAAGGAACGAACTGAAATCAGAAGGCCTTGAGGATACCAAGGCAAAGCTCAGACAGAAGAGAAAAGAGCTGGAAACTGATTTGGTGGATTCAATAGTGGAAAGGGCAAATGAGTTTGTCAAATCCAAGGGATATGGAGAATATCTGTGCAGAAACCTGGATAAGTATCTGGTTGAATTTGAGGAGGACGAAGTGGTTTTGATCCTAAGGGACGAGGACAGGCTAATATCAGAAAGCTGCCTTATGAAGCTTAAGGACCAGACCGGCAAGACCTTCATTGTGGAAACCCTGCCAGATGAAAAGATAGGTGGCTTTATGATGAGTAACAAGGATAGAACATTCAACATCGACCATACATTGAAGACCTTGATTCAGGAGAAGGAGTACATGATAGGTAAAAGACTAAACGATGCTCTTGGAGAGGTAGGTGAAATCAATGGCTAGTTTGATGGGAGAAATTCAGATGATAAACGGTCCTGTAATTCTGGGAAAGAACATGACAGGATTCAAGATGAGAGAGATGGTTACAGTTGGCGAGAAAAAGCTCATAGGTGAGATTATTGCCATTGACGGAGACCAGGGAACAGTCCAGGTATACGAGGAAACAGAGGGACTTAGAAGAGGCGAGCAGATAGTATCAACAGGCAAGCCCCTATCCCTAAAGCTGGGACCAGGAATGATCGGGAACATGTTCGACGGTATCCAAAGACCCCTAAAGAAGATCAAGGAAGACCACGGAAGCTTTATTCCAGAGGGCATAGGACTTATATCGCTGGATGAGGAAAAGCTTTGGGAGGTGGAATTCCAGGTTGAGGAAGGGGACTATGTCAAGCAAGGTCAGATTTTCGGGACCATACAGGAAAGCCCCTTGATAACACACAGACTATTGATACCAGTGGGTGTGGAAGGAAAGGTTACCTTCAGGGCAGTACCCGGTGAATACAATATAAACAAGGTACTTCTAAAGATACTGGACCTGAAAGGTGAGGAACATGAGGTAAAGATGTACCAGGAGTGGCCTGTAAGACTACAGAGACCTGTTGCTGAAAGGCTTCAGATAGACAAGCTATTGATTACAGGACAAAGGGTTCTGGATATATTCTTCCCAATAGCCAAGGGAGGAACTGCAGCAATTCCTGGTGGTTTCGGTACAGGAAAGACAATGACCCAGCACCAGCTGGCCAAGTGGTCAGATGCTGATATAATAGTATACGTTGGTTGCGGAGAGAGGGGTAACGAGATGACGGAGGTTCTAGAGGACTTCCCTGAACTGATCGACCCCAAGTCCAACAGACCAATAATGGAAAGAACAGTACTTATTGCAAACACATCGAACATGCCCGTTGCGGCCAGAGAGGCATCCATCTACACTGGAATAACAATGGCCGAGTACTTTAGGGACATGGGCTATAACGTGGCCATAATGGCCGACTCCACATCAAGATGGGCGGAGGCCTTAAGAGAGATTTCAGGCCGTTTGGAGGAGATGCCTGCAGAGGAGGGATATCCAGCCTACCTTCCATCAAGATTGGCTCAGTTCTATGAAAGGGCGGGATATGTCAAGACCCTACAGGGAGACACCGGTTCAATCACGGTAATCGGGGCAGTATCACCTGCGGGAGGAGACTTTTCCGAGCCAGTAACAGAGAATACAAAGAGGTTCGTAAATGTATTCCTTGGACTGGACAGGGAATTGGCATACTCAAGACATTACCCTGCAATAAACTGGCTGAATTCATATAGTGGATACAGTGAAATGATAAAGAGATACTATGAAAAGGAGCTGGGAGAGAGCATAGAGGACATCAGGAAGAAGATGCTCAACCTCTTGTTTGAGGAAAGCAAACTTCTTGAGATAGTACTTCTTGTTGGTGAGGATGTACTTCCTGATGACCAGAGGCTTATTCTCGAAATAGCAAGAGTTCTTAAGATTGGTTTCCTTCAGCAGAATGCATTCCACAAGGACGATACCTATGTTCCTTTAAGAAAGCAAATAGATATGCTTAAGACTATAGAATTGCTCTATGACAGGGGTCTTCAGTCAGTCAAGAAGGGAATACCAATATCAGTTGTGAGAAACATAGAGTTGTACGAAGACATCATCAAGATGAAATACACCATTACCAATGACGACATTGAAAAAATACAAGGACTGAATGCAAGGATCAACGAGTTCTACAACCAGTTGGAATCTGAGTATTCAGCATAGTGGGTGATTAGATGAAAAGAGAATATTTAAAATTAGATAGAGTACAAGGAGCTCTGATAGAGCTCTCAAAAGTTCATTCAGTGGGATATGGTGAGATAGCCCAGATTGAGGACAGATTGGGCAACTCAATGGTAGGTCGTGTAATCAAGATTGATGGGGATAATGTTGTGGTTCAGGTATTTGGGCCAACAATGGGAATCTCAGTTGATAATACAAAGGTAAGCTTCCAAGGTAAGGCATTTGAGATACCATTGTCGAAAAAAATCCTTGGGAGAACCTTCAATGGTATAGGTGACCCTATCGATGGAGGAGGGGACATCTATTCTGAGAAGCTTTACAACATTAACGGTAGACCGATCAACCCTGTCTCCAGGGAATACCCTAGAAACTTTATCCAGACAGGAATATCTTCAATAGATGGGTTGACAACATTGATCAGAGGGCAGAAGCTGCCAATATTCTCAGGTGCGGGACTTCCTCACAATGAGCTTGCTGCACAGATTGTTCGCCAGGCAAAGATCCAGTCCAAGGACGGGGACAGCAATTTCTCCATAGTATTTGCTGCAATTGGTGTTAAGCATGATGAGGCCTTCTACTTTGAGGATGCATTTAGGAAAGCCGGTGTGCAGGAAAAGGTTGTTATGTATATAAACTATGCAGACGACCCAATAATGGAGAGGATAACAGCTCCAAAATGTGCACTTGCAGCTGCTGAATACCTGGCTTATGAGGAAAATCAGCATGTTCTTGTAATAATGACAGACATAACCAGCTACGGTGAGGCCTTGAGAGAGGTATCATCACTGAGGGAAGAGGTGCCAAGTAGAAAGGGATATCCTGGATACCTGTACTCAGACCTGGCATCACTTTATGAGCGTGCTGGAATGATTCACGGCATCAACGGATCGGTTACACTTATACCAATCCTTACCATGCCAAATGATGATATCACACACCCAATACCTGACCTTACTGGCTACATCACTGAGGGACAGGTTGTATTGGAGAGATCATTGGATCAAAAGGGTATCTACCCGCCAATAAATGTTTTGCCTTCACTTTCGCGTCTGATGAAGGACGGAATAGGGGAGGGCTTTACCAGGGAGGACCATCCTGAGGTTTCCAACCAGCTGTTCTCATCATACTCAAAGGTACAGGAAGTTAGAGCTCTTGCACAGATAGTAGGTGAAGAGGACCTTTCTGAGAAGGACAAGTACTACATGAAGTTTGGAGATGCTTTTGAGGGAAGGTTTGTAACCCAGAGTCTTAACGAGAACAGGGATATTGAGGATACATTGGATCTGGCATGGGAGCTGTTGAAAATCCTGCCAAGAGAGGAATTGGACAGATTGAATCCGGAACTTATAGCAAAGTATATGGGATAGGGTGAGTTTATGGCTGTATATAAGATGACTCCAACCAAGGCAAACTTGATCAAATCCAAAAATTCACTTAGATTTGCCCTAAAAGGCTTTGAGTTGCTGGACAAGAAAAGGGTAGTTCTAATAAGGGAAATGATGGCTTTGATAGACGTGGCAGAGGACCTTCAGTGGAGGATTGACGAAAACTTCGCTCAGGCTTACGAAGCCCTGAAGTTGGCAAATATAACCAAGGGATCGGAGTATATTGAGGATTTCGCCCAATCCATTGAGAAGGAAAGGGATTACCAGGTGCTTTTCAAATCCGTAATGGGTGTTGAGGTCCCAATAATCAAGAGGGAAGAGAAAAGCTTAACCACAGAATATGGATTCTTCAGGACGAATGCTGCCTTCGATAAGACGGTTCTAAGCTTTATAGAGATCAGAAACCTGATCTACCAGCTTGCAGAGGTTGAAAACTCAGTCTACAAGTTAGCCATGGAGATTAAGAAGACGCAAAAAAGAGCCAATGCACTTGACAAGATTCAGATTCCCAGATACAAAACCACAATCAAGTACATTGACGAAGTACTTCAGGAGAAGGAAAGGGAAGACTTCTTCAGACTTAAAAGGGTCAAGGGAAAGACAAAATCAAAAAAGACAACAAAATAATGGAGGAAGCCTTTCGGCTTCCTCCTTATTTGTGGCTTATAAGCATTTTATCCTTGATATTCCAGAGGTCCTGTGACAGGTCCACAAAGTATTCGTGTGGTCTTTCAAATCTCTTTACCTCATCCCACAGATTCTCAATCTCAGACCTGCAGAAATCCCTGATTTCATGGACATCAGGACTTTCATAGACGCTTCTGCCCTTATGGAAAAGCTGTACAAGAAGAGGCCGTGTGTAGTAGTCTGTAAGGGTCTTGCGCTTCCATGTGAACAATGGGTGGAAGATTTCATAAGGACCATCCTCAGGCACCTTCTCGTCATGGAGAGTGATAACATCAGCCATTGGTGTGTGGGTTTTCTTGTCGTAGAACCGGTAGATCTGCTTGAATCCAGGTGTTGTGATTTTTTCAACGTTGTTGCTGATCTTTATCTTTGGCTTCATCACGCCGTTTTCTTCAATTGCCACAAGCTTGTACACACCACCGAAAATTGGCTCAGACTTTGCAGTAATAAGTCTCTCCCCAACTCCAAAGGCATCAATCTTTGCTCCCTGGGTGACCAAATCCTTTATTACAAATTCATCCAGGCTGCTTGAGGCCATTATTTGAACATCTTCGTAGCCTGCTTCATCAAGCATTGCTCTGGCCTCCTTGGAAAGATAAGCAATATCGCCACTGTCAATCCTGATTCCCTTAGGTCTGAATCCCCTTGAAACAACCTCTTCGTCAAAAACCTTAATGGCATTGGGTATTCCGGTCTTTAGTGTATTGTAGGTATCTACAAGAAGGGTACAGCTTCCAGGGTAGGCCCTTGCGTATGCCCTAAAGGCTTCCAGCTCGTCTGGAAACATTTGAACCCAGCTGTGGGCCATTGTTCCAAGTGCTGGAATACCAAAATCCCTATCCACAATTGTACTGGAGGTGCCGATGCAGCCACCTATATATGCAGCCCTGGCCCCCTGGATAGCACCGTTGTATCCCTGTGCCCTTCTGGAGCCAAACTCGATTACGCTCCTGCCGTCTGCTGCCCGTACAATCCTGCTGGCCTTGGTGGCTATCAGGGATTGATGGTTTATGGTTAGTAGGATCATGGTTTCAACAAGCTGGGCCTGAATAACCGGTCCCCTTACAACAACCAAGGGCTCCCTTGGGAAAATGGGTGTGCCTTCTGGAATGGCCCACACATCACATACGAATTTGAAGTTCCTTAAATAATCCAGAAACTCTTCGCTGAAAATCTCCTTGCTTCTAAAATATTCAATATCCTCCTTGTCAAAGCTTAAGGTCTTCAGGTAGTCAATCAACTGCTCGACCCCAGCCATGATCGCGTACCCTCCGTCATCGGGTATGGATCTGAAAAACATGTCGAAATAAGCAATGGTGTCATGCATCCCGTTCTGTAAATAACCATTTGCCATGGTGAACTCATAGTAGTCTGCCAGCATGGTCAGGTTTTTCTTGTCGGTCCAATCAAATTTATCCATGGTTACTCTCCTTTTTTCTATGTTATGTACATTATAGCAAGTTTTCAGCGTATTTTGGAGATTTAATTGAAAACTTTCAATATATTGGAAAAAAGAACAAAAAAATAAGAAAGGTCCATCCTTTTTCATTGGGATAAACCTTTCATATTAAATAGGACCTTGAATAACTGCTCCAACATGAACTTTTTGGTTCAATCACTTATCCTTAAACACTCCTTAATTTAAGTTACAGAGGATTAAACTCTAATCTTATAACCTAATAAGTTATTTAGTTGTTACACTTACATAACCCTTAAGGTTACTTTTTCTGTGGTTTATGGGGATACCACAAATCCCTGTTACAGGTACTTCCTTTACTGCGTTTTTACTACCTTACTACTTTCTACTTTTCTTTTACCATCATACTTGCATAAACTACTTAAACCTGGAATTTTACAACAGTAATACTTTAATAGGTGTAGCAACTTACATCTAAAACTTTCTACATCTTAAACTTGTTCTACAGTACTATCTTTTCTTACATTGCCAACTTCCTACAGCTTGTTTCATTTAGCTTCTACAACAGTAACTTCTAAATAGGTGTAGCTTTGAATTCAGATTTTACCTGAATCCTTTATCAATACTTTGCATTGTTACTTGAATCTTTCCAGGTTCAATAAACTTCTACAACTTATTGATTGAATTTTAGTTGGATGCAGTTATCAAAGTCCTATGAAACCATAATATCAACTTTGCTTCATTGAAGCAGTGAGTTAATATATGATTTGTAATTATATTATACCCACATATATTTTTCTAAACACAAAAAATAAAAAAAGTTTACATAAAAAAAGCAGGGAGTCAATAAAACGGCTCTTTCTGCTTATTTATAGGTCAAAATTTCTTTAAGAATTTATTTTGCGCTCTCCCTTTTCGGTGATGCTCAGCATTTTTAGGGGAATTGTATTGCAGCTTGAGACTGAACATCCTGAACACTTTGTCTCACAGGTGGGGGATCCAAGATCTTCATCCAAGTATCCCATTCTCACCAAGGTCTTTATCATGTCCTCCAGAACATCCTCGGATACCTCCAGATTCTTGGCAATTTGTTGTCTTGAATAAACATTCGCTTCCTTGATTTCCTTCAATACTTCCTTAAGCATTTCATATCCTCCTTAAAAGCCCATCAATGAACCTATCTGATAAACCAGAACTGCCAGTGACCAGGCCAGAACAAATGGATATATTGCCATAAAAGCAGCCCATTTGTAAGAGTTTGTCTCTTTTTTTACGGTGGCAATAACCGCTGCACATGGCGTATAAAGAAGTGTCATTACCAGGAAGGACACTGCAGAAAGTGTAGTGAAGGAGTCCCTGATTGCATTAACAAGCTCAGAGCCCTCACTGACTCCAGCATATACCATTCCAAGCACAGCTACAACAGCCTCCTTGGCTGCTATACCGGCAAAGAGACTTACGGATGCCTGCCATGTACCAAAACCTGCCGGGGCAAATAGAGGTGCAATAAATTGACCTACCCTACCTAGGATGCTTTCCTGGGAGTAAGGCTCAACACCCATTGGAAGCACCGACATAACCCACAGAAGTGCAACGACTGCAAATATTACCGTTCCTGCCCTCTTGACAAAATCCCAAACCTTTTCCCACATATCCCTTAAAACACTTGTTGGAGAGGGCAGCCTGTAGGGTGGCAGTTCCATAATGAAATGAGAGGATTCTCCCTTAAAGAGGGTTTTGCTGAAAAGCTTACCCATCAGAAGAGCCATTCCTATTCCAAGAGCATAGATTATAAAAAGAACAAGTCCACCATTGTTTGGAAAGAAGGCAGCTATGAACACAAGGTAGATCGGCAGTCTCGCCCCGCATGACATAAAGGGGTTGATAAGTATTGCAATCATCCTGTCCTTTTTGTTTTCCAGTGTTCTTGTTGCCATTATTCCTGGCACATTGCATCCAAAGCCGACTATCATTGATATGAAGGTCTTTCCATGAAGTCCAACGGCACGCATTATTCCATCCATGATATATGCTGCTCTTGACATGTATCCAGTGTCTTCAAGTATCGCAAGGAAGAAGTAGAGGACCATTATCAGGGGTACGAATACCAACACGGCACCCACACCACCTACAAATCCCTCAATGACAAATGAGACCAACCAATCTGGAGATCCCACTGACACCAGCCAGCCTTCCACAAACTCTCCAAAAATCTCAATCGCAGTTTCCACATAGCCTCCCAGAATATCGGATCCAACAACAAAGGTAAGCTGGAACACCAGATACATTATAAGTCCAAAAATTGGCAGACCGAACAACCTACTTGTAAGGATCCTGTCTATCTTATCTGTGGCGGTGACTATTTCTTCAGCTGGTTTGACTACACATTTTTTGGTGATTCCGTTTACGTATGCATATCTTTTGTCCACAATATCCAGCTCGTAATCCACATTATCAGCTTGAAGTGATTTCAGATGAGTCTTGACCTGATCCATTTTCTCCACAATGGAGAGCATCTCCTGGTCTCCCTCCAGCAGCTTCAGTGCAGTCCAATCGTCGGGATAAGGAAGGGACTCATCCTTAAGCAGATCACGGATTTTTGAAATTTCTTCATCTATTTCCTTGCCGTAGGTAAAAACAATTTTTCTTGGTTCTTGATTCATGGCCTTTAGGGTTCCATCAATAAGCTCCTGGATGCCCTTTTTCTTGGCGGCAACAGTTGATATGACAGGTACTCCAAGTGCTTCTGAAAGGTCCTTTGTGGATATCATGATCTGCTTGGATTCGGCCTCGTCCATCATATTCAAGGCCACAACAACATTAGCACCCATTTCCAGAAGCTGTGTAGTCAGATAGAGGTTCCTCTCAAGATTTGTTGCATCCACAACATTGATTACAACATCCGGATTGCCTTTTACGATAAAGTCCCTTGCCACAAGCTCATCCTCTGAATAAGCACCAAGGCTGTATGTACCGGGAAGGTCAACTACATTATAAAGGGCTCCCTTGTGCTTAAAGGAGCCTTCTTTTTTTTCTACAGTCACTCCCGGCCAGTTTCCCACATGCTGGTTCGAGCCGGTAAGCACATTAAACAAGGTGGTCTTCCCGCTATTGGGATTTCCCACCAATGCTATATTTTGCATAAATTGCGTCCTCCTCGATGAAATCTATTATCAATCAAAATTAAACTATTCCTTCTCCACCACGATATGTGAAGCAAGGCCTCTTCCAATGGCAAGCTTGGAGCCTGACATGGACACAATTATTGGACCGAAATCATTCTTTACCATTTTAAGCTCAGCTCCGCTGTTAAGACCCAGTTCATAAAGTCTTTTTCTGGCATAGCCTCCGCCCATAACCTGTTTAATTCTGCACTTGTCATTCTTTTTTACTCCTGAAAGTACCATAGTGCAATTCAACACCTTTCTATGTAAATTAATGGAATATCTTGATAACTATTATCAATTATAGAATAATACATTTCCTACATAATTGCAAGGTTTTTTTCTCCACAAGCCTTGGACTTATGATAATTTTCACCGGGTGCTCAGGGAAGTATTATGCATGGACAGTAAAGTGAGTTACTCAGAAGGGAAAACAAGACAAAAAGGCATTAAAAAATGTTATAATTTGAACATTTCAGAAAATAAAACCATAACACATACCTTCGTGCGTTAAATTAGTAGTACCAAATTGACGAAAAACATGGTAAAATTTATAAAAGATTACCAATATTTACAATTTATGCCCTTGGGTATTTTGGTAAGGTACCTGATCCCACCGGCAAATACTACTTAAGGAGGAAGATCATGAAAAGAGTATTGTTATTCATGCTTGCAATGATAATGGCTTTGTCAGTACTTGCAGGCTGTGCACCAAAGGAAGAAGCGGAAGCACCGGTGGGGACAGAGTTGCAGGAGCCTGCTGGAGAGGTGAATGACACGCCGTTGGTAGTTGGGTATGCTGCATTTAGCCAGAAATTCAGTCCATTCTTTGCCACAACAGCATATGACATGGATGCTGTAACCCTAACTCAGGTGGCTCTTTTGCAGACTGACAGGGTAGGCGGAATTGTTTACAATTCTATTGACGGAGAGAC
>Ga0334898_1004170_pt1 | contig 10979 bp, 10 predicted proteins | sample GraSluR3_MG_10_FD_207228 | JGI IMG/M metagenome (GOLD analysis project Ga0334898, IMG submission 207228) | Sludge microbial communities from methane-producing bioreactor in Wageningen University, Netherlands - Granular Sludge_3_08-R3 | ecosystem: Engineered > Bioreactor > Anaerobic >... | reverse complement strand
ATCCTTTTTCAGCTGATGACATGTTTACTGTTACGCTGAAAGTCACGATCACTCCAACAGCATCATTGACTCAATCCTGTATCCACTGAACTCTTTTTATTATAGTATGAACACCACTCCCTGAGCCCACAGCTCTCACACTTGGGCTTCCGGGCAACACAGACATAACGACCATGAAGGATCAGCCAGTGATGCGCTTTGGAGAGCAGTGGGGCGGGGATGTGCTTCACCAGCTCGCGCTCCGTCTCGAGCGGTGTTTTTGAATTGCGGGTGAGACCGATGCGGTTGGCCACACGGAACACATGGGTGTCCACAGGCATGGCCGGCTGGTCGAACGCCACAGCAAGCATCACGTTGGCTGTCTTGCGTCCCACACCGGGGATGGTGAGTAACAGATCGATATCAGTAGGTACCTCCCCGCCAAAATCGGATACCAGCTTTTTTGCCATCCCCACCAGGCTTTTTGCCTTGTTGTTGGGATAGGAGCAGGAGCGGATATAGGTGAATATCTCATCGGAAGAGGAGGCGGCCATCACCTCCGGTGTAGGAAACGCTTCGAAGAGGGGAGGGGTGATCATGTTCACCCGTTTGTCGGTGCACTGTGCCGACAGGATCACTGCCACCAGCAACTGATAGGGGTTCTGGTAATGTAACTCTGTCTCTGCCGACGCTGCGTTGGACTCAAACCAGCCGATCACATTGTTATAACGCTCCTTTTTGGTCATATTTCACTATTTGGCCAAATTATTGAATTCGCGAATTCCAAACATCAACACATCAACACATCAGCACATCAGCACATCAATACATCAGCATCATTTATCCGCCAGCGGGATGAAACGTGCACTCAGGTCGGGGTCCTCCATGTCTGGATCGAGAGGGAAGATGGGACGAGGTACCCGTTTGTAGGGTAAACGCAGCAGATCCTGATCCACACCGCCCGGTGTGAGCGCCATGATCCAGTCGCCACGCATTTCATAGAGCTCGGGCACCAGGTAGCCGATCTTCACCACAAGGAGATCCGCCTCACGCGGGTTGAGACCCAGATCGGTGAACTGCTTCTCGTAGTGATAGGCATTTCTTTTTTCAGTGACGATGGTGTAGATATTATCGCTCTTCACCAACACCTCACTATTGGTGCTATCCTCCTTGATGGCTGTGATCACTCCTTTCAGACGAATAGGAGGTGCAAAACGATTGTCTACCTCCGCCCCGGCGGTAGCATCAATCTCTCCGCCTACACCAGCCTCAATGGCTTTCTTAACCAGTTCTGCCCCGGGTATGGAGGCATAAATCAGTGTCTTGCCACTCTTCTGCAAGGCAGAGTGCTTGAAAAGCTCATGCAGTGTCCAGGTCACATCGCCTGCACCTCCGGCAGTGGGATTGTCGCCCATATCACTGATGATAAAGGGTTTCATGTCGCTGGCCAGTGCCTTTTCCAGTGCTTCCTCCAGGTAGGTGGTGGGTGCAACGAATTCAAACGCTCTTCTCACATCCCAGAAACGACGGGCCAGTTGCTCTGCTGCTTTCCCTACAGCCTCTTTATCGTCACCGTAAGCCATCACCACCCCATGGTTGCGCGGCTCGTCGGCCCATGGGTAGGACATCCAGATTGCGGCATCGATCACCCTGTCTCCATCCAGTAGATCCGGTATCTGTGCGTAGAGGCTCTTGCCCGGCTCGATGCGGGTGCTGGTTTTTTCTCCCGGCAGGAGGATGGGAACCGGTATCCAGGCTTTATAGGCAGGCTTGCCTTTCCCGCTCTCCAACCTTTCGAGCAGGTTGGTCACAGCCCTCTTTTTTGATTCGATAGCATCCTCGTGTGGGGCCAGCCGGTAGCAGGTAATCAGGTCCGTGTGCTGCGCCAGTCGCGGAGAGACGCTGCCATGAAGGTCCATCGAGGTGGAGATCAGCACATCGCTGCCCACCAGCTCCCGGATGCGCACGATGAAATCACCTTCAGGGTCGTCCAGCCCCTGCACACTCATCGCTCCGTGAATATCGAAGAAAATCCCGTCCAGCGGCATTGCCTCCTTCAACATATCGAGTGTTTTTGTGACCAGCGATTCGTATGCTTCGAAGGTGACGATGCCTCCCGGCATGGCATGACCACGCAGGGTGGGGAGCCACTCTGCCCGGTTGATGATTCCTGAGTCGGGTGCCATGAAGGGGTAATAGCTGAACACCTCATCACCCACTCTCGCCCTGAAGGCATCCTCGTGGGATACCGCGGGTGAGAAGGTACTCGACTCGATGGCAATGCCAGCAATGGCAATCCGTGGTTTTTCACTCTTGTTGCTGTTGCTGCAGGATAGTGCAATGATCATCATCAACAGTGGGAGGACAAATAATACTTTTTTCATTGTGATTTATGTTGTTGTGATTTGGTTCAAGACATGAATGGTATGTGTGGCAACAAGGCAGGCTGTCTCCGTGCGAAGACGGGTCTCTCCCAGGCTCACCGGTTCAAAACCGTTCGCTATCGCATGGGCTACCTCTTCCTCACTGAAATCACCCTCAGGACCTATCAGAATCTGGGCATTCTCCCCTTTCCTGTATGCCTGCGAAAGGAGTCTCTTGGGCAGATCATAACAGTGGGCGATAAACTTTTGCCCATTGAAGGGTTCGGTAGTCAGCGCTGTAAAACGACGCATCTCCTCTATCTCTGGCAGCCGTGCCTGCTGCGACTGTTTCATCGCTGCCACGGCAATCTTTTCCAGCCGCTCCCGCTTGATCTCCCTCCTTTCGGAGAAACTGCTGAGAATGGGTGTGAAGCGATCCACACCGATCTCAGACGCCTTCTCCAGAAACCACTCATTGCGGTCCATCTGCTTGGTCGGTCCAAAAGCGATGTGAAGCATGAAGTCTCTTTTTCGTGGCTCCTCCCATTGGCGCAGGATGGTGACCCTGCTTTTCCTGGGATGGGCCACCAACAGCCTGCATTCGTAAAAAGAACCCTCACCGTCGGTGACGGTCAGCAGCTCTCCTTCCCGCATGCGAAGCACTTTCACACAGTGTTGTGACTCCTGTTCGGGTAGAATGGGTTCATGCCGGATAGTCGGGCAGTAGAAAAGGGTGTCGGCCATTGAACGTTAGGATTTGCTTTCGCGTCGATTGATCTCATCACGCAGGCGCGTTGCCAGCTCATAATTCTCTTCACTCACCGCCTCTTTCAACCGTTCTTTCAATGCATCAAGCCGCAGGTCGGCAAGCTCCTCCCCGCTTTTCTCACTGCTCTCCTGCAGCGGGTCACCACCGCTCTGTGCCGTCTGTTCGTCGAAGATAACCGCCATGTCACGCATGATCTCCTCCGTGGTAAAAATGGGTGAATGGGTGCGGATGGCTAGTGCCACGGCATCTGATGTGCGGGAGTCGATGCGGTGCTCGGTTCCATTCTGCTCGATCAGCAGTTCGGAGAAAAAAGCTCCCTCCTCAAACTTGTAGATTACCACCTCCTTGAGCAGAATACCCAGTTCTTTCCAGATTGAGCAGATCAGATCATGTGTGAGGGGTCTGGGAGGTGTGATCCCCTCCATCACGATGGCGATCGATTGTGCTTCGGGTGTTCCAATCACGATGGGCAGGCGACGAATACCCTGCTCCTCTGAAAAGATGAGTGCATAAGCACCCGCCTGAACCTGACTAAACGAGATCCCCAATATGGAGAGTTTGATTTTTTGTGACACGACTGTATATATTTATCCGATACAGGTTCAAATATACGAAATAATCAGGAGAGATGGTTGTCAGTACCATTTTTTTTGATTTTTTCCCGAAATTTCATGGAATGTGAGAAAAATATCGTATCTTTGCAGCCGTAAATTCAACATGGTGGTTGTAGCTCAGTTGGTTAGAGCGTCGGATTGTGGTTCCGAAGGTCGCGGGTTCGAGCCCCGTTTTCCACCCCAATCTCATTCATTTTGAGATTTTTATTCTCTTCAGATTTGTTTTAGGTAATCACGTATATCACATACGTGATTTTTTATTATCCCTGCCGGCGACGAAACTCGGCACACACCACCGCAGTAGCTGCAGCCACATTCAATGATTCGGAGGTGCTTCTCCCTGCTGGGTAGCTGGGTATGAACAGCTTCCTGTTGATCCGTTTCTTCATCTCACTGCTTATCCCTTTCCCCTCACTACCCAGCACGATCACCCCCTCTGTGGTGAGTGGTTCACCGTAGATGTTGGTGCCTTCCAGAAAGGTGCCGTAGACAGGCAGATCAGCATCTCCGGAGAGCAGTGAAGGAAGGTCGCCGTAGTACGTTTTCACACGTGCGATGGCACCCATCGTAGCCTGTACTGTTTTGGGGTTGTAGATATCGGCTGTATCTGAGGAACAGAGGATCTGATCAATGCCGAACCAGTCAGCGATGCGAAGGATAGTACCTACATTGCCGGGATCCTGTACCCCATCGAGTGCCAGACTTAACCTGCCACGTAGTACTATCTCACCGGCGGGCTGGTCGGGTTGGTAGAAGAGAGCGATCACCTGGGGAGCTGTCTTCAAAAAGGTTGCCCTGGCGAGCTCATTCTCACTTGCTGTTACCATCTCATCTGCTTTCATCCCGGGATGTGCGGTAAGGACCTCCGGCAGTGCGGCCAGAAACTGGCAGCGGCAGGAGGCCATCAGATCGTTTACCAGCTTTGTTCCTTCTGCCACAAAGGTGTGGTGCTCGTTGCGCGCCTTTTTCTCCTTCAGCGAGCGGATCAGTTTGATCTTGTTTTTACTCAGACTCATGTGGCTTCGTTTTTCAACTAATGAATCGCAAAAGTAACAATTTAATCGCTTTTTCTCTTTTTCTGCAGGAATATATTCCCTGTTTCGGGTTAGGCGTGACATTAATTACCAGAAACATATCATTTTTATAAGGTCGAAAGTTCAAAAAAACATTATCTTTGCATCTCATGTTTCAGGTGTGAAAAACCTGCGATTGGTTTTAAGAAAGATATTATTTACTATTATATTACCGATTATCTATGAACGAAAATGCAATCATGAACAAAGCAGCCGATAACATTCGTATCCTGTCGGCATCGATGGTAGAACAAGCTAAATCAGGTCACCCCGGTGGCGCCATGGGTGGTGCCGATTATATCAATGTGCTCTTTTCCGAATTCCTGGAGTATGACCCTGAGAATCCGGGCTGGGAGATGAGAGACCGCTTTTTCCTCGACCCCGGTCATATGTCTCCCATGTTGTATTCGGTGCTCTGTTTAAGCGGTAAGTTTTCGTTGGACGAACTAAAAGAGTTCCGCCAGTGGGGCAGTCCCACGCCAGGACATCCCGAGATAGACATCAACAGAGGGATTGAGAACACCTCCGGTCCGCTGGGACAAGGTCATGCCTATGCTGCCGGCGCCGCTGTTGCTGCACGTTTCCTGCAGGCACGTCTGGGTGAGGGGATGGATCATACCATTTACAGCTTCATCTCCGACGGCGGCATCCAGGAAGAGATCTCACAAGGTGTTGGCCGTATTGCAGGTCATCTCGGACTGAGTAACCTGATCATGTTCTACGATTCCAACAGTATCCAGCTATCAACCACCACCAATGAAGTGACCAGTGAAGATGTGGCCGCAAAATACAGGGCCTGGAACTGGAAGGTGATCAACATTGATGGCAACAACGTGGATGAGATCCGTAAAGCACTCACCGAAGCAAAAGCTGAAAAAGAGAAACCGACGCTGATCATCGGTAATACAGTGATGGGCAAAGGAGCACTGGCCACAGACTGTAGTTCTTTCGAATGTCAGGTATCCACACACGGTCAACCGTTGAGTGCCGCCGGTGCCGACTTCAATCAGACAATCACCAACCTGGGAGGAGATCCGGAGAACCCGTTCGCCATCTTCCCGGAGGCGACTGCTCTCTATCAGAAACGAAGGGAGGAGCTGAAAACGATTGTCGCTGCCAAAAATGCCAGACTGGCTGTCTGGGCAAAAGCCCATCCGGAACTGGTTGAGAAGAAACGCAAATGGTTTGCCCGTGAACTGCCGACCATCGATTGGAGCGGCATCAAACAGAAAGCCAACTCAGCCACCCGTGCCGCCTCTGCTGTGGTGCTTGCGGAGCTGGCTCAACAGGTGGAAAACATGGTGGTGGCATCGGCCGACCTCTCCAACTCCGACAAGACCGATGGCTTCCTGAAACATACCAAAGCGCTGACCAGGAACGATTTCTCAGGTGCATTCCTGCAGGCCGGCGTCTCCGAGTTCACCATGTCTTGTCTATGCATCGGAATGAGCCTTCATGGCGGTGTCATCCCGGCCTGTGGTACCTTCTTTGTCTTCTCCGATTACATGAAACCATCGATCCGTGTGGCTGCACTGATGCAGACACCGGTGATCTTTATCTGGACACACGATGCCTTCCGTGTGGGAGAAGATGGTCCCACCCATCAGCCGGTGGAACAGGAAGCGCAGATCCGTTTGCTGGAGAAATTGCAGAACCACCATGGGAAGAACGCCATGTTGGTGCTTCGTCCCGCCGATGGCAACGAGACTACCGTTGCCTGGAAGTTGGCAATGGAGAACAGTGACACGCCTACCGGGCTGATTCTCTCACGTCAAAACATCAAGGATCTGCCGGCAGAGGGATCACGTTACGAGGCCGCTCTGCATGCAGAGAAAGGTGCCTATATCGTACAGGATGAAGAGGGCTTTGAGGTGATCCTGCTGGCTTCCGGATCGGAGGTCTCCACACTGGTGGAGGGAGCTGAGTTGCTCCGTGCCGACGGGGTGAAGGTGCGCATTGTCTCCGTGCCCTCCGAAGGTCTCTTCCGCTCACAGCCAAAAGAGTATCAGGAATCCCTGTTGCCCAAAGGATGCAGGAAGTTCGGCCTCACTGCCGGGCTGCCAGTCACCCTGGAGGGTCTGGTAGGAGCTGACGGAACTGTCTGGGGTATGAACTCCTTCGGTTATTCAGCACCCTATACCGTACTGGATGAGAAGATGGGATACACCGGTAGAAATGTGTATGAACAGGTGAAAAAACTGTTCTAACAATTGAATTAGAAAGATCATGTCGCTGTTCACAAATGCAGAAAAACCAATCGGTATTGCTTCTGATCATGCAGGGTATGAGATGAAGCAATACCTCATCAGGGTCCTCGAGGAAAAGGGGATCCCTTACAAGGATTTCGGAGCTTTCTCTTCAGAAAGCAGTGATTATGCCGATTATGCCCACCCCCTGGCTGACGCTGTGGAGAAGGGTGAGTGCTACCCGGGTATTACCATCTGTGCTACCGGCAACGGGATCAGCATGACGGTAAACAAGCATCAGGGTATTCGTGCTGCCCTCTGCTGGAACAAGGAGCTTGCCTATTTCGCAAGAGCGCATAACGATGCCAATATCCTGTCGTTGCCGGGTCGCTATCTCAACGAGGAAGAGGCCTATGAGATCCTGGTCACCTTTCTTAACACCCCATTCGATGGTGGTCGTCACGAAAGGAGGATAGGTAAGATCCCCTGTGGTTAGTAACGAACCAATATAATGAAAAGTGCAAAGTACCTTCGGTTGGTTATACTTCTTCACCTGATCTTTCTATCAGGTTGCGAGGATCCTGTGATGCAGTTTGACAACCATCCCAGAGGGAACTTTGACGCTTTATGGACCATCCTGGACCGCAACTACTGCTTCTTTGAGTATAAAGAGATTGATTGGGATGCAATCTATCTGGAATACAGTATGCGTATCACCTCCAACATCGGCAATGATGCACTCTTTAAACTGATGGGGGAGATGCTCGCTGAGTTGAAAGACGGGCATGTCAACCTTGTCGCCTCACACGATGTAACCCGTTACTGGAAATGGCAGGAGGATTTTCCAATCAATTTCGATCCGGCTGTGCAGAAACATTATCTGGGTGATGATTACAGTCGTGCTTCAGGTATCTGGTACAAAATACTGGAGGATAATGTGGGTTATCTCTATTACAGCAGTTTCACCAATGACCTCAGTGAGAGCAGTCTCGATCAGATCCTAAACCGAATGGCCATCTGTAAAGGGATTATCATTGATGTAAGAAACAACGGTGGGGGAAACCTTACCAACGTGGAGAAGCTGGCCGGTCGTTTCTTCAATCAGCGTACCCTTATTGGCTATATCTCCCATAAGATCGGGCCGGGACATGATGATTTCTCGCCTCTTTATCCCAAGTATGTAGAGAGCTCCAACAGGGTGCGTTATCAAAAGCCGGTCGTGGTGCTCACTAACAGGGGGTGTTACAGCGCTACGAACGAGTTTGTAAGCATCATGAAGAATGCGCCGCAAGTAACGGTGATCGGTGACAAAACCGGTGGGGGGAGCGGTCTTCCTTTCACCTCCGAGTTACCCAACGGCTGGTCTGTTCGTTTCTCAGCATCCCCCATGTTCAATGCCGATAAAGAGCATGTGGAGTTTGGTGTCGATCCCGATCATTTTGTCTCTATGTTGGAGAGTGACCGGGATGCAGAACGGGATACCATTATTGAAACAGCCCGTTCCCTCCTGAGAAACTGACAAAAGAATAAAACCATGAAAACGATGATGTTCGAAAAAGAAATATATACCGAGAGGCGCAAACAATTGAAGCTGCGCTTCCAGTCAGGGAAACTTCTCTTTCTCGGCAATGAGGAGTGTGGCATCAATTATGCGGATAATACCTACCCATTCAGACAGGACAGTACCTTCCTCTATTACTTCGGGATCAGCAAACCGGGATTGACTGGGTGGATCGATATTGACCGGGATGAGGAGTACCTGTTTGGAGATGATCCCACCATCGATTCCATTGTGTGGACCGGATCACAACCCTCAATCCGGGAGATGGCTGAGTGGACAGGCGTGAGCCAGTGCGGCTCCCTGTCCGACTTCTACAAGACCCTCCGGCAGAGTGACCGACAGCTTGTCAGATACCTTCCTCCCTACCGCGGGGAGCATCTCCTTAAACTGCAGGATTATCTGGGCTATACACCCTCTGAGGTGACAGCACATGTCAGCACCGATTTTATTGCCGCTGTTGCCAGCCAACGGATCATCAAAGCAGAGGAGGAGATCAGAGAGTTGGATAAGGCGGTGGAGGTGACCACGGAGATGCATCTTGCCGCGATGCACTACGCCCAAGCGGGTATGAGGGAGGCAGAGGTGACAGCCAGGGTACATGAGGTGGCTATCGCCGCGGGAGGTAATCTCTCATTTCCGATCATCGGCACCATCAACGGCCAGTTTCTACACAACCATTATCACGGGAACATCCTGAGTGATGGAGACCTCTTCCTGCTGGACGCCGGTTATGAAACGCCGCTGGGGTATGCCGGTGACATGAGCAGCACCTTTCCTGTATCGGCAACCTTTACCGATCGCCAGAAAGAGATCTACCGGATCACGCTGGATGCCCATCATAGAGCCATCGGGCTTTCACTGCCGGGGGTGAACTTCCGGGAGGTGCATCTGAAAGTGGGTGAGACAATCTTCGAGGGACTCAAAGCGATGGGCCTGACCAAAGGAGATAGTGCCGAAGCAGTGGCAAATGGGGCGCATGCCCTCTTCTTTCCTTGTGGCACCGGTCACCTGATGGGTCTCGACGTGCATGATATGGAGAATCTGGGTGAGCAAATCGTGGGTTACAACAACATCCCCAAAAGCACACAGTTCGGACTGAAATCGCTTCGACTGGGAAGACCCCTGGAACCGGGTTACGTATTGACCATTGAGCCGGGTATCTATTTCATTCCCGAACTGATCGACTACTGGTCCGCCAATAAGATCAATGCCGATTTCATCAACTTCGGAGAGGTGAATAAATATCGCGATTTTGGCGGAATACGCAACGAAGAGGATATACTAATCACCGGAAAGGGGAACAGGATTCTGGGCAAACCGCTGGCAAAAACAATTGCAGAGGTTGAGCGTGAAAGAGAAAAAGCATTTCTGTAGTCTCTCATCTGCAGATAAATCCATTTCTGCCATGTTCGAAAAATTGAAAACAACGAAGATGATCCCTGAACGACCAGCTGACAGGGAGGGTAACTTTTACGCAACAAACACCGTCAGGCCGGGGATGAACGACCGCATAAGAGCCTTGCGCGAAGAGAGCATCACTACCCCTGCCACGCTATCCATCGAGCGTGCTCGCATCGAAACAGCATTTTACAGGGAGAATGAGGGCAAGCATCCGGTTCCGGTATTGCGTGCGATGAACTTTATGACGATCTGCGAACAGAAAGAGATCTATATCGGAGAACAGGAGCTGATCGTCGGAGAAAGGGGTGAGAGGCCCAAGGCTGTTTACACCTTTCCTGAGCTCACCATCCATTCGGTTGATGATCTGAGGGTGCTCAATACACGTGATCAGCAACGTTACCGTATCAGTGAAGAGGATATTGAGATTTACCGCGACGAGGTGATCCCCTACTGGAATGGACGTTCACAACGCGACCGCATCTTCGTCAGGTTGCCGAAAGAGTGGATGGCAGCCTATGAAGCGGGTATCTTTACCGAGTTCATGGAGCAAAGAGCTCCGGGGCACACCTGTCTCGACGGCAAGATATACAGCAAGGGGATGCTTGATTTCAAGAAGGAGATCGCTGAGGCAATCAATGCGCTCGACTGGTTCAATGATCCCGAAGCTACCGGGAAGGAGGAGCAGTTGCAGGCAATGAGCCTCTCCTGTGATGCGCTGATCCGTCTCGGTGAGAGACATGCCGAAAAAGCAGAGGAGCTGGCAGCTGTGGAACGAAAGCCGGAGAGGATTGCCGAACTGCACCAGATAGCTGATGTGTGCCGCCGGGTACCGGCTCATGCACCCCGTACCTTCCGGGAAGCGATACAGATGTACTGGTTTGTGCACCTGGGTGTCATCACCGAACTGAACGGTTGGGATGCCTTCAACCCGGGTCACTTTGATCAGCACCTGGCACCTTTTTATCATCAGGATATCGCCAATGGTACCATGACGCGCGATGATGCCAAAGAGCTGCTCTCCTGCTTCTGGATC
>Ga0334898_1004169_pt1 | contig 10982 bp, 10 predicted proteins | sample GraSluR3_MG_10_FD_207228 | JGI IMG/M metagenome (GOLD analysis project Ga0334898, IMG submission 207228) | Sludge microbial communities from methane-producing bioreactor in Wageningen University, Netherlands - Granular Sludge_3_08-R3 | ecosystem: Engineered > Bioreactor > Anaerobic >... | reverse complement strand
CCTAACGAGACCGACGCCGGCTTGCTTTGGGACATGATCGACGCCGCACGCGCGGTGGAGCGTTTCGTCGTCTCCCTGGGGCGGGACGAGTACCTGCGCGACGAGATGGCCCAGGCGGCGGTCGAGCGGAAAATCGAGATCATCGGCGAGGCCGCACGGAAGGTCTCCGGGCCGTTTCAGCAGGCCCACCCGGAAATACCTTGGGCGAAAATCGCCGCGCAACGACACGTGCTGGCGCATGATTACGGCAGAATCGAACACGACCGGATCTGGGAGGTGGCCACGGTCCACTTGCCCGCGCTGTTGGCCCAATTGCAGCAACTTCTACCCCCCGATACCGACGCTACATGATGCGTTTCAAGTTCGACGCCAACCAGGAGTACCAGGTCCAGGCCATCGAGGCGGTGACCGACCTCTTCCAGGGGCAGGCCCGCATGGCCGGCACCATGCGATTCCAGCTCGGGGCGCAGTCCGCCCTGGCGGCGATTCCCAACCGGCTCGACCTGGACGAGGCGGCGCTGCTTGCCAACCTCCAGGCGGTCCAGGCCCGCGGCGGAATCAGCCCCGACGGGGAGCTGAAGCTGATCGAGGAAGCGATCGACGCGGCGTCGGGCCGGAAGACCGCCCGGTTTCGGATCAAAGCAATTTGGTAGGAAGGGCGCCCTCCGAGACCTCGATTACAGCGTCGTCGCGAAGGCGTCCGAATTGCCATAGAGGATCGCCCGAATTCCTTCGGCTATCGCATCAAGGCCGAAGATCTCCGCCAACGCGAGCAGGCGGTCGAGGCGTCGAAAGAGGCCATCGACGCCGAAGTCCCGACCCGCCTAGCGAAGGAGCGAACCATTGGCATTTGCTGCTTTGGCGTCGGGCCGACGTACCAGGGCCGCTTCAAGTCGTTTCCCGTTGAGTGCGACGAACATCTCACTTTGTCTCGGGCCAGCCGAACTGCTCGTGCAGGAACTCGAACGTGTCGACGCCGTGGATCGCGTGGGGGCCGACGAACCATGCGATGCGGCAGCGGTCGGCGATGCCGAGGCGCGCGGCGTAGAGGTGGCGGACCTTGGCGAACTCGTACGCGACCGTCTCGTCGGGGGCCACGCCGTCGAAATGGCCGCGCTCGACCATGAAGGCGCGCGGGGCGATGAGCCAGGCCATCTCGGCGTAGTTGAACGTGCTGCCCAGGTCGAACTCGAAGATCTCGTACTCGCCGGTCCACACGTAGCTGTAGCGCCCCGCCGTGTTCGTGGCCGCGTTCTTCCACACCCACTCGTTGAAATCGGCCGAGCAGATCGACAGGGTGTAGTCGGTCACCAGGGCCGGGATGCGCATGGCCGACTTGCCCCCGTACGACAGGCCGTAGAAGCCGATCCGCTCGGGATCGACGTAGGGGAGCGTCTTGAGCCAGTCGACGATCTGCTGGTGCTGCGGCACCATGACCGAGAAGAGGGTCTTCTTGAGCGGGTTCGCCTTGCGCTGGAGCGTGCGGAAACGGTCCTTGAAAAGGTAGAGATTCTGTGGGGCGAAGACGACAAACCCTCGCTCGGCCAGCCTGGCCGCGTACTCGTGGTAGGCCGGCCGGCCGCCGATGACGACGTCCTGGGGCCGGCCCTCGAGTCCGTGCTGGCACACGACCACGGGCCGCTTGTCGCCGGGCTTGGCGTCGTTGGGCACGAGCAGGATGCCGTAGGCGATCACCTCGGGGAAGACGTCCATCACCACCTCGTAGCCGGTCCACGTGGGCTCATCGTATGCCTTGCGCGAGCGGACCGCGGGGGCGAGCGGCTCGAGGTCGATCCGCCCGATCACCTCGTCGTAGAAAAACTCGCGATACCACGCCATCGTTTCGCGATACCGGGCAAGCCGGGTTTCGTCGAGCACGGCCTGCTCCTCGGTGAGCGGCGGCAGGGTATCGAAGAGCTTCGAGAAGAACGCCCGGCGCACGTAGGGACTCTCGCCCAAAAGCCACTGGTTGTGGCGGACCATCTCGTGCAGTTGCCTTGCGTGGCGAGGCTCGGGATCGAACGACCGGCGCAGATGCTTCGGCGGCGCGCCGGATGGAGCCAACGCTGCACCGGGCGACAAGGCGGCCAGCAGCGCTTGAAGGGCCTCGGCCGAGCCGCAGGGCCCGGACCCGCCGCCGCTTTCGATCAGCGTCACGGGCGCGGCCGCGTCGAAGCCTTCGATCAGCTTGCCCGCGCGCTCGACCTCGCGGCGGACCGCGTCGAGCCCGGGCGTGGTGAGCCGGCCGGGACCGCCCGAGGTTTCCTGCTCGACCACGACGACCTCGGGTCCGCGGGCGGCCTCGACGATCAACGTGCGGGGGGCGATCATGGCGGCCAGCTCGGCGTCGCCGAATTGTTCGAGCAATCCGAACACGTTGCGGTAGATCGGCTCGCGCCACACGTTCTCGCGGGGCTCGAAGTATCCGCTGACCACCACCGCGTCGATGCGCGGATCGAGGGCCCCGGCATAGAGCGCGAGCATCGCGCCCTCGCCCCAGCCGATCGCGCCGATTCGAGGATCGGCGTCGCCGGCCTCGCGCGCAAAGAAGTCGACTCCGGCCAGCACCTTTTGAAGCTCGTATCCGATCAGGTGCCGGCCCAGCTCGAAGGCCGAGCGGTAGAGGAACTCGCGGTTGGCCAGTCGCATGCGCCGCGCCGGGTCGATCTTCGGATCGATCTGCGAGGGAATCACGTCGTTGCGGTCGATCAGAACCGGGATCAGCACCCGGCAGCCGCTCTCGGCGAGGCGCCGAGCGAACTGCGACCGGGGCTCGATTCCTTCACAGAGCCCGGCGAGCATCTCGGGCGTCTGGTCGGCATCGGGCAGGGCGATCACGTCGGCCAGCGGCTCGCGCCCCTCGGGCACCAGCAGCAGGCCCTCGCCGTGCACGTCGCCGAAGGCCGGCCAGCGAACGGCGAACGCCCTGTAACCCTGGCCCTGGCCGACCAGGGCGGGCTGGGTCGTGGTCGCGCAAAGCTCGAGCCCATCGAAAGGAACCCGCTCGTCGCGGACTCCAAGAATGTGCGCCAAACGCTTGCGGTTGGGCTCGATCGAGGCGTCGTACTTTTCGGGCGAGGCGAAGTCGCGGTTCCAGTGCCGGGCCCGGCGCTCGACTGATTTCTCGATCTGCCGGAGCAGGAACCGGTCGACCCCCTCGACCAAATCCGACGCGACGTCGCCCGCGGCGGTCAACGGTTCGGTGCCGGGCAGGGCGACGACGAGCGCGTCGGCGGCGGGCGCGGCGACGTTCGAGCCGAACCCCAGGGTAAACAGCGCGCAGGCGGCAAGGCAGGCACGACGCATGATCCGGGCTCCTCGCAAGCGGACAAAAACGAAAACCGGCGCAAGACGGGCGCAACGGGCCGCGATCGGGCTACGGAAGCGGGTGAAGCCGGACGGTGCGGAAGTGGATCTCGCCGCCCTCCGACTGAAGCCCGATCTTGCCGGCCACCACGTCGCAGCCGGTGGCCTCGTTGACCTTCTCGCCGTTGACCACGACGCTCAAGTCGGGGCCCCGGAAGGTGATTTCGCAACGGTTCCACCGGCCGGGCTCTTTTTCGGCGCCTTGGATCTTGCCGACGCCCGCGAAGTCGCCGAGCTGCTCGTGGCCTTGGACCTCACGGAAGCGCTCTTTGTCGCCGGCGACCTTCGCCCCATAGAACGCCCAGATGTCGCCCGCATCGCCGCTTCGAAGCTGGACCTCGACGCAGCGGGGCAGGAAGGAGATCGCGTCGCCGGCGATTCGCAACAGCACGCCGTTGTTGCCCGGCTCCTTGCCTGGCGCCCAGCGCCACTCGACCACGAGCTTGAAGTTGGTGAACTCCTTCTTGGTGAACAGGTAGCCGAGAGGCTCGCCCTTGCAGACGAGGATCCCGTCTTGCACGCTCCAGACGTCTTCCATCTTCACGTCGGGATCGATGAGGAAGGCATTCCAGCCCGAGAGATCCTTGCCGTTGAACAGGTCGACGGCCTCTTGCGCCGGCGCCGACGCGACGGCGGCGAGGCAAAGGAGGGCGACGAGCACGAGACGTTTCGATGCGGTACGGTCCATGATGCGATCTCCTCGAGTTTAGGGTTGACACTCACGCTACCACGCCGTTCACTCTGGTTCCCACGCTTACACTCTGGTTCCCACGCTTACACTCTGGTTCCCACGCTTCGGCGTGGGAACCGAAGGCTTCGACGCTTCGCGTCCCCGCCAGGGCCGCAAAGCGGCCAATGGGCGTTCCCACGCGAAGCGTGGGAACGAGGCCGTCTGCATGGGAACGAGGCCGGTCTCCGGTCTCCGGTCTCCAGTCTCCTCCCGGTCACTTCGCCGGACCGTCGATGACTTCGAGCCGCACGTTGCGAAAGTGGATCTCGTCGCCTTCCGAGGTCAGGCAAATCTTGCCGGGCACCACGTCGCAGCCGGTGGCCCGATTGACCTCTCGGCCGTTGAGGATCAAGGTAACCACGTCGCCTCGGGCGATGATCTGGTACGTGTTCCACTCGCCCGGCGGCTTTTCGGCATCGACGGTCTTCTCGACGTTGGTCAGTCTGCCGAACTGTGGGTGCTTGAGCGACTTCGTGCGTTCGTCGGGTCCGGTCAGCCGGTAGCCGTCGAGTCCCCAGAAATCGCCGGCCCCGCCCGCGTTGAGTTGGGCCTCGAGGCTCTTGGGCCAGATCTTGTGGTTCCCGGTGGTGCGGATCAGAACGCCGCCCTTGCCCGGCGCTTTCTCCGGAGGGCGCCGCCACTCGAGGCGGAGCACGAAGTCGGTGAAATCCTGCTCGGTGTAAAGGTAGCCCAAAGGGGTTCCTTGGCAGACGATCGCGTCTTCGCCGATGTGCCAGACCTCGTCGGTCTTGGCGGCGGGGTCTTCGTGGAAGGCGTTCCAGGTCACGCGGGGACCGCCGACCGGGGGATGGAACATGTCGATTCGCCGGCCCCCCGTCTCAGCGGCCGCAATCGGCCCGGCGAGCAAGACGGCCAACACGAAGGCAACGGGATTTCGGAAAGCGTCGCTCATCGATCGCCTCATCGCGAGAGTCCCACGGCGGTGAACTCGGAACCGGCCGAGAAACCGGCGCCGACCTGTCGTGTCAGTGTAGACGGGCCGGCCGGCCGATACAACCGCCTCGATTTGCGGCCCTAACGGCCGTCGGCGAAGAACTGGCCGTACCAATCCTTCAGGGCGTCGACGCCGCGGCGCAGGGCAAGGGTCTCGTTGGCCAGGGTAAGCATCTGGCAGCCCTTTTCGAGGCACCGGGCCGCGTGGTCCGGGCCGGCGGCGACCGTGCCCCAGGGCTTGCCGTGGGCCCGGCAGGCGACGGACACCCGGTCGACGGCCTCCCAGACCTTCTCGTGATTGATCTGGCCGATGCAGCCCAGGGCCTGCGACATGTCGGCCGGACCGACGAACAGCAGGTCGACCCCGTCGATCCCCGCGATCTGGTCGACCTCCTCGAGGGCGCCCAGGGTTTCGATCTGGACGGCCAGAAAGTGGTCGCGGTTCGCGTCGATCACGTAATGCCCGAAGGGCTTGTAGGTGTAATGGGCGTCGTAGCCGCTCACGTTGAGGCCGCGGTCGCCTCGCGGGGCGAACTTGCTCCAGCGGACGAACTCCTCGACCGCGGCGGCCGAGTTCAATCGGGCGGCCATCACGCCGTGGGCCCCCGCCTCGAGGTTCTGGGTCACCTGGTGGTAGCCCGTGGCGGCCATGCGCACGAACAGGCCCAAGCCGTTGGCCCGGGCGCAGGCCGAGGCGACCTGAACCTGCTCGATCGACATGCCCCCGTGCTCCTGGTCGAGCCAGAGCCCGTCAAAGTCGCCGGCAAAGCCGAACACGTCGAACACGACGGGGTGCATGATCCGGCTCATCGAGAAGACGCGAACCACCTTGCCCGCCGCCAATCGCTCGTGAAATACGTGGGCCATGTGAGGTCATCCCCTGCTCATGGACGCGAAGAGGCCACAACGCGAGTGTGACGGCTCAAAGCGGCCCGGTCAAGGGGCCGACCGGCGACGTCACTGACCGATTCATCGGGCCGTCATAACGGCACACGCAGGGCGGCCAGCGCCGCGAGGAACAAGAGGGTGCTTCCCAGCCCCGCCGCGACCACCGCGCCGCGTTTTGCACCCGCGACGAAGCCGACGGGAAAAGCCAAAGCCGCGCCCAGGCAGCTCGCACCGACGACGAAGGCCGATGCGCGCAAAAAGACCGCCGTCGCCCCAGAGGACGACGCATCCGCCAACCCAAATCGCATCATCCCGAGCGAGAAGGCAAGCGACGTCACAAACACCAATATCCCCCGAAGGCTGAACTGCAACTGAAAGGCCGATGACTCGCTCTCGATGAAGAGTCTTCGGTAATGACGCAATCCCCAAACGGGAACGAAAAGGAGCAGCGTCGACCCGATTCGGCGCAAGTAGCTCATCCCAGGTCGCTGCCGACCCAGGAGCCAGGGCACCAAGAAGAGAATGGTCCAGTTGCCCGCTATCGCGAGAAAGTGCACGGGCATGTAGGCAACCACGACGAACCACTCGATACGCCGGGACGGGAAGGACCCGCGTCGTTCCACGAGGAGATCCAAAGCGAGGTCGACGGGGAACGCCGTCATGAAGAAGAGCGTCGCGACGTTGTACAGCACGACCAACGATTTCCCCAGCAGGATCCAGCCGTGATTGGGATCATCGCGTGGCGACTTCGTGGCGTCCATCCGGGTGTGGCCCTCTGCGTGTTGCCCCGCCTTGTAGCCTGCTGAAGAGGATTCTTGTTCACCGTGCCATTCTACCACGCGTCGGCAACTCCTGTTGAGAGTCGTGTCCTCACGGCCGAAACACGGTAACGAGTCATTATCGGTGCCGGCGAGCACCACCGAGGGCACAAAGTACGCAAAGCAGCCCGGATGCGCGGACCGCAAAGCAGGACCGGTTTACTTCCCGGCGCGGTTGTGTCATGATGGCGCTCCCCCGACAACACGGTCGAACCCTCGCGCCCGCCAAAGGAGAATCGTCATGTTCCCCATCGCAGAACAACCGCTTTCGAGTGACGTCGTGCCGCGGCGGGCAAGCCGGCTCCCGTTGCGCCGAGCGACGGAAGCCGCGATCGCCGGCGCGGCGTTGTTGCTGCTGGCCGCGACGGCGGCCCGGGCGGCCGAGCCGGCGATCGTGCTCGACGCTCCGCCGAGCCCGACCCAGAAGCCCTACGCGCCGGCCGACGGCCAGGTGGTCGAAATCACGCCGCCGCCGTTCCTCTGGGTGCCGGCCGGGAAGGCCCGCGAGTACGTGCTGCAGATCTCCGACTCCGAGTCGTTCGATTCGCGGGCGACGCAGACGTTCGGCGGCCTGCGGCGGTCGGTGTTCGTTCCCCGTGAGCCCCTGGCGCCGGGCCGGTGGTTCTGGCGCTACGGCGTCGCGACGCCTTCGGGCACGCAGTACGGACGGCCGCGGCCCTTCACGGTGGCCGACGACGCGCGCCCGTTTCCGTTCCCCGATTGGGACGAAGTCATCCCGCGCGTGTCTCGCAAGCGGCCCCGCCTGTTCTTCACGGGCGAGCGGCTCGAACGGGTGCGCGCCTGGGCCCGCGGCGAATTGAAGCCGGCCGTCGATTCGCTGGTCGCTTCGTGCCGGCGGGAGATCGGCAAGGAGCTGGTGGCCGAGCCGGGCTATCGGCCGAAGGGACCCGACTACGGGCCTTGGGCCATCAACGTAATGCGAACGACCCGGCCGCCCATGGACGTCATGGAACGCTGCGCCCTGGCCTATCTCGTGACCGGCGACGAGCGCCTGGGCGACGAGGCCAAGCGGCGGTTGCAGCATTTCTTCTCGTGGGATCCCGAGGGCCCCACGAGCTTCTTCGCCTACGACGAGCCGCCCATGTGGATGATGATGCGCGGCACCCGGGCCTACGACTGGACCTATGACCGGTTCACGCCCGCCGAGCGCGAGAAGATCGAGGCGAACATGAAGGCGCGGGCCGGGCAGTTCCTCAAGCAACTCGAGCGTCTGCCCTTCGAGAGCAGGCCCTACAACAGCCACGCGGGGCGCCTGCCCGGCTTTCTGGGCGAGTGCGCGTTGTCGTTCATCCACGAGTGGCCCGAGGCCCGCGAGTGGCTCGACTACGCGACGCTGCTTTACTACACGTCGTATCCGGCCTGGGGCGGCGACGACGGCGGCTGGCAGGAAGGCCCCGGCTACTGGAGCGCCTACATGCAGTTCGCGCTGCACTACGTCGTGGCGCTGCGCGAGGCGACGGGCGTCGATCTGATGCAGAAGCCCTTCTTCCGCAACACGCCCTACTACGCGCTCTACACGGCCACGCCCTACCATCAACACCGCCCCTTCGGCGACGGCCAGACGAGCAGCCCCCGCGGGCTGGGCAACGTGATGTACGCCTTCTCGACGTTGACCCAGAATCCCTACGCCCGCTGGTACGCCGAAGCGTCGGGAGCGACGATTGGGGCCGATGTGCTGAGCCTCGCCACCTACGATCCGCAGTTGAAGGCCCGATCGCCCCTCGAACTGCCCCCGGCGCGCAGCTTTCCGGCCGTCGGCCTGGCCTCGTTCCACACGGCCCTAGGCGACAAGAATCGCGACGTCAGCTTTCTCATGCGGAGCAGCCCCTACGGCGGCGTCAGCCACGGGCACGCCGACCAGAACGCCTACGTGATCGAGGCGTTCGGCCGCGGACTAGCCATTGCCACGGGCTATTACCCCTGGTACGGATCGCCCCATCACGTCGAGTGGACCCGCGCCACCCGGTCCGTCAACAGCGTGCTCGTCAACGGCGAGGGGCAAGTGCAGCGCGACTGGACCGCCAACGGCCGGCTCACCGGCTTCGACTCGGTCGAGGGCTACGATTACGCCGAGGGCGAGGCGGCGCGGGCCTACAAGGGACGCCTCGATCGCTTCCGGCGGCACGTGGTTCACGTGCGGCCCGGCGTTTTCGTCATGTTCGACGATTTGCGGGCGCCCGAGCCGTCGCGATTCGAGTGGCTGCTGCACGCCTATCGGCGCATCCAGATCGTCGACGACGGCCGGATGCTGCGCGTCGAGAACGCGCCGGCGGCCATGAACGTGCACCTGCTCGCGCCGACCGGTTTGGAGTTCCGCCAGACCGACCGGTACGAGCCCGAGCCCGAGTCGACCGCCGGAAAGTGGGAAAACACCTGGCACCTGTCGGCCGGCACGCGGGCGCCGGCACGCACCGGGCAGTTTCTGGCCGTGCTGCTCGTTCACCGCAAGGGGCAGGAAGCCTCGCTGCCGTCGGTCGAGCGCGTCGACGGCACCGGGGCCGTGGGCGTCAGGCTGAAAGCCCCCGACGGCGCCGAAGACCTCGTCGCCTTCCGCACCGACCCCGACGCCCCGTCGGCAACGTGCGGCGGTGTCGAGATCGCCAGTCACGTGCTCGCCCAAGGAACCGACAAGGCCGGCCAGCCGGCGCGGCGCTTTGCCTGGCCGCGGGAATGAGCCATGGCCAAGGGCAGGGAAAGCACGTCGGAAGAAGCCAAGAAGAGCCTTGCCGACGCGATCGACTCGATCTTCGAAGGCCACCACTTGGGGGGCATGGCCTGCGGGACAATGCGGTTCGAGACGCGAGCAGCCCCCCCCTAAATGAGCTGGTACCGTTGAGGCCGTTTGGGTGGTGGTAGCGCGTGCCCTTGCATCTCGGCGACGACCGGCTATCCTGGGAAAGGGACGAGGGAAGATGGTCAAAATGGGAAACAAAGACCGAACACACGGCGTTTTTTCTCAGAAGGAGCCAGCAATCATGCGATCGATTTGTGTTTTCCTCGCCCTGCTCTTCGGGGCCGCCCCGATTTGGGCCGGAGAGGCCCCGTCCCCGGCCGCCGGACTGTCGCCGAAGGAAATCGAAGAGGGCTTCGTGCCGCTGTTCGACGGGAAGACGCTCGACGGCTGGATCGGCGTGGCCGGCAGCACCGACAGCTACTACGTCGAAGACGGGATGCTCATCTGCAAGGAGGACGGTCGCGACCACATCTTCACCGAAAAGGAGTTCGCCGATTTCATCCTCCGGCTCGAGATCATGATCGAGGAAAACGGGAACAACGGCGTGGGGATTCGCACCAAAATCACGCGTGAGCCCCACCTGTACGGGATGGAACTGCAGGTGCTCGACGACACGGGCCCGCGGTACAACGATCCTTCCCATCCTCAGTATCTCAAGCTCAAGCCGTACCAGCACCACGGCTCGATTTACGGCGTGGTGCCGGCCAAGACGGGCCACCTGAAGAAGGCCGGTGAGTGGAACGAGCAGGAGGTCATCTGCAAGGGCCGCCACGTCAAGGTCATTCTCAACGGCGAGGTCATCATCGACGCCGACCTCGACAAGGTCGAGCCCATGGACGGCAAGGATCACCCCGGCTTGAAATACGAAAAGGGCCGCATCGGACTGCACGCCCACGGCTACGGCGAAAAGGTCTTCTTCCGGAATATCCGCATCAAGGAGCTGTAGGCCGGGCCAGGATCAGCCGCTCGCCCGCCGTCCTGATGCAGATGCCGTCGGGCCCCAAGTCGGCGAGCAACGGGTCGCCCGACCCGATCGGCCGACCAGGATCTGAGGCGCGGTTTCATCGACTTCGCGCTCGCGCCGGATCGGAAGCGTCGCGCCCGTCACCCGCTCGATGTGCTCCTGGAGTTCTCGCGCGGCCGTCTCTTCCGGGGCGGTGGCTTCGTCGGGCAAAACGATGACGTAGGGCGACGTTCCGTCCGTGGCCAGAGGCAATGCCGCCGCCTCGGCGACGATCCACGACAGGCAAAGGCATGCGGCAGCGAGTCTCATGGAGCACCTCTCGGTAGACGATGGACAGGCGGGGCGGTCACGCCGGCATTCTGGCGAAGCACGCGCGGCGCGTCAACGAGCCGTTCGCGACGGCCAAATCCCTGCGCCCATCGGCCAGGCGCGTCGCGGCGTGATTGGATGGGGCCCGGCCCTTTCGGCGAGGCTGCCGAGAGGACCGAGCCGGCATGGCCGGCGAGC
>Ga0334898_1004165_pt1 | contig 10990 bp, 10 predicted proteins | sample GraSluR3_MG_10_FD_207228 | JGI IMG/M metagenome (GOLD analysis project Ga0334898, IMG submission 207228) | Sludge microbial communities from methane-producing bioreactor in Wageningen University, Netherlands - Granular Sludge_3_08-R3 | ecosystem: Engineered > Bioreactor > Anaerobic >... | reverse complement strand
CAACCCATACGCTATTGGTAGCCGAAATATTGCCCGCCTTATCGACGGCATAGACATAGTTCGTATGCGTCCCGTATTGCGCAATCTCGACAACCGCGACCCAGTTATTGCCGAAAACCGATGCCTCGCCCCATTCGCCCGCGCCCACTCTATACCTCACCTTATCGACACCCGAAACCTCATCGGCAACCATCCCCGTAAGCTGGTATGCCCCGCCGACCTCAGTCCCGCTTAACGGCGATAAAATTATCAGCGAGGGAGGGGTTTTGTCCTTAACATCCTGCCCGCTTTTATCGTCCGTATCCCCGAACTCCGCATCAAAAACTTCACTCAAAGACGTGCAGGAGAATACCAAGCCCGTCGCTACCAAAGCCCCGAATAAAAACATGAACAATCTTTTTTTCATAATAACCTCCGTAACGTATAGATTTTGGAGTATAAATTTTAATATTAGCTAAATTATTGTATGTTTGTGTTCAAAATATGTCAAGTAAAAAGCAAGACCGTCCGGTCCCCGGTCGCCTCGATGACCGAATTTTGCTAATAATGCATAAATATCACCTGCACGGGAGTATCGCTGTTTTCTGTCAATCCATCGCCGAGTTGTCCGCTACTATTCCATCCCCATGCCCAAACGGTGCCGTCATTCCTTAACGCTACTGTATGCTGATAACCGGCAGCTATGGCTATTATATTTGTAAGATAAGTCTCCCCCGTAGCTCCACCCCGAACCTGCACGGGAGTTGTTGATTGTCCGACCGCATCCGGATTGCCGAGTTGTCCGCTACTATTCCATCCCCATGCCCAAACGGTGCCGTCTTCCCTTAACGCTACTGTATGCTGATAACCGGCGGCTATCGCTGTTATGCCTTCAAGATTACCGCTCCCGCCTTCGCCTACAACCTGCACGGGAATTATTGATTGTGAGCCCGCACTCGGATTGCCGAGTTGTCCGCTACTATTCCATCCCCATGCCCAAACGGTGCCGTCTTCCCTTAACGCTACCGTATGCTGATAACCGGCGGCTATGGCTGTTATATTTTCTAAATTCACAACCTGCACGGGAGTTTGCCTTTGTGTCGTGCTACCGTCGCCCAGTTGTCCTCTATTATTATTCCCCCATGCCCAAACCCTGCCGTCCGTTTCCCTTAACGCTACGGTATGCGCCCATCCTGCGGCTATCGCTGTTATACCCTCAAGATTACCGCTTCCGCCCTCGCCTACAACCTGCACGGGGATATTACTGTCATTCCCCATTCCATTACCAAGTTGCCCGCTACTATTCCATCCCCATGCCCAAACGGTGCCGTCCGTTTCCCTTAACGCTACTGTATGCTGATTTCCGGCGGCTATGGCGATTATATCTGAAAGATCGCCCTGAACCTGCACGGGGATATCACTATTTTCAGTAGAATTGTTACCGAGTTGACCTCTATCATTCAATCCCCATGCATAAACCGTATTATTATTCATCACGGATACCGTATGCTCATTACCGCCGGCTATGGCTATTATACTCTCAAGATAAGTGCCACCTCCTGCTTCTCCCGCCAAAACCCGCACGGGGAAGGTTCTGTTAACAAATTCTCCGGAGTATCCGTCACCGATTTGTCCGCTACTATTCCATCCCCATGCCCAAACAGCGCCGTCATGCCTTATAGATATGGTATGCTGATTTCCGGCGGCTATGTCGGTGATAGAAACCCGGTAGAGGGTTAAATCTACGGAATTGGTTATGTAAATGGAGGTTACGGCAAAAACTTCAAGATTATTTTCTCCCGGCTCAATGGAAAGGTTGGTGTTCCATTCTATTTGGGAACCACCCGAATCAAAACTTATAGGTGTATAATCGCTTCCATTTAAACTTATTTCAAGCGCAATAATTTCAAAGGGATAAAAACCGTATATTTCACCTCCGATATTTGTTTCGCTTCCGGAAATAACAGCATCATATAAATTTTCCCATACCTCAATTGTATGAAGGTCATAACTTACAATCACCCGGTCTTCTATTGTGTTGGTTGTATCGTTATCTGCAATAGCGCGGACTGATATATAGTTGGTACCCAAAGACAGCAAAATACTCTCAACAGTCCACGTTCCGCCATTAAAATTATCAACGATTACCCAATTTCCTCCCCCCGGCTCTTCCGAATGCTTATACTGGACGTCGGTAATTTCATGAGGCTCTGCTATGCTTGCTGTCCCGCTTAATTCAATCTCATATTCACTGGTTATATAACCGTTCTCATGCGAGGTTATCGCAATCTCAGGAATACTCGGCCGGTATTCTATAATCCAACCTCCCGATGAGGCGGATTTTCCGTTGTCGGCAGTTACCTCTACAATTATAATATTATCGCCTTCCTCAAGCGTAAGGTTTATTGACCAGCTTTCAATATCAAAAGAAGCCTCTTGCCACTCTTCTCCGTTTAGCTGAACGGAAACGTCGGCTATCTGATAAGGGGCATCCACGCCCACGTTTCCGCTTAATATTATATCGCTTTGATTAACGGTCGCACCGTTTAAATGCGAGGTAATAGACACCCACGGCACACCGCTTGAACGCGTTACCCATACGCTGTTGGTAAAGGAATGGTTAAAAGCCTTGTCGATTGCATAAACGTAATTGGTATAAATCCCGTCGGCAGTCAGTTCGATTTCGGCCGCCCAGTTCAAACCGTCCAAATCAGCTAATTGATATGAAGCACCGTCTTTTGAATACCAAACTTGTGCTACTTCATCATCACCCTCAACAACCGTCCCGTAAAAATCATAAAACTGCCCTACCTCCTGCCCGTTGGTAGGGAATATGATATTAACGCTTAGAAGTTCAGGTTCAACATCATCGGTTTCGCTTAGGTATTCCGAAAAATCGACTTGTTCAAACCATGGCGGGTAAAAATTGAATACACACCCTGCAAATAAAATAAAAAGTGATATTAATAACGCACCTCTGCTTTTCATACGCGCCCCTATTATTGTATTTCTACTCTCCAATATATACATATTATAACACTGTTATAGTATAATGCAAGGAAAATACGCAAGATTTTTGTTTAAGTTTCAAGCCAATATAAACACAAAACCTAACAATACCTGACATTTAGAAAACGCTTCTATACCCCGCAAATATTATCCCAACCCGTTGCATTATTGGACAAAATCCAAACTTTAAACTATTATTATGTATCTAAAAATGAGGTCAGGGGCAAAAATGGTTTTTCAAGCAAAAGGAAAAGCCCAATGAAAGGCTTATTACTAATCTTTTTTTGTATGGCGCTTGTATTTGCCGATTCCGGTTGGGGTAATAACAAGGGCAATGAATGTCGCCTTATCGAATTAATAGACTGGCAATATAGATGGGGTGATTCACCGGTCAATGAAAAGGGCTTGTTTTTATGGAGCATAGACGGCGATAACGGCGAGGAATGGAAAAATGTCGTTATGCCTGCGGAATGCCCCGGCAGAGATAATAACCGCTTCCTATGGAAGCGCGTAAAACTCCCCGATATATTATGTAACAATCCCGTTCTCGCTTTCAGGAGCGTTGACCAGATTTTTGAAGCATACCTTGACGGAAAATTGATTTACAGTTTCGGCGACTTAAACTCCGACCCGATAAACCCTTTTATCGGTTACGGTTCGCATAAGATATTTCTTCCCGATGATTTCGCGAATAAATTTTTAACCCTGAGAATATACTCGGAGTTTTTAAAAATCGGAATTTACGGAAGCGCTTATATCGGTTCTGAGGGGGACCATCTTCGCTCTATGCTCCTTGAGGAAATAGACCAGATTTTTCTCGCTTTTCTTTTTATTTTAGTTTCGTTTTTCGCGTTTATATTCTTTTTCTTGGAAAAAAAAAAAGACGACAGAAATCATTTATCGCTTTCGGACTGTTTCTATTAGTCTCCGGCGTTTGTATATTTGCCCAAACGAGACTGAAAATTTATTTTATCCAAAATTTTATGTTTTGGATGTATGCCGACCTGCTTTCTTTGTATTTGCTTCCGTTTTGCGCCCAGTTATTCTTTGAGGATATTATAGAGAAAAAATTTAAAAAGCTGATACGTTTCTCTATGCTTCTACATCTGGCATTTTTTATAGGCACAATCCTACTGGATATTACGGGGGTTGTTCCTATTATAAATACGCTCCTCGCGTTTGAATTCCTGTTGATATTCAGTTGCCTCCTTACGGCTATTATCTCGGTTATCTCCTCAATACACGGAAATATCCAAACAAAAATTTTCACAATAGGCATCGTGGGACTTGCCGTTTTCGGGGCGTACGATGCTTTAGTCGATTTACGCATCATATCCTGGACACGTCATATGGCGCACTGGGGAATATTTATATTGATACTGTCGATGGTGGTTATTATGATGAGGAATTATTACGAGATAATCTCCCATCTTATAGCTTCGGAAAAAGAATTGGATGTAGCCCAGATTGTTCAGTCCGCAATATTAACCGGCATCATAGATTATCAAAATCTTGATAACCTCTTAATCGATATACAGTATATCCCGATGAATAAAAAAGTAAGCGGGGATTATTACAACATCGCTAAAATGAATAACGGCGAAATATCACTGTTTATTGCCGATGCGTCAGGGCATGGAATACAAGCAGCTCTATCCACTATGCAAATAGACATACTAAACAAGGAAAGTTTCGATTTGAAATATCCCCACGAGCGCTTGGAATATATAAATATGATGCTTGAAAATATCGGGAGCAGGAATTTTTTCACGGGATTTTTGCTTAACTTTTTTCCCGAAAAAATATTTTATTCCAGTGCGGGACACCCCACCCAATATTTAATCAAAAAAGACGGCAAAGAAATAATAGAACTGAAAACCGGCGGAAAACCTATCGGTATTTTTGAAAATATTAAGTATGAAACCAGCACTAAACATATTGAGGATGGGGACGTTATCATTTTATTTACGGACGGTATCTATGAGGTTTTTAACCCGCAGGGGGAGGAGTTGGGCGATATTCGTTTCCTGAATTTACTAAAGGAATTTGCTAATCAGGGAATAACGGATAAAACACCCAACGAGATAGGAAATACCATTTTAAAAGAAATATACAATTTTACCGGAGCAAAAGAACAAAACGATGATATAACCTTGATTATCATAAAAATCGTCAAAATTACCGGAACAAAACCCGCCGATTAGACTTCCCTCTCAACTCCGATTTTTTTGACATACTCCCGTCATAAATTCACCAAAAACTATTGCCGCAAAAAAATTAGTCGCCGTAATAATAATCCGCGCCGGGACCGGAAAACATCATCATGATTTCCTCAAGCGACATCTCGGTATAACCGGCAAGAGAAAACATAGAAGCGGAAAAAGCCTTTTCTTTAACGGACATAACTTCAAAATCCGTTTTTCCCTCTGCGTTGACCGACTTCAAAAGAATACCGTATTCGTCGGTAAAAAACAGGAAGGTAAAAAACAGGGATGATTTCTCACCTTTAAACTCTTTCTTGACGTTATCGTAAATACGAATAAGGCGGGGGTCTTTGGAGAAATAAGCAAGCGTTAAAACTTCGGATTCGCTCTCTACTTTAAACTCATCGGAAGAAAATCCCGCTATCTGCTGCGACTTCCCGGTTTTTTTGATTTGAGCGGATGCTATAAAACTATCCCATTCGGTTTTAACAAAGTTAAACATATCATCGGTTGACGCATCTTCATCGGACAAACCCATCATCGCAAGCAATTCCGTTGGGCTGAAATACTTCTTATTCTCGTCATCAATAAAATAAATCTCCCCGTCAAGAATAAGCATAGAACTCTCTTCGGGCATCAAAATCCTTGCATTCCCCTTTTCCCATTGAACAACAATAGATTCCATAGCGGCGACATCATCACTCTCGACATTAACCAAAATCTCCACGCCGGCAAAAAGCGGGGAAAAGAGCATCGCTACAAAAACCCCTGCCAAACAAAATAATTTCATTGAAAGCCTCCTGTATATAAAAAACTAATCCTTACTCTCTTTAAGAATCTCCAAGATAGCGGTAATAGTATCGGGACCGCCGGGTTTACACAGCTTGGTATCCGCTCCCTGCTCGACAATCGCCTCGGCATACTGGGCACATCCCGGGTAACCGCACGCCCCGCAATTAACAGACGGTAGCGCCTCGTTGATTTTCGCTACGCGAGGGTCAACCTTTACCTCAAACACCTTGGCAAATACGGCAATCATAACACCCAAAAATACGCTCACCCCAAGCATTACTAAAACAGCCCAAAGTATTATCATAACGTTTCCTCCATAATAATATAGAACCCCGCTATACTATGCCGAGAAATCCGAACATAGCAAGCGACATCAAAGCAGCGGTTATAAACGATATAGGCAAATCGACAAAGGCTTTCGGAATATCCGCCATCTCAAGTTTTTCCCTGACTCCCGCCATCATTATAAGCGCAAGCGTAAAACCGAGACCCGCCGAAACAGCAAAAACCAATCCCTCAACGTAGCTCATATTCTCCTGCACAACAATAAACGCCGCCCCGAGTATCGCGCAGTTTGTAGTAATTAATGGAAGATATATTCCAAGCGCGTGATACAACCCCTTACTGAATTTCTTTAAAAGAATCTCCACAAGCTGAACAAACGATGCTATCACAAAAATAAACACTATAATCTGGAGAAATTTGTCCAAGCCGAGAGGAGTAAGGATATAAAGATTAACCGGATGGATAACCAAGACCGCCATAGTAAGCACAAAAGTTACCGCAAACCCCATCCCGATAGCGGAATCCATTTTTTTGGAAACCCCGAAATACGGACAAAGCCCCAAAAACCGTGATAAAACAAAGTTGTTTACAAATATAGCGCTTATCATTATTATCATAATTTGATTAAATTCCATATCGCCGCTCCTTAAGATTGAGTATTAGCTTTGGCTTTAGCCGCCTTAGCCAATTCCTGCTTGCGTTTTTTCTCACGCTCAGCCTTTCGGTTTTGTGAGTTCTGGAAAATCCCAAGCAATATGCCCATCACAAGAAACCCTCCCGGAGGCATAATCATCACCACCGCAGGATTTTGTATTAATGTCGTTACATTAACGATATTCGGGTCATCCAAAATAGGTTGCCCGAAATTAAATATCTTTCCTAATCCCGCAAACTGCAAGGTAATAGTAGCGCTCCCGCTGAGTTCACGGATAAGCCCGATAAGCGTAAGCGCAAGCGTAAAACCTATCCCCATTCCAAGCGCATCAACCAATGACTTGGAAACCGTATTCTTACTCGCAAAAGCCTCTGCCCTTCCGAGAATAACGCAGTTTACAACAATAAGCGGGATAAATATACCCAGAGCGCGGTTAATATCCGGCGCAAATGCTTGTAAAAACAGAGACACAAGGGTTACGAACGATGCTATAATCATAATATATGCGGGAATCCTGACCGTGGAAGGAATAAACTTACGAAGCAACGAAACAAACATATTGGCGAAAAACAACACAAAAATTACCGCCACACCCATAGCAAGCCCGTTGATAGTCTGTGTCGTAACCGCAAGAGTAGGACAAAGTCCCAACGCCGCTATAAACACAGGGTTTTCTTTCGCGATACCCTTTACAAATTCAAACCAATTGCTGTGTTTATTACTCATCGTTACCTCCGTCATTATCTTCAGAGACTATCAGGTCAAACCTGTCGAAAGCCTGAGCGATACTTTTGGTAACCGCAACCGATGATATAGTCGCACCGGTTATAGCCTCAAACCCGTAACTATCAAACTGCGCTTTGCTAAGCGGGATACGGTCGGGGGAAATCTCCGAAAATTGGTTTTGCCAAGCCCGTTCGGTAATTTTATATCCGAGCCCGGGTGTTTCTTTATCGGCATTTAAAACAAAGATTGCCTCAGCCGTCCCCTCCAATGTAATTCCGACAAGCGTAACAACCTCACCCCCATACCCGATAGTTACTTCCCTGAAAATATAGCCTAAAATCCCGCCCTCGCTGTCCAAAGCCTCATAGTAGAAACCCGCATCGTTGGTAACCGCGCTAAACTCCGATGCTTCTTTAAGAACCATCCTTAACGCATCCTGCTCCTCGCGTCTTTGGGTTTCGGTAATAATCGGCTCAAGGAAATAATAACTTACTCCGAGCATCGCGGAGAAAAATACCGCTATCGCTACAAGAGGGAATATAGTCTTTAAGTAGTATTTCATTTTGCACCCTCCGTCTTAGGATTCCTTCGCCCGTAAATTTTGGGTTTTATATACCGGTCGATTATCGGCACAAATATATTCATCAGCACAATGGAATAACTTACCCCCTCGGGATAACCGCCCCAAAGACGGATTATGATGGTAAGAATACCCAGACACATTGCAAATATAATGCTACCCTTGATTGACATAGGCGAGGTTACATAATCGGTAGCCATAAAGATAGCGCCGAGCAAAAGCCCTCCGCTAAGTATATGATATAACGCATCGCCGGAGAAAAGTCCTCCGCCGAGAGGAAGTCCGCCGAAAACCCACGCCAAAAGCGCAACAGTCGCTATATAAACAAGCGGTATAATCGGCACTATAACCTTCCTGATACAGAGATAAACAAACCCGATTAAAAGAGCAAGCGCCGAGGTTTCCCCGATACAACCGGGTATGTTTCCGATAAACATATCCCAGTAGGAAAAAGTCTCGCGCATATTGGCAAAAGCGCCCGTGCCTATCGCCTCGGTAATATTGGTAACGCCCTCGCTTATATTAGTAACCGCAACACCCGCCGATGAGTATAAATCCTTCAGGCTGTTAAGCGGGGAGGCGGAACTTACCATATCGACAACGTTATTTGAAAAAGATATACTTTCACTGATAATACCTGTAGTCTCATTGGTAATAAAAACGGTTTCGCTGATAACTTCGGGAGGAAAAGCGTTGACAACCTTCTGGCTCGCATCGGCAAAACTATCCCCCCTGCTGATTAATGAGCGGATAGTCGGCGACCATCTGTTTACCATAGCCGTTGACCAAGCCGCCATAACAAAAATTCTTCCGCCGAGAGCGGGGTTTAGGATATTATACCCCAACCCGCCGAAAGCCATCTTAACAATCCCGATAGCAAAAGCGCTCCCGCCGACAACCACATACCAAGGCGCGGAGGGGGGAAGGTTAAAAGCGAACAGGATTGCGGTAATAAACGCGCTCCCGTCAAAAATCGTTATACGTCGCTTCATTATAATATTCATAACGAGTTCGGTTACAAGCGCGGTTATTATACTTATAGCAAGTATGCGTATTGAATTATTGCCGAAGAAATATATACTGGCAAAAATAGCGGGAGTAAGCGCAATGACAACATCCCACATAAGAGAATGAACCGATTTCGGTCCGTGTATATGGGGAGAAAAGGGCGCTGTCGCCGCCTTGCCTGAGGTAACCCTTGCCATTCACAACCTCCTGTAAGATTCTTTATGTGAATTATCTATTTTTTAGCGGTTTTTCGTCTCCAAAGCCCCTTGCCGAATCTCATCAACCCGACAAGCGGGATAGTGGATGGGCAAACATAGGCACAACTTCCGCATTCCATACAATCCATAAGCCCGCGCGCTCCCGCCTCTTCCCACTTCATATTGTCGGAAAGTTTGGCAAGCAACGAGGGTTCAAGTCCCATCGGGCAAACCATATAGCATCTTGAGCAACGGATACACGGCATATCCTTTACTTCATAGCTATGCTTCTTGGAAAGAACAACGATACCGCTTGTTCCTTTGGTAACGGGAAGCAACGTGTCGGAAATTTCGTGCCCCATCATAGGCCCGCCGAGTATGATTGATGCGTATTCATCAGGCAACCCGTATTCATCAAGAATATTTTTTATAGGCGTTCCGATTCTTACCTTAAAGTTCCCGCAATTCTCAACCCCGTCCCCGCTGTAAGTAAGCCCTCGTTCAATCAGGGGCTTGCCGTAAACAATCGCCTCGTAGATAGCATAAACGGTAGAAACATTAAACACCACGACTCCTATATCCGAAGGAAGCCCGCCGGATGGAACCTGCAAACCGGTAATAGCCTCAATAAGCTGTTTTTCACCGCCCTGCGGATACCTTGTGCGCAACGGGTCAACCTCAATAGGGTCGTTTTCGCCGATTTTATCCTCAAAAGCCGCTATTGCATCCGGCTTGTTTTCCTCTATACCGATATAGGTTTTTTCAGCGCCGAGTATCTTCATTATAATATTAACACCCTCAAGAAGCTCATCGGTCTTCTCAAGCATCATCTGGTGGTCGATAGTAAGATACGGCTCGCACTCCGCGCCGTTTAGAATAAACGTTGTAATCTTTTTATCTTTGGGAGGAGAAAGTTTGACGTGAGCGGGAAAAGTAGCGCCACCCATCCCGACAATACCGGCACCCTTGACCATAGTAATCAGCTCCTCGTTGGAGAGTTTGGAGTAGTCTTTTTTTTCTGCATACCAGTTCTTAACATTACCGCCGGTCTCGATTTCTATATATTCCACTCCCCGCGCCGTAGGGGTATCCATCTTACCGACAGCGGAAACCTTGCCGGGAACGCTCGCGTGTATATTAGCGGATATAAACCCGGTCGTTTCGGCGATAAGCTGTCCTTCCTCGACCGTATCACCCTCTTTGACCAAAGCCTTAGCGGGCGCGCCGAGATGCTGACTCATCAATATCCGAACGGTTCGCGGTATATTAAATTTTACTATTGATTTACCTGCGCTTATTTTAAAGTCGTGGGGATGAATTCCGCCCCGCTTAAAAGCAAAATGCTTCATTTTTTCCTCCAGAACTCTTTATGGGTGTGTGGTAGTCGGTAACAAATTGGCGTCTTATATCTTATTTGTAAAATCGCTATAAGTCAAGAAACCGAATTGCTTTATAATTAATCTACTTGAAAACGATACGTTGCGTCAAAATAAAAATCTATTCAAAATATTCTTCAACAAGAAAGATGTTGGAGGATAAAGATGGGGATGACAAT
>Ga0334898_1004162_pt1 | contig 10996 bp, 12 predicted proteins | sample GraSluR3_MG_10_FD_207228 | JGI IMG/M metagenome (GOLD analysis project Ga0334898, IMG submission 207228) | Sludge microbial communities from methane-producing bioreactor in Wageningen University, Netherlands - Granular Sludge_3_08-R3 | ecosystem: Engineered > Bioreactor > Anaerobic >... | reverse complement strand
CAAATGGGGTTTTTGTAATGTCGAAAGGTTGGTAAAAATGGAAAGTGGTTATGACTAATAAAACAACGATGAAAATGCTTCCAAGAATCCACCATTTCTTTTTCATTTTTCACCTCCTTGGGTGAAAATCAGTTAACCTTTTTTGGTTTTCTAGAGTGATAAAATGCAAATATTTATTTTAGTTCGAATTATCTTCATGATATCCAAAAAATGAAAAATGCAAGGGCTAAAAGGTTACAAAATAAAAAACATTTTTATTCATTGCAGTGTATTTCTAAATGTTATAACCACTGTTTAACCCAATAATTTGGATCATTGACTGTACGTTTTATTGGGTTAAAATACTAGTATGATAAAAAGAACGTTGCTTTCTCCATTAATGAAACATTTAGACCAAAAGGAAATCAGCCTTATTGTAGGACCAAGACAGGCTGGTAAAACCACATTAATGAAATGCCTGGAGCGACATGTTAATGAGAATCTCTGCCATTCAGTGTTTCTGAATCTTGATATCGAGAAAGATAATGTGTATTTCACATCCCAAGAACAGCTTATACGAAAAATAAAGCTTGAAATTGGTGAACAGGGGTATGTTTTTATCGATGAAATTCAACGCAAAGAAAATGCAGGCCTTTTTTTAAAAGGATTGTATGACTTGCATCTTCCGTATAAGTTGATTGTTTCTGGATCGGGTTCTATTGAATTGAAAGAAAAAATCCATGAGTCTCTTGCGGGAAGAAAGCGTATCTTTAGACTAAACACTTTGTCTTGGGAAGAATATGTGAATTACCTGACGGATTATCGTTATGAAGACAGATTAATGAATTTCTTTTCTTTAGAAGTTCTCCAATCCAAGCAACTACTAAATGACTACTTACAATTTGGTGGATATCCAAGAATCATCCTTGAAAAGCAGATTGCTGAAAAAAATAGTATTATGGATGAATTGTACGAAAGCTACCTTTATAAAGATTTAGTTGACCTTCTAGGAATCCAGAAAACTGAAAAGTTTACCAATTTAGTTAGAATAATTGCATCACAAATGGGTAAAATGGTTAATATACAAGAGCTTTCTAACACATTAGGACTTCATAAAGAGACAATCAATCAATATTTATGGTATATGGAAAAAACATATTTAATTGAAAAAGTCACTCCATTTTTTCGCAACTTACGAAAAGAAATCTGTAAAGCACCAATCTATTATTATTCGGACATGGGTATGAGGAATTTTGCTATGGGCTTATTCGGTCATCCTATCCCGTTGATGCAAGATGGTTTCTTATTTCAATGCTTTGTGTATCACAGGCTGAAAGAATTAACTCAACATACCTCCATTCAAATCCATTATTGGCGTACAACAAACAAAGCCGAAGTTGATTTTGTCCTGGACAACACGATCGACCTAATTCCTATGGAAGTAAAATTCCAAACTTTAACAAGGGCGAATCCAGGAAAATCAATGCTGAGCTTTATCTCCACCTATCATCCAAAAAAAGCGTATGTCATACATCTTGGTGAAGAAATGCACCGGATGTATGAAGATACAGAAATCATCGTTTTACCTTACTATAAGCTGCCAGAACTATTGCCCAAAGAAGTAGTATAGTAGTCCTAAAACAATTAGTATGGCCAAGACAACAAAGAAAATCTTCCAGAAGGATTTTGGATAATCACCGACAATATGGCCACTATCGCCATTGATGAGTACCTGGTATGTTTTTCCTTTGAAGTAATACGCCATGGTATAGACGGGGAGAAACATAAAGCGGTAATACTCGTTACTCCATTGTATCCACAACCTTACATTTCTCACCCGATCATATGTCAGACGTACTTTGCTTTCTACCATGCTATGCAATACACCTTTAAAGTATTCTTGCGCTTCTTTGTAAGCATCATGAATGGGAATATTGAATACTTCAGAAGAAAACCCAGTAAAAAATCTGCATGAAAAGAAAAAGCATTTTTCAGATTGAATCCACCAAGAATTCGGAGCAAGTGATCGGTTATACTCTTCGTGGCACGTACAATTTTATCCTTAAAACGATGAGCTAGAGTACCGCTAGTAGGATACCAATCGGTCTCAATCCGGGTCTTTTTTTCACCATTCACTTGATACTCAACTCGGCGGTCTTTGCCCCCTTCTGCTTGATATTTACAATCTGCGTCGGCGTCAAAAATCCAATAGGGCACATACACACCCATCATTTTTCCAGATTGATAAAGATTTTTCAATGCATTGGGAGCGAACCATTTTCCCTTGATCCACTTGCGGAATCGACTCTCTGCTTCATGTTGATCAATCTTAAATGGGCAGATCCCATCGGGAGGAAGGGATGTAACTGCTTTCTCCGATAACACGACTGGCGATGCACAGTAAGGGCATTTACCGGAAGTTACGTGGGTATCAAACTCAATGGTTGCTCCACAGGAAGAGCATACAATAACAGTAGCCGTGTGTTCCGTTGGTTTTTCTACTGTCTCGTAATCGCTGATCAAGTGTTTGGTATTTGCTTCTTCTTTGGCAATAGGATATTCCGTTTCACAATTTGGACAACGTAAGTTTTGCGTTTGAACATCAAACACAACCTTACCGCCACAATTTTTGCAGGTGTATTGATTTGAATTCACTTTCTTCTCCTATTTCAGTTTATGGCCACAATTTGGGCAAAACTTGGATCCGTCATTCTTCGCACCACAATTGGGGCAGAATTTGGGAGCAGCAGTATCGGAATTAGAATCGTTATTGGAAGGATCTTCTTGTTTGTTTGATGATGAAGATTGTTGAGCTTGTTCTCCCATTTTTTGACCCATCGCCATTCCCATTTGCATGCCAATAACGCTTCCTGCAACACTACTCGCACTTGATTCTTTTCCCAAAGAATCGGCCATGGAGATTTGTGTATATCGATCTACATCTCCCACCATACTTTGACCAGCAGCTCTTTGTTGCATTCGCTGGATCTCTTCGGGATAGCTGAAACTAGAAATGTTGAAATTGGTAATGGCAATACCAATTTTTCTCATTTCCATATCCAGGTCTTCTCGAATTCCTTTGGCGATGTCAAACGAATTGGCTTGCAAGTTAAACATGTCTTTGCCTTCGCGGGAAATCCACTTCATTAATAACTGATCCAGCATTGCAATAACGCGGTCTTTTAAATCATCAACATGATATTGATGTTTAATACCCGCTATTTTTTCAATGAGAATATTGTGATCATCGATTTTGCAATCAAAAGTACCGAAAGATTTGATTGGCATACCACCTGGTAAACCAGGAGCAGGGATATTGATTGGATTTTTAGTTCCCCATTTTACGTTGATCTCTTTTGTATTGGTGAAAAGAACTTCCGCCTTCATTCCAGAATTAAAACCAAACTTAAAACCTTTCAGTGTAGATAAAAAAGGTACGATATCGGATTCAATATTATACTCACCATCATCGGCAAAAATACCTTCCACTTTCCCATTGTAGAGAAAAATAGCATCTTGTCCTGGTTTTAAAACCAACCGAGAACCTTTTTTTATTTCGCGGTTCGTCCACTTCCAGAACAAAACAGCATATGGTACTAAAAATGGGAATCGTATTGAGGAACTGGAATATTAAAGAGGCTAGTGAAAAAGGAGATCCAATGAATATCAGATACATTCACCAGTCCATTTTGATGGGCAAAAGAAAAGGAAAGAGACCCCATGCATAGAGAAGACAGTGTCGTTATAGATCCCTGAAGCACTACATCCGATGTTTCGTCCGAGACAAATTGAAGTTGATCAGACTGAACAAGAAATGTATAGATTTGATCCTGTAGGGTGAATGGATCCTTGACAACGATAGAAAACGTTTTTCCCTCCCAATTTCTTGCAATGTTTTGTGTTGGGAACAAAGTAAAAAGATCATCCAAACGCAATGCCTGATACATCATTCCATAGCCGGCATTGGATACATGATGATGAATCGTAGGAATTAAAAGGTTGTGAGAAGCGTGTCTTGGGTCTTTGATAATAAAAGGAATCGAAGCATCCTGAGAGACAAATTCAATGTGGGAAAACTGATCCCGTTGTTTGTAAAAGAAATCAAACAGTGCTTTTTTTGCCTTTAAATGACAAGCATTCCATTCATACACCACAATTTTGTTCTCCAGGAAATTCTCTGGATGGATCGGTTTTGCAACGTACACTGCCAAACCTTGTATGCTTGTGTTTTCAATATAGGCAAAAACTTTCACATTGGGTCTTTCTAAGAAGGAAAGCAATTCATAAGAAGGTCTCATAATGTACCCATGGGTTGTAATGTATATTTTACGATAGAATTCTAGAATATTTGGAAAATCTTCTTTTTGGAATTGGCGGATAAAACCCTCTCCATCTCCTACATCAGCTAGTACATCTTGAAATTGATCCAAACGAAAGCTGTATTGATATGTAATGGGACCTAATCCATACCCCATCGATCGATAAAAATCAGGACGAAAAGGGTACAACACACTGAAGTAGCATCCTTCTTCTTTTGCTGCTTTTAAAGCATATTGAATCATATTCAAACATACTTTTTCTCGCTTGTAAACAGGGTGTACAGCTACAGCCCCAATCCCACTCACCGGGAGATAATGATCCATATAATTCATCTCAAACGGATACAGCGCCATACATCCTGCCATTGTATCTTTCATGTAGTATCCATATAGTTCGACGCCAGCATCCATAAATTTTTTGCCCATTGTTTCATTTCTTTGTCAGCTTCTTCTTTGGTTTTGATGTTGTATGCCAATGAAAGGAGCTTTATAAAAGAGGGTAGTTCACTTTTTGCAATTCGTTGAATACTCATGATTCCACCTATAGATCAAGAAAAAAGTTCATGACGACGATGCGTAAACACAACAAATTCTGTAGCAATGAACGACAATATACATTGCTTGTATAGTAATTATAGCAAAGCTCCAATGATTGCAAGATTTAACTATGAAAACGGGTACATTTTCAGAAAAGGAAAAGTCATGCCATTGCCTCTCTTGACTTTCTGAGTTTGTGTTCTACTGTATAAATGAGGAGAATATATGGTTTCATTAGTGCACACAAGGAGAAACATGAATGAACTCGTATAACCCGTTTTTATGGATTGCGTTGTTTGCTTTCAGTTCTGCCATCATTAATGCAGTTGGAATTATGGCTGTACACAATAAACAAACCTGGACAGAATCAGCAAAAATATTGTTTATGTGTTTCGCATCCGGGGTTCTCATAGCAGTACCTTTAATGTACACCCTGCCAAAAGCCACTACAATGAATTTCAATGCAGGCATTGCGGCTCTCGTTGGTTTTCTCTTCATGCATTTCAGCAACTATATCATTCAATCCATCACTAAAAAAGATTCTCTGACATTTGGTCTTACAGCCATTGAAGGCATCGGAATTCATTCCTTTGTCGATGGGTTGATTTATACGATTACCTTTAGCACCAGTGCTTTGGCAGGTGTTTTATCCGGAATTGGCTTAGTTGTTCATGAATTTGCCGAAGGCGTTATAACCTATTCTGTACTCATAGAAGCAAATATGCCTTCCAAAAAGGCAGTTCGCTACGCCCTGTTTGTTTCCTCCTTCACAACTCCCATAGGAGCCTTTATTGCCTACCCCTTTATCCAAAAATTAAGCGCATCCACTCTTGGATTGGCATTGGGTTTTGTGTCCGGTGTTTTGATCTATGTTTCCGCCTCTCATCTTCTCCCAGAAGCACGATCTTCTAAAAAACATCAAACAAAACATTCCATATGGGCTTTTTTAGTTGGCATTGCCCTTGCTATAGCAATTGTCCTGTTAAAATAAGGGACCCACTTTGTTTTTTCTATATCAGTAGACAACCCCACATAATGCTTACAAAATTGAACATTGGATGGATCAATCAAAGGCAAAAGTGAACGGCAGTACCACTCCAATAGAACTCACCTCACCGTTGAAATTGAGTTCACTACCCCACCTTCTTCGCTCTGATTAAGATCGATAGACAAATGCTTTTTCCAGACGATGATCTCGAATTTCAACGACTTTTATAACTAGACCATAAGCTTCCACTTCGGGGGTGCTTCCATCTTCGGGAATGGTTCCTAAAAGACTAAATACAAACCCACCGAAGCTGTCATAATCATCCTGTGGTAAAACAATTCCAAGCTCTTTCGATACGTCATCAAGAGGGGCGGTTCCTACAATTTGCCATGTATTGGTGTCAACCTGTTCGATGATGGGAGAGCTTTCGGGAGCATCATCATCTTCTAAATCTCCTACTAATTGCTCAAGCAGATCTTGCATGGTAATAATTCCACTCATCCCACCATAATCATCCAATACAACTGCAAAAGGATTCGATTGGTTTGCATATTACGAAATAGTACATTGGCTCGTACCGTTTCAGGAACCAAATATGCTGGCTTGACAGCAGTATTCATAACATGATCTCGCGATTGATCCTCTAGCCTAAAATAATCCTTGGCGTACAATACGCCAACAATATGATCGGCCGTTTCAGAGCAAATTGGATAGGCTGTATAATGGCTCTCTTTAATTGTCTGAGCCCACTGTGTATCCGTTTGATCCATCCATAAAATGATCACGTCCATTCGATGCGTCATAATTTCCGATGCAGGAGTATCATCAAATTCAAAAATCTTCTGGATCATTTCTTTTTCATCTCTGCCAATGGTTCCTTTTTCGCTATCAGAATCTACCATCATGCGAATTTCTTCTTCTGTAACTACTTTGCGAGAAGCATAGGGATCCAATCCCATTAACCGCAGGAATGCATTGGTTGACACAGTCAAAAGCCAAACAATTGGGGCAAAAACTTTTGAGATGCGATAGATAAATCCGGAAAAAAGGAGAGCAAGCGGCTCTGCTTTTTGCATGGCAATCCTTTTAGGGATCAATTCTCCAAAGACAAGGGTGAAATAGGATAAAATGAAAGTAATCAAGACAACAGCAATAGTATCCAGCGTTACGGGAGAAATTGTAACACCAAGACCAATCACCCACTTGGTTAAGGGCCCGGAAAAATTGGTTGCAGCGAAAGCACTGCCCAAAAATCCAGCAAACGTAATTCCCACTTGTATCGTAGCAAGAAAATGGGAGGGTTCATTTGTAAGTTTGGAAAGACGAGTTGCTCGTTTATCTCCTGAAGCAGTTAATAATGCTAAATGGTTATCGTTAATCGATATTATAGCTATTTCAGCACATGCAAATAGGGCATTTTTCATCAATATAAAACGTTGTAAACCTATTCATCACTTCCTCATAACTACCATCAATTCTGGCTTATATGATACTTTAAATGAATGGTTTGCGTTGATGCTACCCATTCAACGGTATACCCCAAATTCTCCGCAATGAACCGCAAAGGCAAAAAAGTTCTTCCTTCTTGAATCTGTGGTGCAATATTGCTATTATAGGGATCAATTTGAACTTCGTTTCCATTGATCTTGGCATTTGGTTGTTGAATCCATACTTCGATGGTTTTTTCTCCCACCAAAATTGTTACTTTTTGTTCTCGATCATCCCATCGTAACTCTGCATTTTTCAGATACTTCAAAATGGGTAGTGATTCAACTAGTTTTCGGACTGGTACAAAGGTTCTTTTCTCAAACAAATAAGGCGCTGCCTCAATCGTTTCCTTTAATTTATTGACCTCTATTATTCGAGAACCAATATGCAAAGTAATCCATACAATGCACTGCAGAGTGACAGGAACTTGAATAGTTTGATCATTCCCCGAAAAAGTGATGTTACCTTGATATGATCCTGCTTTCAAAGATCGAGCATCCAAGGTTATGACAAGCTTTTTTGTTCCATCGCTGTAGGTGCTACTTCCTACTAATATCCATGGCTGATCGCTGACAATGGTTCCAGACAACCCGTCTCCTCCTATGTTTTTCAATTGCAAATCCAGCACTGCGCTGGAACCAATAGCAACTTCCTGAAGGATATTGGAAGGAGTTACAACTAAAAATGGTTTGTCAATAATGTGAAGATGAATCGGGATCGTTTGATTACCACCATTACTGATCAACAGTATAGCTCCTTTGTATTGTCCAGCGGGTAATGTATCGGTGTTGTATTGAGAAGTAAAGTTTGTTATCTGATCATCCAGTGTATCATGGGAAAGCTTAATCCACTCCTCTGACGAATGAATAGCACCCTCCAAACCAGCTCCTCCCTTGTTGTGAATGGAGAAAACAGTAGCTTTGGGGTTCGTTCCTTCCTCAATTGTAAGTGTTACCGAATCGGGTACTACTTCCAACAAAGGGTATGCTTGCACTCTCAGTTGAACAGATACCAATACTTCCCCTGCATTGGTTTGAAACACGATCGTATCCTGGTATTTTCCTGCTTTCAGACCTGTAGGATCTACATAGACTTTCACAGATGACAGGTCTGGATGAATGCTTTTCGTGTCACATTGAATCCATTTTTCTTCCCAATTTATTGAACCGGTAACCTTGCCTTGAATGTGTACCCCTAGTAGGTTCACAAATCGACCTGTGTCGCCCTCCCACGCAGTTTCGTGGATCTCCTGTGGAGACACAGAAAACTCCAATACTTCTTTGGGAGTAAAGTGCGCAATTTGATTCCCGCACACAGCCCAAATATGATCTTCTGTGCCCGTCAAATGATGCGGTGGGTACCCATCAAACAAAACAGAATTTGAAAACATCTCCGTGCCATTTTCAGGATCAATATACTGGATTTTGATATGGTTGTCGTAATTGTATCGCGATTGTTCAGAGCGAACGCGATGAACTGTACAAATAATGATATATTCCGAATTGCAGAAGTAGGGTCCAACCCAGCTTCTTTCGCCTACTTTTTGCCGCCATTCAATGCGTCCTGTCAATGTAGAAATGCATAACAAAGACCCACTATAGTCTAAAAAGTAGATGAATTCATTGTATTTTGCTAAATTTACGTTGTAGATATAATCATGCTGTTCATCCGATAAGAGCAATCGATAAGATTGGCGCAGTTTATTACCTTGGGTTGATAGGCAGAATAAATAATTCGGCAGCTCCCCAGTACCAGCCAATGTAGATACTACATAAACCTTGTCCCCCACGAGCATTGGCATGCTGGTTCCAACAAAATCATCCATCACCATGGTATCTAGAAGATTTCCTGTAGCTCGATCCAAAAGCGTCACATAACAAGGTTGAATAGCTGTTACAGTCCCGTCTGGGTTTTGGTTAATGCAGTTTGTAGAAGGAACAATAATATACCGATCATTAAACGCAGGTGCATTGAAACTCCAATATCCATCTCCACCTTTCAAAAGCGCAGAGGACCAATTCATTTGACCATTGCTTACATTGTATGAGTATACCTTGTGTTGAATGCTTAAATAGTTACTTTGAGAAGTACTGCGTATGTCAATCACTTTCACAAACACTTCCGTTTTGCTTACCGTTAGACTGTTTGCATAGTAACCACGAATATCCACTTTCCATTGGATCTCTCCACTGTCAGGATGAAGGGCGTAAATGCGAGAAACAAAACCTGTTTTACGCTCCCAGTTTCCTTCGATCGTTTCTAGAAGCAAAAGCTGCTGGGTGGATTCCGAATATATACAGCCATTCCCCATGTGAAGATTGATATTGCTTGCTGTGGTATATCGCTTTTTCCATACCAAGTTCTGTGTTCCTACTTCATAACAAAACACGGTACCAGTCTCGTATTCCACCAAAAAATAATGATTGTCACCAACAATGGGGGGTCGCTGACTCTGAATGGGAAGAAACTCTGAAAATTCCATTGTGGTAGGAAACGAGGCTGTAGTAAAACCTGTATTGGAGGAGTCAACCCGAAAGAGGGACCAATTGGTATAAGAGAAGGTGGAATCCGACGATCCCAACACTAAAAAAGGGTTGAAAAGTGTAATATAAAGAAAAAACACGATCAAAATAGAAACAAGTTTTCGTTTCATGAAACATCCTTGGTTGGTTCAATTTCTTCTACACCCAATAAAAATCTGTGTGTATAGGAAGTACTCATATGTACAAAGGAGGTTCAAAATACAAAACCATTAAGAGAGAACCGTCAAAAAAGTAGACAATACGATTGGCAATTATTGGAACTGCTAAAAAACATGACAAATAAGAAAAGTGGGTTAAAAAAAGGGGTAATAGTACCCATGATGAAAACGAACGAATTGGTTATATTTCGGGTTTTGTAATCACAATTTCTTTGGGTAAATACTGATGCAGAGCTCTTTCAATTAAACTAGTTAATGTACCATCTTCAACAACAGCTTGTGCTTTTGCTTGTTTTAGCAACGCAGGGTTGATAAAAATAGTAACTCGTTGTTTAGTAGGTAGTGTATTTTTCATTTGACCTATAGTATCTTATTTTACTGTAATGTCAATATGATAAAAGCACATAGAATGTAAGCTACATACCATATCATAAACACAAATGATCAGCAACTGACCATTATCACTCTATATGTGTCAGCTTACTTAGTAATACCGCCATGAACACTATTCATAATACATTTATAAAAATTTTTTTAATTTAATTATTAAATGCTTGACAAGTTGTACAACTAGTTGTACTATTACAGGTATGACAAATAGTGAAAAGCAACGAGTAACAATTTTTTTAAATCCCGGTCTCATCAAGCAGGCTAAAGCCCAAGCACTACTAGAAGACAAAACCTTGGCTACTCTTATTGAACATGCACTAGTCAACTATCTACCAGTGGAAACTCGCATCAAGAAAAGCTTTTTCTTGATAGGCTTGATCTGAATCATTACCCAATGTCATACAAGTATATTACAAAAGAAAGGAGGGTATGATGAACATACTATATTGGATCATTTTCGGACTGATCGCCGGAGCCATTGCTAATTTCTTGACACCCAGCATTTATGGAGGAATCGTTGGGTCCATTATCATCGGTATATTAGGAGCAATTCTTGGTGGTTATCTAGGTGTCTGTCGTCTTAATTCATTAATT
>Ga0334898_1004160_pt1 | contig 11004 bp, 5 predicted proteins | sample GraSluR3_MG_10_FD_207228 | JGI IMG/M metagenome (GOLD analysis project Ga0334898, IMG submission 207228) | Sludge microbial communities from methane-producing bioreactor in Wageningen University, Netherlands - Granular Sludge_3_08-R3 | ecosystem: Engineered > Bioreactor > Anaerobic > Unclassified... | reverse complement strand
TGTTTTTCATGGTTATTTTATATGAAAATTAGTTGTAAAATATTCTGAAATGGCACGTCCCAACTTAATAGCTTCCGCCCTATATCCCTCCCGCATACTCAGGGGAGTATTCATGTTTACTTCCAGTGTCAGGGCAATGTTGTGATTATTGGTTTTTGTTGTTACCCATGTAGAGGCTCCCCCAATAGCATCGGGGTTCCATGGCCTTTCACTGTAATGGATTTGTGTCATTGACTGACTCAGTTTTGCTTCATTATCTAACGGTTTCGCATCCAATATTTCGAAGAATTTAGCCCTGTTTCGCCTTTGTTTTTCATAAGGAAGATCGTCTGAAAAAGGGAGGATAAAATAAGGATGGCTTAAACCGCCCGGCCCGTGAAAATCCAAAAAAAGATCGACCATGTTTTGTTCGGATAAATCAGTAAGCATTGTTTTGATTGATTGTGCTTCTATCCAGTACGCAGGTTTTTTGTCCCATCCTCTGTTATGGTCATACGGGGCCTGGTTTTTGCCTGTACGGCCTTCCACCACTCCGTCCACATCGACAATCGGGACAACAGTGATGGCTGCGCAATTTAGGAGTGCTGTAGCGGCAGGGTCGTCAGAAAGCAACCACCGGGTCAGTTCGTGCAGCACCCAGCTTCCACCTGCTTCAAACGCATGAGCCCTTGCCTGTAACCAGATACCGTATTTTTTGTCCGCATTACTTCCGGTATTAAACCGGAATGCCGTTACCGGGCGGTTTCCCTTTGTCTTGCATAGCTCAAATACTTCGACACCCGGATGTCTTTTTACTTCCGGCATCAATAATTTTTCCACGTGTTCCGGGGTATAGGGCAAATCATATGCAAACCAAACCTTTTTGCTCCGGACAGTATGCTTGTAAACAAAACAATCCTTCCCGTCAATTTTTGCATGTTCTCCGATGTTTGTCAATCCCCAAACCTCCTGGTCGTAACTAAATTTTGCCTGCGGACTGATGCCTGATTTTGCAGGTTCATTGTCTAACTGCAGGGTAATCTGTTCGCCCGGGGTCAATCCTTCCACCCTAAAATACCACCATACCTGGCTCCAGCCGCCGGTACCTTCGTTGTGGGGCTTGAACCGGATTACAGCAGGATTCGAGCTAATCACTTCAACCGAACCTCCCCCGCTGACAAAGTCGGTTGACACGGATAACCGGCCATTCGTTCCCGGTTGTCCGACGCTTTTGTGGTAACTTACTAATGATAAGGCGAATGTAAATATTAAGACGATGCTAATCTTTTTTGTTTTCATAGAAATACCTTTAAAAATTAAATTTTGTTATTTATTCCCCTGTTTCTTAAAAGATTTTACCAAACCGTATAAAAACAGGATTGCCTGACCTTGACTCAGTTTTCCCGACGACTCTTCAATGTGTGTATCTATCCCTTTTTTCTTCATTATATTATTAAAATCTTTTGCTGAAACAGGGGAAGATGAAGCCTGGAGTTCGGGCACAACTTTTATTAAATGATGTTTTTTACTAATAATTGAATGATAATTTTCAATCCAGGATATTGCAGTGTGCTCATCAATTGGATCTTCAGGGCTGAAATCGTAGCTATTAAAAAAACCTTTGGCGCTGAAATATTGAACAGCAGGGACCAATGGTGAGTTGGATCGAATATCAAAATGGTTGAAAAAACCGGTCATTATCCGTTTTTCTGCCAATTCAATCTGAAGTTTGTCGATATCGATACCATCTATCCATTTTTTTTCGTGAACAGCCATTTTAACGGCTAATGCTGCCGATTCGGCAATATTCATCCATGTTGCTTCAAGCCTGATGGCTCCCCAGGCTACATGTGTGCCCGACAAACAAACGGGGACCACAAAATTTTTAATTTTTTTATTGTATAATGAACGGAACGGAACCTGCCCCGGATAGGAATCATAGTAAAGCATCATTGCACCTTCGTACAGACTGTCGCGGGTACGTTCCTTCGTGCAGGCATGGGTATCCATATACCATTCTGTAATGCCAATGCTGTCATATTTTACCGGCACCCTTTTTTGTCCCAGGTCCGGCATCAAATCATACTGGGTAATCACATATTCACCGACCAGCCTGCGACCTTCCCTTACATAAATTTCATAAGGCAAATGCCCGTTATCGGTAAATTCATCCTTCGGAAGGCCAAATTTTTTCCAGTGATTTTGCAACTCGGGGTCAACGGAATTGTCGTTTTGAAGAAAGTAAAGCAGGTTTAAAACGGCTTTTCGGTGTGCCCGAATAACTTCTTTCCTTGCAGTCCAGTCGCCTTCGATGTATTTTTGATGGATGCCTAAAAGCTGGGGACGGTTCCAGCAAATTTTATTATTGGGCAAATGAATGCCGGAGGAAAATTCCAGTTCCCTTACCATATCCGGATCATAATCATCGGGTTTGGTTATTTCAATTCTGTTTTCCGGGTCGGAGGTTAAAATGGTACGTAAATTAAATGCCTGTATATTTTTATCGCCTTCCCCGGTACTTTCAGGATAAATAATTGCCTGGTTCCAACCAAACTGCCTTAGGTCAAGTTCTTTGTCAAACTCAAGTTCATTTAAATTGCGCATGAAAATTTTTCCGGCATGAGGTTCGTTGTATTCGCTCCGCGGTTCTCTTCCGAGGCGGTAGGGCAATTTCAACAAAGGCAATAAATCCCCTTCGTAACTGCAGTCAGCATAAAAAGTGGCTTCTAAAGTTACTTTGATGTCTTTGCCGGCATGTGAAAACTCAATTGACCGGATAAGGCCTTCTGCAACAATTGCATTTACCGGATAAAGTTCCGTGAGCAAATGGATATTTTCTTCTTTCCTGATTAAATCATCAATCAAAGATTCAATGACCTTAGGTTCGAATGTCCCGTTCGAATGCCCTGTTTCCCCGGGCAAAGCATCTTTGTACTGAACCGATTGTTCCCCATATTTATTTTTGTAATATTCAAAAACCGATTGCCTTAATTCATCATAAACGGGCGATCTGCTGCCTTCGTACAACGTATCCCAAACCCCAATCCCATTTGTAAGCAGACCGCCGATGTGTGGGAAGTAGCTGACCAACATCACTTTTAGCCCTTCGCGGGCTGCCCTTACAGCACAAGCTACTCCGGCAGGGGTAGCGCCATAAATTAAAAGATCGTATTTCTGATTAGAAAGTGCCTCAATATCTTTTTTTCCCGATGCCTTTAAAAAGAATGGGAATAAGGTTACCCCTGTCGTCCCTGCACCAATTTCTTTGATAAAAGTCCTTCTTGTCCTCATCATAATTCAAATGATAATTATTTTCCCGTTTTAAGCAGGATTCAACCGAATAACCTGTTGGCAGGCGCAGCTTTTAGCCATTGAACTATCAGGCGTTTATCCATACCACGCAGGATGCCTGGTTTGGTTTCACTTACCACTCTGCCAACAGGTTATTTAAATTAATGAACGGGTGTTACTGCCATTCAGGATGTTGTTCCAGATTTTTTGCTTTATCAATAGCGCTTTGTGGGATAGGCCACACATAATGCTTATTGGGATCAAATACCCAGGTATCAAGATTATTTTTAGGAAGTTTCCCAGGCACTTCGAAGCTCGTGACTATTGTATTAAGTACCTCTTCCGCAATTCTCCAGCGTATTATATCAAAGTACCGAAGTCCTCCACCTTCAACAGACAGTTCAACTCTTCTTTCATTCCGGATTAACATTCGTAGTTTTTCTTTTGTGTTGTATTTATCCCTGTCAACAACAGGCATCCCGGCACGTAGCCGAACTAAGTCCAGGGCATCATAAATTGAATTTTCGGGGCCGGAGGCTTCATTTTTTGCTTCTGCATAAGTTAGCAATACTTCCGCGTAGCGGATAAGTATCCAATTGCTGTCTCCTGTTATTTTTCCTTTCTCAATATCATTGATATACTTTCTAAAATGCAAAAAAGTTAGTGACAACCAATTCGCCGGATCTAAAGGGTCATAGTAAAATCCATTAATAGTTTGGTAAGGAAAGATAAAAGTTTCATAAAATCTCGTGTCCCTGTTTTCAAAGGGATTTTCAGGATCATAAAGCGGTGATTCGTCAATGGGTAATCCATCAATACATTCAAAGGCATTTGCAAGGCTTGGTGTTGCAGTTACCTGAGAGAAACCGCCGTTTCCAATGGCATGCAAACGGCGAATTAGTTGATGCTCTTTTACCGTTTTAACGTACTGATAAGCCAATATTATTTCATTTGTTTTATTGTCTGTTTCACTGATAAAGAGCTCTCCAAAGTCGGGGTGCAATTCATACACATTTAAATCCATCAGTTGTTTTGCAGCTGCCGCTGCCTCTTCCCATCGTTCATTATATAACAACATTCTTGCTTTCAAAGCCAAAGCCGCTCCCTTTGTTATTTTTCCTGACTGACTGGCAGTTAGTGAAACAGGGAGCTCGTTGATGGCCATGTCGATTTGCTCCAGGATATACGTCAACACCTCCTGTTTGGGAGATTTTGGGATATCGCTTTCCTCGATAGGCAAGGGCTCTTTTACCAGAGGTATGTCGCGGAACAGGGTCATCATTTCAAAATAAGTAAATACCAATATAAACCTCGCCTGACCCATTAATTCGTTTTTCCTTTCCTGAGAAATATTCGGGATTTTCTCAATATTTTGAAAAAGTTCAAGGCACCTCCTTATGGTTTCATAATCCCATTCTCTTTCAACATAATTTGTACTTGGAGTATGACGGCCGGCAGCAATTATTGAAATGCTCTGATGGAATCCATTATCACTCCAATCCTCCCTCAAGACACTCTCAAAATCGGGAAGGCTGTTGTAAAGATAATTGACCCACATTTCGGCATCTTCTGCCGAATTCCAAAAGGTTTCCGATGATGGCTGATCCAAAGGGAGCCTCTCAAGAAAATCCTCATTACATGAAATTACAATAAGAGATGTCAATATCAGAAATATATATATCTTTTTCATAATATCAGAAGTTAAAAAGTTAAATTAATACCAATGTTATATATTTTCGAGAGCGGGTAGCGTTTCTCCACTAATCGGGTAGTTGTGCCGGTGGGTATTTCCGGATCAAACCCAAGAAGTTTGGTAAAAGTTAAAAGATTTTCCCCGCTTAAATAAATGCGTGCCCTTTCCAGTTTAAACTTTGTAAGTACATTTTGAGGTACGTTATATCCCAACTGCACATTTTTCAATCTGAAATATGCTGCATTTTCCAACCAGAAGCTGGAAAATTGCGCATTTAACGAACTACCACCAATCCGGGTTTTAGGAAATCGTGCATTAGGAGTTTCCGGAGTCCACCTGTCTAAATGGTATTTGAACAAGGTTGAATATGAGCGGTCAAAATTATAAGCTGTCCATCCATTGTTAAAAACCTTATGAGACATTACACCTTGCCCAAAAGCAATTAAATCGAAATTTCTGTAATCCAGGTTAATTCGGACACCATAAGGAAACCGGGGGTCCGATCGCCCAAGCCGTACCCTATCATCCGGGGTTATGGTATTCGGATTCCCTCCGTTTTCCTGATATTTAATATCGCCAGGACCGGTTTGTACGGCCTGGAAAGAGTGGTTTTGCACTTCTTCTTCCGACTGGAAAAATCCTTCGGCTTTATATCCGTACCATTCATACATCGGGTGCCCTTCTTCTGTAATATTATTATTTGCAATGTCTATCCATGGTCCTGTACCGTATAAGTCAATTACTTTGTTTGTCGCATCCGATATTTGAAAAGTAATGCCATAAGAAAAATCCCGTAAAGAGTTTCTATGGCCCAATTCAAGTTCCCAGCCCTTATTGTCAACTATACCGGCATTCTGTACCGGAGCTGGTTTTCCGTATGCTGTGGGAACAGGTACATTTAACAGGATATCCTCGGTCCTTTCTTTAAAAACATCAAACTCAAAAGAAAATAAACCATTTTTTATATTTCCATCCAATCCAAGGTTACTTCCTGTTTTTGTTTCCCATGTTAATTCAGGATTTGGAGTTATCGGAGTATAAACAGCCTTTTGAACAGCATTATTAAAATAGTATTCACCTATTGCAAGGATATCTGCAAATGGGTAATATCCTACATTCTGGTTGCCCACCTGCCCCCATGAAAGCCGAAGCTTAAGATAAGTCAGAATATCATTATCCTTTAAAAAATCTTCCTCCGTAATTCTCCATCCTGCAGAAAAAGAAGGGAAAAATCCCCACCTGATTTTTTCAACAAATCTTGAAGAGCCGTCATAACGCATTGCAGCCTCGGCCAGATATTTATCTTTATATGAATAAGATATCCTGCCAATGTATGAAGCTAATGCCCAATCAGACGCCACCCCTGCTGTAGTCCATGATGCCCGGTCAGCGCTTCCTGCACTAATAGCATAAATATCATCTGTCAGAAAATCCCTTCTGCCAACAGTTTCACTATCCTGATATAACCACTCACGGGTATAACCTGCAAGCACAGAAACACTATGGGCGTCAAAAATTTTATCATAATTTATCAGTAATTGTGAATTTTGATAATTACTGGAAGAATTAGTGATTAATAATGCATTTTCACTATTATCCCATGTAACATCATCAGGATTATCCGGATCATAAAATTTCATCCGGGCGCTAAAATCCCTCTGTCTGTTTTGTTCCCAGTTTATACCGTATATACCAGTCAGTTTCAGATTTTTTGTAATTGAATAATCCAAATTAAATTTTCCTAATACTTTCTTTCTCTTTAATATTTGTTGTCCACCTTCTTCAGAGTTTATGCCAATTGCAGAAGGTTCAAGACCTCCTTCTACTGTAGCCCAATCTCCATTCGGTGTTTTAAATGGGATAGTATTTCCCCACCGGTACACTCGATCCATTAAATGGATCACCCCCCGAACATTCCCGTCTCCGGGAACACTTGCTTCAGAAGGAGCTGTTCTTTTATCAGAAATAAAACTTCCATTAAAACCCAGTTTAAACTTTTCCGATAATTTGATATTTTGATTATACTGGAAAGTATATTTTTCAAAACCCGTATTGATTACAATTCCATCCTGGTATAAATACCCTCCGGATACGTAATAGTCCTGTGTTTCCGAACCTCCGGAAACGCTAATATTATGCTGAGTTTGAAGTGCATCGGACAATATTGCTTCTGCCCAGTTATGATCTGCCCAATCAGATGATGAAAACCGCGCGATATCTTCATCTGTGTATTTAAAAGTGGTACGATTCGGATCATCATTCATTTCCCCTTCGGTGAACAATATGGCATGTTCATAAGCTGTAACCTTTTCAGGAAAACGTGATGGCTGTTGAAAACCCACATAATTGTCATAACTGACGCGAGGTTTTCCCGTTTTTCCTTTTTTTGTCGTAATGAGAATAACCCCGCCGGCAGCTCGGGCACCATAAATAGCAGTAGAAGAGGCATCTTTCAAAACGCTGATACTTTCAATATCGTTCGGATTAATCTGATTTATCGATGACGGAATTCCATCGATTAATGTTAATGCCGGATTATCCGTGAACGTACTTTTCCCCCTAATCAGAATGTCAATTGCTTCATTCCCAGGTTGCCCTGTGGTTTGAACAATTTTTAACCCGGAAACTTGTCCTTGAAGTGCCTGTTCTAATCTTCCTACTGATCGGTTCTCTAATTTTTCTGCATCAATAACACCAACCGAACCTGTTAAGTTTACCTTTTTTTGTACGCCATATCCCACTGCAACAACCTCTTCAATCCCAATTGCATCAACTTCCATCGTCACATTAATCCTCGTCTGGTCTCCAACAGTTGTTTCCTGCGTCCGCATCCCCACAAATGAAAACACCAGCGTGGCATCTTCAGGAATATTTGTTAGCGAATACTCCCCGTCGGCATTGGTAACCGTTCCCCTGGTGGTGCCTTTTATTACTACTGTAACACCCGGTAACGGCTGGCCGGAAGAGTCATTTACTTTTCCGGAAACGGCGGGTTGCTGTAAATTTCCTTGTAAATAACTGTTCACACTTCCCAGCGGATTATCGCTACGGGTAAGTACAATGAGCGCTTCGTTGGCAAACTCGTAACTTACGGGCTGACCCCGGAAGAGTTCCTCCAGGATTTGTTCCACAGTGGCGTCGCGGGCGGTAACGGTTACTTTGCGCTCCACATCCACCTGTTCGCGGAGGAAGAAAAAACGGAAGTCGCTGTTATCTTCAATTTGCCGCAACACTTCCACCACCTGCTTGTTTTCGGCCCGGAACGAGAATTTGGTGGCCTGCGAATACACGGTGGCCGAAACCTGCATCAGGGTTAGGAAAACAATAAAAACCGTTAGTTTCATGGTTAAAATCAGTTTTTTTGCCTTTTCGTTTACCGAAAAAGGCGGTTTCCAAAATTTTTTCATACTTTTAAATGTTTTGATTATTTGCTTTATTGGTGCTTGCCACTATTCAGGTTCGGCACCATGATTTCGAAACAATCCGGGCCGGCAGGTGTTCCCGCACCTTTCGGCCTGCTTTTTTAAGGTGTTTCTCCGGTCGGATCAAGCCGGGCTGCACCATCGGTTCATTTCATAGTTCCTCCTTTTTTTCGGGTTTTGTCAGATGTTATTTCAATGGTTTGTCCTTCAATTTTATAGTCGATGGCTATCATTCCCTTTAAAATGTCCATCAGTTCAATCAGGGTTTCTCCCTGGAAGGTGGCATCGCAGTGGTAGTTCAGCACGTTTTCATCTTTTACCACAAATTCAACCCCGTATTTCCTTTCGAGCAACACAATCAGTTCTTTCAGCGGCATGTTCACCAGAATGAGTTTGTTGTCTTTCCATGCCGTAAACCACCTGGTGTTTACCTCGTTGATTTCAGGATTTTCGGCATCGCCTGCCAGCGCCAGTTGCTGTCCGGGTTTTAGCACAATGCCTTCGGCCAGTTGCGGATTTTTTTCGGAATGGATGATCACTTCACCTTCTTCCAAAGTGGTGGTCGCCTTGTTTTCTTCGGCATAAGCCTTCACGTTAAAACGGGTTCCGGTTACCTGTACATCATAAAACGGGGTGTGCACCACAAAGGGCCGTTTTTTGTCGTTTTCTACCTCAAACCAGGCTTCGCCGGTAAGGAACACCTCGCGGGGCGCTTTTTTGCCGTTCACGCTGTATTTGATTTCCGAACCGGAGTTCAGGAAAATTACTGTACCGTCGGGCAGGTTCCATTCCGAAACCGAACCCATGGGGGAGTAGGCGGTGTAGAAAACGGACTCCTGTTTGTTTACCAAAGAAGTAACATAAATTCCCAAAAACAAGCCGATTACCATGGCTGCGGCAATGCGTACGGCTACATTCAGGTAACGGGTTTTCAGGGTCTTTCGCTGTTCCCGCTTTTCAATGGTATTCCAAAGTCGGGCAAACATTTTTTGCAGGTTAGGAAGGGAATCGTCGGAAACGGTCCATTCGTCCAGCTCTTTCACCAGTTCACCTTTCAGTTCGTATTCCTTTTCCGGTTGGTGAAAAAGGGAGAGCATTTCCTGCCGGTCTTTGCTGTCGGCATTTTCGGCGTTTCCTTTTTGTAGTATATTTTTTATCCGATTGTTCATTTTTGTTTCTCAGTTGATAGTAATACGAATTGTCCGGACAATATACTCATTAAAGGTTGAAGAATTTTTAATGTGTTTGAATATTCGGGCTGAAAGTCCGGCTTATTTCAACCCGATACAAATCCGCCAACTGACGGGACGCATTGGGTTTATGTGGGGAATTTTTTATTCGCTCGGCAAGGGCAGGTTAAATTAATTTGCCCCTTCAGGGCGCCGGTTGGTGTGGGATTTTATTCACCCGGAGCGCCATTAAACTTTGCTCCTGGCTGAATTGATTTAGGCTTTCAGCCCGATTTGTTGGTAAGTGGTTGAAAGAAATAATCAATTCTCAATAATGAATATTCAAATTAAGATCTGAATACAGTCAGGTTGGATATAATTTATTCAATATTCAACGTCGTTTAGTTAACGCTGTCAAGTCTATAGACGTTGACAGGTTACGCACCGCAGACTTGTCAGTCCCGATAGCTATCGGGAAAGCTCCTGACAACGTCAAACAAATTCGAATTTCAATATTTGCTAAACTAAACGCCATTAATTCAATATTGGTTATTCTCTTAAATTTTACTTTGCTCCGGGCTGAATTGATTTGGGCTTTCGGCCCGTAAAAAAACCGTCCCGGAAGACCGAAACGGTTTTGTCTAACTAAACTAACCTAAACTATTTGCGAAATATTTTTTTCAGTTTCTGATTCAATAGTTAATGGTAATACGAATGGAGAAAGGGATTTACTCATGGGCTGGTAGAATTTTTTGTATTAATGTTTTTTAAAATTAGATTCATCGTTCTGAATCCCCCTTTAATTCCCCTTCCGAAGGAATCACTACGTGGCTTTGGAAATCAAATATCATTTTCATGGCAAATTTTGCATCCAACGGGGGACAAGTTCTGAACAAATTTGGTGAATATTAGAGTGAAACTGGAACATGCAGCTTAATTTTTACAGCATCCTTCATGGATGCATTCACGCATTTTATCATTCATGCATTTTTTCCTTCAATCTTTTCAATCCTTTCAATCTCCTCAATCCTCATCCACACCAGAGAGAAAGGAAAAGCAGGGCGAACAGGGAATCGGTGCTGAAATGTTTTTTCAGGAAAGCGATAGCGCGGTACAACTGGTTTTCGACGGTTCGTTTTGAAAGGTTCAGTTTCCGGGCTATCTCCTCGTTGGTCAGTCCGTCTTCGCGGCTGAGCCGGAAAATTTTCCGACGTTCAGGCGGCATCTGATTAATCAGCTCATCCAGGTTACCGAGCATTTCGTCGAAGATCACCTGATGCCAGGTACTGTCGGGTTGCGATTCAAAATTAGCAGAAGCAAAGTCTTTATAAGCGCTTTCGATGTTTTTCCGGCGGATAAAATCGTAAATGGTGTTCACCGCCACCTTAAAAATAAATGCTTTGATGTTTTTCGTTTTATCGAGTGTTTCGCGTTTTTCCCAGATTTTCAG
>Ga0334898_1004159_pt1 | contig 11008 bp, 10 predicted proteins | sample GraSluR3_MG_10_FD_207228 | JGI IMG/M metagenome (GOLD analysis project Ga0334898, IMG submission 207228) | Sludge microbial communities from methane-producing bioreactor in Wageningen University, Netherlands - Granular Sludge_3_08-R3 | ecosystem: Engineered > Bioreactor > Anaerobic >... | reverse complement strand
TTCTTTACAATACGATTCACATCAACCATAAGCAAAATATTATTCCGATATTTTTTAAATAACGAATCGGATATACCAAGAAACAAATGTAAACATCGGAATAACTTTAATATCGGAATAATCCCAGTTATCCCGATGTCGGAATAAAACCGATATCTCGTGGTTGCCCAGAGAAATTCTAGGGTTCTTTTTTAAGTTGTATCTGATTCTTGATATCTTTAGTCGTATCATTATCCAATGGGAAATTTATGAAGAAGAATCCCAAGCTCATGCCAAAGAACTGGTGACCAAAGCCGTTGTGAAACATCATCTCAAAGGAACTCCGTTGGTTCTCCATTCAGACAATGGTAGTCCCATGAAAGCACAAAGCTTTCAAGTATTGCTGACCAAATTGGGGATTACGAAATCGTATTCAAGACCACGAGTTAGCAATGACAATCCCTATTCAGAAGCATTGTTTAAAACGGTCAAGTATGTTCCCAGCTTTCCTCGTAAAGGCTTTGCTTCCATTGAAGAAGCCAGAACGTGGATGCATGGATTTGTTCAATGGTACAATACCGAACATTTGCATAGTGGGATTCGCTATGTAACTCCTCATCAAAGGCATTATGGAGAAGATCAACGTATTTTAGAACAACGAAAAGAGGTGTATGAAAAAGCCAGAGAAAAACACCCAGAAAGGTGGACTAGAAATACCCGTAATTGGGATTACATTTCCCAGGTAGCATTAAATCCTGTAAAAGAAAAAGAGATGAATGAGAATGAAAAAAGGCGACAACTATCTTGACAAATACCGTAGAAGAGATAACTTCTTCTTTACATGAGTTATCAGTTGACCAAGCTTTTGTTGTAGATTCGTACCAATTTGATGTGGAACATGAGATGTATACACTATCCCTTTCATTGAAATGCATGGAAGATTTTCCACAAGAAGAATGGGATCATCTTCGTTACAATATGTTCTTGAAACCTGATATTCTTTTTGGATGGTTACCTGGAGCCTTCCTGTTCAGATTTAAGAAGAATCCTAAGGTTAACAATACAAAGGTTATTTTTGCTTATGGGTCGGTGTGTTTTTACTTGACATAGGAACCTCACTATCATACATTCAATCACAAACGATATTACAGAAATAGTAATGCGGATCTGCAAATGGAGAAAAAATGAAGACGTTGAAAAAAAGATTTGATAGAGTCCAAATGGATCAACTACGTTGTATGAAGACAACGAAAATAAAGGACAAAGTTATGATGCAAAAGATTACTATTGTCGTACTATTGGCTTTCTTTGTGTCCTTTTCAACAGTACTGCAAAGCTGTACAACAGAGAAACAGCCTCCCGATCTCTCAAAATTGGAAAATATCATGATTGAAAAAGAAGATACAGTTGGTTTTCGGTGGATTGATTGGACAAAATCTGATATCGATCAAGAAACGGTTCACTTGAATTGGAAGCTGTCACTAGAGGAATCTTTATGGCACTCGGACGATTACTTCTATGACAATCATTTTTGGCTCTTGGATGAGAAATGCAATTTGTTTCATATTGATGTTCCTACAGGGAAAATTGAATACAACTACACAGTAGAATCTTGGAGCTATGTCACTACACATGACAAAGACAGACTATTCATGATGGGAAAACAAGAAGATGATACCTATGAAATCCAAGCCTATCAGCCCAAAAGAAAAAAGATTGTATGGACAAAATCTTTGGAAGATCAAACTGGACCTTTTCTAGGGTGGCATATTGTCGATGGTGTTTTGTACATTGCCAATTCTAGGGGTGTTCTCTTTGCAATCCGCATTAAAGATGGATCAGAGCTATGGCGTTTTGATGCACAGGAAGAAATCAGAAGTGATGTTTTTTTGAATGAAGATATCCTATTCTTTACCTGCAAAGATAGCTCCTGCTATGCCATAGATCGATCCAGCGGAAAGCTTTTATGGAAACGTAACGATATTCATATACCTATCGACGTTTTTCCGAGTGAGTTTCAATTGTATACCTCCATTGATGGGATGATTGGGTATTATGGCAATTACTATGAGCCCTTTCGGTTGGTAGAAGAAAACACGGGTAAAGTTATATGGGAATACCCGTACTCTTCGGAAGACTTACAACCTTTTGCAGATAGCTATAGAGAAAAACTAGATACAGGAGATTCTCCTCCTTCAAGACCTTCCTGGGTAATTAGTAGTTTTAAAAAACCTTTTGTTGTTCAAAATACACTTGTTCTTGCGTTTTATACTCATATTGATTATCAAACAAATGTCCATGGGTTGGATCCATTGTCCAAAAAAGTACTTTGGAAAAAAGAAGGGATTACTTTTTGTTATCCCACTTTTGATAACAATATCTTGATTGGAAGGTATGACTATGAAGCAGATTCAAGAACATTCATTTTTGAAAAACTAGATCCTCAAACAGGGGATTTAATTTGGTCTAAAACTGACAAAGCTGTAGCGGAAAACATCTATGTGCAAGATATGTACCATTATAAAGAGGCTCAAATGATGGGTCAATACATTTTAGTCAGTGGCTTCAATGGGAATTTGTTTTTAATCGATACAGACGATGGGAACCTGGTTTGGGCTTATTCCTCCAACGGTGAGGGTGATTACCTAAACATTCGAGTTCATGAAGACGTATTTTTCGCAGAGCAGTTTGAAACCAACTCCATATATTGTTTTAGCCTTGCAAAGTAATTTTTGTCACTTGTTACAGCATTTGCGATGTACCCTTAGATAAAAAAACGGGGAGAGAAAATTATTTTAAACTCTCTCCCTGTTTTAGATAGAGTTTGTTCCGAAATAACCATTTATTAGCATGATCAATCTGTAGTCCTATACATGGACTCTATGAATAACTATTGGGAATTGCAAAATTTCAAAACACAGAAAGCGCTTTTTTTAGCGCTTAGAACACCTTGGATGATTTGGTATATATACAAAAATTCAAAACACCCTAAAACGGCTTTAAAACGATTAAATCAATTTTAAAGGAAAGTGTGTTATGATACGTGTATTGTTTTTGGGTATCGAAATAGTTGCCAATTGGCATATTTGAATTTTGTGTTTTTTTGGTTGGTATATTTGATACCATTTGGATTAAAAAGTGAATATACTTTAGTTATTTTCTCAAATGCTCTGTTAATAGGCTTTACTAGAAAATGTATTGTTCAATGTCTGTTATGTATAATTAACAGACATTACAAATCTGCACTGTAGTGTACTGAAAAAATCTGTGGAACAATCACTCCGTAGTATAACAAAAGGGACGTTAGTACAAAATTTCTTGTAACAGCAGAATTTTGTACTGCAACTCAAATCAAATATGCATACAATTTCTTTTTACAATATACTAACAGAGGTGAACAAATGTACACATGGCACAAATATATTCAAATGGTTGTTGATACGATTGATGAAACAATCCAGAGAGGACTAGATGATTCGCTTGCCTTAGATAAACTTGCGAAATATCTTGGATACTCCAAGTTTTATACATCCAAGAAATTCAAGAAACTCTCTGGAATGACATTTCGCACATATGTACAAAAAGGAAGCTTGCTTTTTCTCTATTGGAAGTACGGGATACCCATCGTTCATTGCTATCGATTGCTTTGGATTATGGTTTCTCTTCTCATGAGGCTTTTACTAGAGCTTTTAAAGCAACCTATGGCATTGCACCTAGAGAATATCGAGCGAATCCTCGTCCCGTTGTGCTTCGTACAAAAATTCATCCTTTTGACCGATACATCCTTAACATACGAGAGGTGGGCATGATACATTCATCCGAAAAAGTGAACGCGTACTTTGTTTCTATTCCTGCTCATACATTCTTGCACATCAAGAATTATGAAAGCAATGGATACTTTGATTTCTGGAAAAAACAAGATGTTGTTCCAGGACAGGACTGTGATACAATATGTGGATTGTTAGACAGCATTCCAGGAAAATTAGATGGTTCCGATCAGATTATCGGAAGCTACAGTGGGCAGATTATAGCACGTATTTTTGAAGAAAATGGGAAACAGCCAGAAGCCTATGGGATTAGGTTGCCACATGACTATCAAGGAACCATTCCCAAACAAATGCTCTTCATTTCAGTTCCCAAAGCTGAATATGTAGTATTTGAACATGGGCCCTTTGATTTCGAAAAAGAATGCAATGCTGTTGGGGAAAAGTTGCAAGACTCTATGCCTTCGTATTCATTTTCAGATACGCAATATCAACTCGATGAATCAACAGGTAGAATCTCCTATTACTATTTCGATCCTGCTCAATATATGAAAAGAGTTAGACCAGTACGAAAAATACAGTAAAACGATTTCGAACGAATTGCATGGGCATAAAAATCTTCGGGAACTATCGATAGGCATAAAAACAACAGGAAGCATACCGATACATTCATTTCTACCGGATTGCTTCCTGTTAAAATTACGTAAATACGACTATAGAATCGAATCAATGGTCAAATTGGTTCAAGTACTGTTTGTTATTATTTCTTAAAACTAATTTGCATCATACCGGTATCCCCATCAATAATGGAAATCGTCAGCATTGCATCTTTATTTTCATTATGTGCAGTTAAGATCCATCCATCTCCCATTTGAGACCTTGAAAGTATACTCCAGCCATTTACTCCATCGAGTTTTTGAGCCATATCTTCCATGTCGGTTGGTGTTGGATTTTTAAACGCAAGTGTATAGTTTGTATATCCATCGGCTTCAGATTCAATAACAGTTTCCAAATTTCCTTTCAACAAAGGAAAAAACGAAGGAATATCCGTAGGGAGTTTTGCACTTTTACCTGCATCGATCTTCGTTTTTACACCATCATCATCTTCCCCTTCAATTGAAACATCTATGACGTCCTCTTTTTTTAGATCGGTTTCTTTGTCGTCATAGTCTTCAGTCTTAGATGGTTCTTGTGCAACATCTTTTGTAGCTACATTGTCTGGTGGTGAACTGGAAAATAAAGTACAACCTGCCATACCAATCGATAAACTTAACAAAAATGCAATCGAAATACGAATAATTTTCATCATACCCTCCAATAATGAATTCGCAAATAACGTTCTATAATAAGAATACAAATACCAATCCTGGATTGCAAGGATGAAAAGGATAATTTTTGTTTTTTGTCTCCGTTGAAGCAATTGTTTCCGGACTTCGAAATGTCGATTGTCCTACCGACGCGCAAACAGTTTTATAGAGGTGTTTTAAGATTATAGAGGGCTTTTATCGGACGTGTACACTAGATACAATAAGTCGGGTTCAAAGTTCTCCCATGTTTCTATTGGCAACTGCTTTAAACCTTCAATAATAGAAGGTGTTGGGGGAACAAAGGCAAGACTCTCTTTCACATTTGGTTGTTGATTTGCATACACAAGCCATTCAACAATAGAGTGTGGAGAAGGATCCAAAGAAACGTTGTACCACCCATGGTTGTTGTCTAAAAATCCTGGACACCCATTTACTTTCGCAAAATGGGCTGTTGATACTAGACGTTGAAACAAACTAGGAGTTGCTTTTTGCACGATGAAATTTTGTCCGATATATCCTTGGGTAAGAGAAAAATATGGCAGCTGTATAAATTCTTCATAGGTAGGGTTCCACTTTTCAATGACAAGAGACTTCTGATATGTAGCATTGGGAAGTGACTCTACAATCAAAAATCGCTTCTCGATAGTAAATCCAATCTTGGTAGAAATATGCAAACTTGCAGTATTGGATCGATGTGTGCAATTGACGATATGCGTAATAATGCCTTTGGTACGATCCTCCCAACCCTTTTCAAAGATCGCTTTGCAGATATGCCAGCTTGCATGCTGACCTCGATACGCCTCATGAACACGCAACCCTTCCAACAAGCCTGTTCCATCCGATTGATAGGAATATTTCCCTGTAGCGATGATGCGTTGGTTTGCTGTATCTTCCATACACAAAAAAGCACCGGGAGCATCCACCCATTCGTGGAATACCGACGGAAGATAATCATTCCCTTCCCAAATTGATTTCGATAGCTCGCAAACGGATTCAAAGTCGGAATGGTGCAAAGGTCGAATCACTCTATTTTCAATATCCATTTCTTCAGTGCTTGAGTACATATATACTCCTCCTGCTAAGACTATTTTGTAACCATTTATGTTGACTTATCACTTTCTATACCTTACGATTATACTATAGAAGATACAAGGAGACATTATGAACAGATGGTTTACAATTTCTACTCGAAAAGCTAGTATAGTTGCAATCGTATTTTTTCTGCTATTCAACACCACTGCTCAATCAAACTCTTCTACCGATACCATGTATGCAACCTATTTGATCAAGTATGCAACCTATTTGAATACTCCCCGGGAGAATAACTCTGCCAATAAAGTGTTGATCGATTCTTGCGGTAATTACTATATTGCAGTCACTTCTACTAGAAGGCTTTTGTTTATTTGTGAGAAACCACCCCCAGACACCTTCACCACAAAATCCTGTAACGATGAGTTTGAAAGCCATCATGACTACATGGTGAATATCTATAAATTCACTTCCTCTCATGATCTCCTATGGAAAACCATGTTTTCTTCTGAAAATGTCGTCTCAGTCGAAGATATGACTTTGTCTGAAGATGAGTCATTTCTTTATGTAACAGGAGAAATAAGAACATATTCAGATTTTCTACCACCCTTTACCACAGTTTACAATAAAGAATCTCTTTCTGATGATAAGACGAATGTCTTTGTCGTCAAAATGGATTCCGATGGCCAAGTCCAATCTTCTGTTATTATTGGAGGAGAATCGTGGGATTCCCCCTACGGCATATGTATTTTTAACGATGCACTCTATATAGCTGGAGAGACCCATTCAAAGGAGTTTTTAACTACGATTGGACAACGAAATGAAAGCACCGAAGGATTTCTTTGTTCCTTTTCCTTGGATACGCTAGAATTGAAAACTAGCCAGTATTTTGGTGGTAAATACTCGGATGGAATTCGAGATATCTTCGCTACAAAGGATCATCTCTATATCACGGGAAGTACTTCATCTTCATCATTGCCTGGCTGCAAGGAATTGCCCTTTAATCCTGGCAATGCTGGTCACAATTCATTTGTATCTTGCTTTCTACCCTCTGGGGAAGTTGCATGGACTCGCTTTGTACATATCGGTGCATGCACTTGGATGTATGCTGGTACACTAGACAATAAGGGCAATATAATCCTATGTGGATACACCACTATCGCCCGGTCAGAATCTTTTACTTATTTGTATCCTCCCGATGACGACGATCTTTACCGTGTTGGCGATCTTTACCGTGTTGGTTGTATTTCTATATTCTCGCCAACTGGGGAACATATTTCTACCACCGGTTATAATAAAAGTGTTTTGCAAGATGTCACGGTATCTGATGATGGTATATTCGCTACCGGTACAGCATGGAAAGGTTTTTACAGACCCCTTGAAGAGGAGCTGCCTGAAAGCCAATCATTTTCATCTTGTATCCAATTGACAAGTGAAGGTAAACATGTAAATACCTGGGTTTTGGGTAAATCAGAAAAATGGCAGGGAGATAGCGGATTGAGTATTGCATGGAATCCATCCGAGCATTCTATTGTAGTAGCTGGGCAAACACAATCAAAGGAAATTCCGTGTTCCGTCAATGCACTGCAGAGAAATCCTAGAAATGATATGGAAATGAATGCATATCTAGTTGAATACTATGTAGCAGAATAGTATTCCTATGTTCATCAACAAAAAAAGTACCACTAAAAGAGGCTAATATGAATAATTGCAAACGAAAATCAGTTACTCTGGTGTTGGTTGTAGTGATGACCATTGTGAGTTTATGTTTTCAAACTCCCACAGCAAAGGCCTTGAAAGATTACACTGTGAATGCCTCTCCATCTATCGCTGGTCAGGTTGCAGAATACAAATTTCACGTAGAACTAGAAAAGAAAATTGACGTTCATGAAAGATTTCATCTGTACTTTCCAAAGGGTACAAGCTTCATTCCACCACTGCCCACCGAAAAGGATGAATTAAAGAAGCGTCTTACTACCATTATTGAAGCAGTAAGTTTCAGTGTACCCAACAGCTATTGTCCCACCTGCTGTGGACTTCCCATGATTGTTCCACAAGAAGATGGTTCCATACTTATTATCATTGGAACCCCAACCTCTTTTGATCCAGCAGATGAAAAATGTCAGAATTTCACCATCACCATTTCCAAAGAAGCTGGCATAGCAAATCCACCAATGCCAGGGTTTTATCAGTATGGTATTCGAAATAGTAGCGAATACAACTATGTAAAAAGCAAAACTGTTGAGATTTATTCAGACAATGAGAACAATTCCTTTTGCTGGCTGTCCCATCCTATTGTATCGGCATATACGTCTCTATCACTAAAGATTCCTTTATACATTTCTCCTATCAAAAGTTTCGAATTCACATTGCACCCAAAAAAACTCTTATACATGGGACCATACTTATCATCTGACTCGCCCGATATTCCATATTTGAAGCGCACAATTCTCTTTCAAAACAAGCCATTGGATTATTATGGGGACGCTTTTACTATTCAATTTATCAACAACACGATCCAATTTCGGTACACATCGGATACTTCAAAATCGATCAAAAATGGTTTGAATTTTCTGTTTCCAGACACGCTACTTCTACAGCCAATTCAAGAAGGAGTATTGCCTTTAACAGGGAGGGTAAACGTTTCCTATGAAAACAAATCGGATGTACAGGGAGAAGAAGTTTCCCTCCGATTTAATGAACAGTACATTTTCTCAGACTAACTACTACAAATATCTTCCAATCCGCATTGTAACAGCTGCCTTTTAATATTTATCTTTTTGGTTACAATAAATTGGAGGACACGACGATGAAATACAAGACATTTTCAGATTTTATACAAAATAATTATGAGATCATGGAGTGGAAACACTCTATTGCAATACTGAAACATGATTTTCCAAATGAGTGGAGTGATCTAATTAACATATTAAGTAGTTTTCGTCTGAAAAAATCGTGGATTTTAGCTAAAGGTGGTCGGAAATCAGAAATATCGAATTTTATAGACACCCACTTCTATCAAAAGGGGTGGTTAGAAAAAGGTTTTCAAACACAGATAACGGTTAACGATGAATCTATTGATGTACCTACACACCAAGTTGATTGCTATAAGAATCATGTTGCTTTAGAAATCGAATGGAATAACAAAGATCCTTTTTTCGATCGCGATCTAAACAACTTTCGTTTACTTTTTGAGTTAAGAGCAATCAGCGTTGGTATCATTATCACTCGCTCAGATGAGCTTCAACAATTATTTGATGATTTAGATAAAGGCAAATCGTATGGATCTTCAACAACACACATGAGCAAGTTAATTCCAAAAATTAAGGGAGGTGGTGGCGGAGGTTGCCCCATACTTGTATTTGCTATGAAAAGAGGACTATATATTGACGAATAACTCATTGCAAGAAACCTATCTTAGTTTACAGAAACAATTTCAGGGTACAAAGTTTCCTACAATTTTAGCAGATCCACCTTGGCAATTCCAAAATCGAACCGGAAAAATGGCACCTGAACACAAACGTTTAAATAGGTATCCGACTATGCAACTAGAAGACATATGCAATCTACCTGTTCAAGGCATCACACAGGATACTGCTCATTTGTACTTGTGGATTCCGAATGCTTTGCTATACGAGGGACTGAAAGTTATGGAATCATGGGGTTTTCAATATAAAACTAATATTATTTGGTACAAAATTCGTAAGGATGGTGGCCCAGATAGAAGAGGAGTTGGTTTTTATTTTCGAAATGTTACGGAAATCATCTTGTTCGGGGTTAAAGGAAAAAACTTCAGAACCCTTCCTCCTGCAAGGAGTCAAGAGAATATCATCTTATCTCGAAAACGAGAACATAGCAGAAAACCAGACGAACAGTATCAGTTTATCGAGTCTTGTAGTCCTGGTCCCTATGTTGAACTATTTGCGAGGGGATCAAGAGAAGGATGGCATACATGGGGTAATCAAGCCGATGAGTATACTCCACAATGGACAACCTATAAAAATCATTCGCAAAACACTACTATGTCGGTTGAATCAAGATTATTTGAAAAAAAACAAACGTACTCAAAATAAGTATTGGATCTTGCAAAATTTCTGAAAGAAGAATCTCAAAAAATGGATTGCTCATTGAATCAAAGCAGCGCCTTGTAAAAAAATCGGACACTTACAAGAAGATTTCATGAATATAGTCTATCCTAAATTCTTCCGATAGTTAGGCAACATATTTTCAAATTCTAGATTTTATTCTCTATATCTTGCATTTTGATCCTTGACAATCCAAAAAGTGTTGCCTATAATATAGGCATGACAAAGAAAATTGATTGTTCACCAGACACAAAAGAATATGCATCCTTTTTGCGAGTAAAAAAAATCAAAGGGAATCTGTATTTGTATGAAGTGACTCCATCGTACAATCCGGTAACCAAAAAACGAAGTCAAACATCCAAATACATTCGTAAGGTATATCCTCATGAAGACCTTCACAACATTACGCGAGATCCACCACCTGCCCCTGTAGAACCACCCAAACTTAAAGAAGTAAAAGCATTTGGAGATGCCTATGTGTTTCATAGTTTGGTAGAAGAAATTGGTCTACAGAAGATTTTATTGAAATGCTTCTCCCAGGAGGATACTCATTTTCTACTACTACTAACAGCCTATCGGCTACTGTGTGGAGACTCTCTTTGTCATGTGTCTTCCTGGATGGAAACCTCCGATTTGCTTTCTTTTTATCCCTATGAACAATCGCTGTCCTCCTCCTCGATCTCCAAAACATTGCAGCGCATTGGGTGTTCCATAGACGAACAAAGTGCGCATTTCTTCTTGCATTGGAGCCAAAAAATCAACCGAGAAGGAGAATCCCTTCTCTTTGATCTGACGTCTTTTTCTTCTCAGGCTCATCGCATGGAAGAGTTGGAAATGGGATACT
>Ga0334898_1004155_pt1 | contig 11015 bp, 6 predicted proteins | sample GraSluR3_MG_10_FD_207228 | JGI IMG/M metagenome (GOLD analysis project Ga0334898, IMG submission 207228) | Sludge microbial communities from methane-producing bioreactor in Wageningen University, Netherlands - Granular Sludge_3_08-R3 | ecosystem: Engineered > Bioreactor > Anaerobic > Unclassified... | reverse complement strand
CTTCTCCGCCATCTACGCCAGGGACAATATTGTGGCAACCCAGTTTCATCCGGAAAAGTCGGGGCGCTTCGGCCTCAAGCTGCTGGAGAATTTCCTGAAAGGGAGGCTTGACTAGAATGTATCGCAAAAGGATTATCGTCTGCCTGGATGTCCGGGACGGCAAGACCACCAAGGGTATCAAGTTCAAGGGAAACGTCGACATCGGCGATCCGGTACAGATGGCCAGGGAGTATTATCAGGCCGGAGTCGACGAGCTCGTCTTTTACGATATTACCGCCTCTTCCGAGGGACGGGGCATAATGATAGACGTGGTCGAACGGGTGGCCCAGCAGATATTCATCCCCTTTTCGGTGGGGGGCGGAATCTCTTCGCCTTCGGACATGCGGGCCTGCCTGCTGGCCGGGGCGGAGAAGGTCAGCGTAAACTCCCAGGCGGTCAAGTTTCCTGGAATCATCGAAGAGGGGGCGGGACTCTTTGGCCGCCAGTGCATAGTCCTGGGAATGGATGCCCTTAAGGACGCCGAAATGCCGTCAGGCTACCGGGTGGTTATCAACGGCGGCCGCACCCCCACGGATCTGGATGCCCTGGAATGGGCCCTGACCGCCGAACAGCTGGGAGCCGGAGAGATCGTCCTGAACTCCATCGATGCCGACGGTACCCGGGACGGCTACGAGCTGAACCTGACCAGGATGATCTCCACCGCCGTCAATATTCCCGTAGTGGCCTCCGGCGGTGCCGGGAAGCCGGAACACCTGGCAGAGGTCTTTACCAAAGGCGTCGCCGACGCCGCCCTGATCGCTTCCATGGTTCACTACGGCGATTATACTGTCCGTCAGATCAAGGAGTATCTGCAAGACCAGGGCGTATCTGTCAGAATGGATTGGTAAGAAAATTTTTATCGGTTCTGTTTAGATCTGATTCCAGACCAGGTACCAGCCGGTATCCGGGTTGGCTGTTGCGTCGAGAGATGTGTGGAGGTCCGACTCTTCCGTGGCGGTGTAGGATGAGACGGCGAACTCATAATCCCCGCCGGGGAGCATGGCGGAGCTTATTTCCAGCTGGGCCTCAGCTGAATCGGTAAGAAAGAGCCAGTTCTCCGTTTCGTGGGGCCGGTAATAGACGTTGTATCCCAGAAGATCCTCGGATTCCGAAGGGTTCCATGCCAGGGTAAAGGAGTCTCCTTCCACGGTATAGGGGGTCAAAGAAGATTCAACCGGCTGCACAGAGGGGGATGCAATCTCCATTCCCGGTTCTACGCAGCCTGCGGCAATGATAAGTGCAGAAATTGATATCAGTATAAAAAGAAGCTTTCCGGATTTCATCGATATTCCCTCCCGATTAAAAAATCTCCGGTCCACAGTTCGGGCACAGCTCGAGCGCATCAGAGTTACCAGCTCTGATGAAGCATCGGGGCACAGTATTGGTGGTACTGTCTACCGTCAACTATGGAGAAAATCTATAAAGTAAAATTAATGACTAAATAAGTTGAACTTTATGAATTAAACTACTCAGGGAACAATATAGCGCGTAATAAAAAAAAATCAGGCTGAACGTGAAAAATATAATAAAAATTATGTAAACACCTAAACAGAAGATAGTAAAAAAGTACTAGTCATTTCTAGTCTTTTAGAAAGATCCAGGCTTTGATCGACAATCGGGGCTTTCCGTTTTATACTGGCCATGGAAAGAACAAATGGATAAAAGTATGCCGATCTGCAGGAATCTGCCCGAACTGTCCCTGAATACCCTTTTAACGGAACGGAGAATTTCCGCCCTGGGCAACGATATCGTTTCAATACCGAGAATAGCCTCCCTGCTTACCAGAGGGGGTGACCGCTTTATGAGACGCTGTTTTACCCCTGCGGAAGTATCGGATTGTCTGGGAAAAGCCAACCCGCCGGTACATTTCGCCGGCCGATGGGCGGCCAAGGAGGCGGTTTTCAAGGCTCTGAGGCTGAAGTGGGACCGGCCCTTCAGCTGGAAGGAGATTGAGATCGTCTCCGGCCCGGACCATGCCCCCCTGGTGAGGCTATCGCCGGCCATACTGAAAAGGTACCCGCCGGACCAGGTGCCGGAGATCCTGCTCTCCATATCCCATTGCAGTGAATATGCTTATGCCGTCGCCCTGGTCCTGACCGGGCAGAAATCTGAAGTAAAGAGGTAAACCATGCTGGTACACAGATTACTCGAAGAGTCATGCAGGCGGTATCCCGACAAGGAGGCCCTCTGGTTCAGAGAGAACTGGATGAGCTACCGGGAAATAGAAGAAAGGGCGAACCGGATCGCCCGCTTTCTGATAAGTGAGAATCTGAAGCGGGGAGACCGGGTGGTACTGCTCTTGGAGAACTCTTTTGCCTTCGTCTGCGCCTATTTCGGCATTCTCAAGGCCGGCGGAGTTGTGGTGGGCCTGAACACGGAGATAACGGCAGAGGACCTGGAGTACCTGGTTGTCAATTCCGATGCCGAGGTTCTGTTTATCGACGGGAACCGTCTGCACCTCTATGAGGCTGTCCGGGAAAAGCTCGGTCAGCTGAAGAGGATAATTCTGAACGGCGATTCAGAGGATTCCGACAGGTCGGATGCAGTGTATCTGAACTCCATAATGGAATCCGGGCCGGCGGATCCCCCGGGGGTATGGGGCATCGACCTGGACCTGGCGGAGATTGTCTACACCTCGGGCAGTACGGGCATCCCCAAAGGGGTCATGCTGACCCATCTGAACCTGGTAAGCAACATGCGCTCCATCGTCGAGTATTTCGGCCTTACACCGGAAGACAGGATGATGGTGATTCTTCCCTTCACCTATATCTATGGAAAATCTCTGCTTCTTTCCCATATAATGGTCGGGGGCTCCCTGGTTATCGACAACCGCTTTACCTTTCCCAACACGATACTGAAAACCATGCAGAATACCTCGGTGACCGGTTTTGCCGGGGTTCCTTCGACCTACTCGATTCTTGTAAGCCGTTCTTCCCTGAAGAAGATGAGCTTTCCCTCCCTGCGTTATGTATCCCAGGCAGGTGGGCATATGGCGGTCTCCCTGGCACAGGAGGTAAAGGAAGCTGTCAGTCCCGCTGAACTCTGGGTCATGTACGGGGCAACCGAGGCGGCCCCCCGGCTCTCCTACCTGCATCCGTCCATGCTGGAGACCAAGATTGGCTCCATCGGTACGCCGGTGCCCAACGTGGATCTTTTTGTCGCCGATGAGGAGGGGAATCCTCTGCCCATTGGCGAAGAGGGGGAGATTGTGGCCCGGGGATCGAACATCATGAAGGGCTACTGGAAGGATCCCGAAGGGACGGCGGAGGTTCTGAAAAACGGCCTCTACTTTACCGGAGACCTGGGCAGGGCTGACGATGACGGCTATATCTTTATCGTGGGACGTAAAAAGGACATCATCAAGGTAAAGGGGTTCCGGGTCAGTGCCAAGGAGATAGAAGAGCGGCTCATGGAGATGGAAGAGGTGGTGGAGGCCGCGGTAATCGGCATCCCCGATCCGGTGCTGGGGGAGGCGGTAAAGGCCTTTGTTGTTCTGAAGGAAGCGTCCGGTCTTGATGAGCAGGAGGTCCTCAGACGTTTACAGCCTCACTTGAGCGCCTTCAAACTGCCGAAGCAGGTTGAGTTCAGAGAGGCCCTTCCGAAGAACACGTCGGGAAAGATTATGAAGACCCTGCTGTCTGCCTCTGAAGCAGAAGGGTAGAAAGAACCGCGGTAACCGCCATATTGTCGAAATTGCTCATTCCCTGACCCTTCTTTCTGCGGCACTTCTGCATCAGGCTTTCCACCGCCTGGGGATTGAAGACCCCGGAAGTCCGCAGCTGCCGGGGCTCGATGATCTCCTTGAGCCATTCCGGTTCATCGGTAAAAAAGCTCCCCGCGTCAGGCGCCCGGTAGGGCTGCTTAGGCCGCCGGAGAATCTGTTCCGGAACGAGATCGGCAAAGGCGTATTTAAGGAGGTACTTCTCATCCAGGCCCATGATCCTGTAGCGCGGAGGCAGGGCCGTCGCAAGATCGACAAGATCCGGATCGAGGAAGGGAAAACGCCCCTCCACGCCGTGGGCCATCAGCATTCTGTCTCCCTGGGAGGCAAGCAGGTAGCCTGCAAGCAGGGTTGTAATCTCGAGCCACTGGGCCCGGGAGAGGGGATGCCAGTCGTCGGCACCCTCGGGCATTCGTTGAAGCAGATCATCCGCTGCCTGGTATTCTTCGAACTCATTTTGCAGATCCGGATTCAGAAGGCGCATGATCCCCGAGGCGCTCTGCCAGCGGGGCCTGTGGGAGAGGGCCGGGTCTGCCGGGTCCAGGGACTGGCTGAAGAAACTCCTTGCGAAGGCCGGAGCCGCCGCCGGGTTCCGCTGAAGCCAGGGGTAGAGGTGCCGGATAATCTCCGGGCGCAGGGCGGATTCCGGGTCCCTGGCGATAAAGTCGCGCACCAGGGCTTCCCGGAAGATGTCGTAGCCTCCGAGCATCTCGTCAGAGCCCTCTCCGGTAACAACGACCTTGTAGCCCGAGTCCCGGACAAAGCGGGAGAGCAGAAACATGGGGGCCGCGGCTGTCCGCAGAAGGGGCTTTTCCGCCTGTTCTACGACATCGGGAAAGACCTCTCCGATGTCCCTGTTGGTTACCCTCAAAGCCTCGTGATCGGTCCCCAGGCGGGAAACCATCAGCTCCTGGTAGCCCCCCTCGTCGAATTCGGCATCTGCGAAACGGAGGGAGAAGGTCTTTATCCTGGCATCGGTAAAATTCCGGATAATGGCGGTAGTAACCGAGGAGTCGATGCCCCCGGACAGGTAGGCCGCCACCGGCACATCGCTGCGGGTAAAGCGCAGCCGGGTCGCTTCCACCAGGGTCTCACGCAGGTGCCGGGCATGTTCGGCGGCGCTTCCTGCTGTTTCGGCGGAGCGGTGGGGGAACCTGAGCTCCCAGTACGAACCCTCCTGCTCGGAGCCTTCAGTAAAGCGTATCCACCTTCCCGGCGGGAGCTCCCGGATACCCTTGAAAACACTCCGGGGCGCTACGGTGGTCCAGAAGGTAAAACTTTCCGCCAGACCCCGTGGATCGAGCTCCCGGGGAACTCCGGGATCGCGGAAAAGGGCCTTCGGTTCCGAAGCAAAGAGGATGCGCCTGCCCCCTTTGCTTGAGACGCTGGTAAAAAAAAGAGGAGCAATGCCCACCCTGTCCCGGCAGAGAAGGAGCTCCCTCCTGCCGGTGTTCCACAGCGCCAGGGCCCACTGGCCGTTCATCCGGCGGAAGAAATCGGTCCCGTACTCTTCATAGCCGTGAAGTATGACCTCCGTATCGCTCGTGGTTTTGAAGATGTGTCCCCGGGCGATAAGCTCGTCCCGCAGCTCCAGATAATTGAAAACTTCGCCGTTAAAACTGATCCAGAGGGAAGCGTCCTCGTTGCTCATGGGCTGGTCGCCGGTGGCCAGGTCGATAATGGAGAGCCGGGCATGACCGAGTCCGATGCCCCTCTCCTGCCAGATGCCCCGGGCCTCCGGTCCGCGGTGCCGCAGGGAGTATGTCATGGCATCCAGGGTTTCCCGCCGCACGGGGCTGCCGGAGGTGTCGAAGATACCGCAGATTCCGCACATATCAGGAGTCCCCCAGTTTACAGGATATAAAGGCGCTCAGATCGGCTCTATGGCCAAGAAGTGATGTGTCTATCTCCGATTCGTCAAGGCTTATACCGAAGACATCCTCCAGGAACATGGCTGTTTCCAGCAGGTCAATTTCGGGACAGTCCCTGCTTTTCTGCATCTCTCTGAGTTCCGAAATTATGTTGTCTATGGCAGTTTTATCCATCGGTTTTTCCAATTTCCATGTTGACTTTCAGGTACATACAGAACTATACCACAGGCTGCGCTGTTTGGAAGGATTTTCTGGATGGGTGCTGCGACAGCTGTAAATCTGAAGAAGCTGATTGAAGAAATGACCCGATTGTACTACTATTCTATATTGTCAGGGCCCGGCGTTTTAAAAAATCCTCGATTTAAAAAGCGCCTCATCTAATAAAAGCAGCCGGTTGTAACCGACCGGCAGGAGAAAAAGTGAAAACCTCCTTCAGGGAAAAAAAAGACAGTCTATCCTATGCCCAGCTGTCCCTCTGGTATGAGACTCTGCACAGGCCCGGGGACGATTCGTATCGTCTTTTCGCCCGGATTCGTTCCAGGGTTCCCTTTTCTCCTGCGAAACTCGATCTAACCATGAGAACCCTTGCCGAACGGCATCCTCAACTCCTGATGCGGATAGATACGGACGGACCCTCGGTCGTTCAGCATTACTGCGATTATCCCGGTATCAGAATATGTGTCGAAGGTGAGGAGTGGGAGTCAGAGGTTTTACGGCAGCTTTCCCTGGAAGACGGACCCCTTTTCCGGGTTACCCTGTTCTCCGGGAATGAGTCATCTGATCTTCTGCTTACCTGGCATCATTTGGCAGGGGATGCCTGGTCTTTCGGTATCCTTCTCAGGGATTTCAAAGCCCTCTATTTTGAAGAAAGGGAGCTCCCGCCTTTGATTCGGTCCTATGGTGATTTTATCCGCTTCCAGGAGGAATGGATTTCCGGACCCGACGGTCGCCGGGGAGCAGAATACTGGAAAAACGAACTTCAAAATCTTGTACCGCTGCGGGGACTCGGTACGGTTGCAGATGTCCGGGAAAGCTTGAAAACAGGTGTTGGAACCCGGAGGATTCCCGTTTCTCTGCCTGCAAGAGGGGAGTTTACCCCCTTCGAGTTTGTCCTCGCCGCGTATTGCTGTCTTCTCTCTGCTTATTCCGGAAGAGAGGATATCCCGGTTCTGGTTCCCCTCCACGGACGCCAGCAGAGGGGCTTTTATAGTGTGTTCGGACATTTTGTAAATCCCGCAATTATCCGGGTGAATCTTGGCGGTCTCGAGTCCTTCAGGGATCTTCTTGATGCGGTACGAATAAAGCTGCACAGGGCTCTGGAATGGCAGAACTATCCCTTTCTTCTTGTGGCGGAGGCCTCCGCTGTTCCCGGACCCCACGGTGCGGCGCCTTTTACAGAGGCTTTCTGCGGAATGGTGCGACTTCCCCGGGGACTCTCCTCCGGGGAAGTCAAGGATTCTCCTCTGCAGTTGCTGGATCTGCGCCAGACAGGATCCCCCAGGCAGCTCAGCCTGGAACTGTGCGAAGGGACCGGATTCAGTTATCTGGAACTGAGGTATCCGGATAAACTCTGGGATACGACAACCGTTGAGACCCTGGCCGTTTTTATGAAAAGTATCCTGGAGCTTACCGTTGAATCTCCGGATACCGGGATTGAAGACCTGCTCCGCCTGCCAGGTATACCGCATGTCGAATCATCCCCGCCGTTTCCGGATTCCCTGCAGACGCCGAAGGATGCTGCTTCCTATGCTGTTCCCTGTACACTGACCGAAAAAAGGCTGGTTGAAATCTGGGAGTCCGTCCTGAACTGCGAAAGGATCGGGATAGATGATGATTTCTTTTCCCTCGGCGGACACTCCCTGCGGGCTACCCAGGTTATGACCCGGGTAGCGGACAGTTTTCTGGTTCGCCTTCCCCTGGGGACACTTTTTCAGGTAAAGACAATCCGGGCCCTGGCGAAAATAATCGATACTGAACGACGTACGCCGGAACAGACCCATATACCCCGGTCGGCGAGTATGCCGTCGGGGGAAAGATTTCCGCTCTCCTTTTCCCAGGAAAGGATGTGGTTCATTCATCAGCTTGAGCCGGAAAGTGCTGCGTACAACATATCCGTCAGCCTGCGTCTTCGGGGATCCTTTGGGCCAGAAAAACTGCACAAAGCTTTTCGTAGACTTCTGGAGCGGCATGAAATCCTGCGGACCACCTTTCACGACAGGGAGGGGACTCCCTTCCAGATTGTACACCCTGCTCCCATTATGAACTTTTCCGTCACCGACCTCTCCTATGCGGTGCCGGACGTAAGAATCTCTCTGGCAAGAAGCATTGCGGAGACCCAGGCTTCCCGTCCCTTTAACATACAGCAGGGGCCCTTGATCAGAATCCAGGTACTGCGGCTGGACAATGACGACCACATACTGATTCTGTGTCTTCACCATATAATCGGAGACCAGTGGTCCCTGGGAATAATTTCCCGGGAGCTGACAGCCCTGTATCGTGGTGAAGTTCCCGCTCCCCCAAAATTACAGTACCGGGATTATATCGCCTGGCAGCGGGAGGAGTTTGCGGATCACCATCGTGATGAAGACCTGCGGTTCTGGAAAAACTCACTGCAGTCCGTTCCTGTACTAGAGCTTCCGACGGACCACCCCCGGCCGCCTGTACAGACGTATCGGGGAGGCGCCATACGGGTTGCCCTGACCGAAACCGAGGAGAGGAGAATCAGGGAACGTTCTCTGGAACTGAACGTTTCTCCCTATATGCTGTTGCTTGCAGTATTCGCTGTTCTGCTGAAGCGGCTCAGCGGGAGTCATGAGATTCCCATCGGAACCCCCGTGGCGAACCGGATGCATCCGGCTTTCGAGGAGCTGATCGGGACCTTTGTAAATACCCTGGCAGTAGCGATTTCCGTGGATGAGCAACAACGTTTTTCGGACTGTCTTGTCAGAGTCCGCGAAACGATCCTGGAAGCCTTTGAACATCAGGACTACCCTTTTGAAAAACTGGTGGGCGCCCTTAACCCCGAAAGGGATATCAGCAGGCTACCCCTGACCCAGGTTCTCTTCAACATGGTGAACACCCCCCAGGAAGTCCCTTTCGGAAATGATTTTGAATGGGAGATTTTTCCCCTTGGGCATGCCGGAGTGCAATTCGACCTGAGCCTGAGCGTCGATCTCGAATTAAGCGGAGAAATCCTGCTCCAGTACAACGAAGATCTGATTATGCGTGAGACGGGGGAGAGATATCTCCAGATGTACCGGACTCTTCTCGGGGCCGTCCTCGAGAATCCTGAAAAACCCATAGCTGACATGCCCCTCATGAGTCGTCTTGACTTGGAGAAAGTCCTTTTCCGACGTAACAATACCTGGCGTGACTACCCGCTTGAAGTGCCCCTTACGGATTTTCTGTTCAGCCGGGCGGTGGAGTTCCCCGACGCAACAGCCCTGATAAGCGGCACCGAACATATTTTCTACAGGGAACTCTTTTCAACCGCAGGAAGGCTGGCCAATCTCCTGCGGAGCAGAAAAATCGGTGAAGGGTCCCTGGTGGGGCTTTATATGCAGCGATCTACCCGGCTTGTTATCAGTCTTCTGGGAATAGCCGCCGCGGGGGCAGCGTATCTGCCGCTGGATCCGGGATACCCTGACGCCCGGATTGAGTTTATGCTGAGGCAGTCAGGGGCGGATTGCCTTCTGACCGAGAGTGCCCTTGCCGCGAGACTCAGTTTCGACGGCGGAACAGTTCTTGAATGGGAAGGGCTGGAAACCCTGTTGCCTGATTTCCATACATCTCCGCCCGTTTTGTCTCATGATCCTGAACGTCTTTTATATGTGCTCTATACCTCCGGATCAACAGGAGATCCCAAAGGTGTGGAGATCCCAAACCGGGCCTTCGTTAATTTTCTTTTCTCCATGTCCGAGTCTCCGGGTTTTTCCCGAGATGATGCACTGCTTGCTGTTACTCCCGTCTCCTTTGATATCTCAGGCCTGGAAATTTACCTGCCCCTCTTTGCCGGGGGAAGCCTTGTTCTGGCCGACAGGGAAACAGCAGTGGATCCTGTGCGGCTTAAGGAGGCTCTGGCAGATCCAGATATCACCGTTATGCAGGCGACCCCCGGCACCTGGAGAATGCTGCTGGAGGCAGGCTGGAAGGGCCCTTTAAAGACCCTGCTCTGCGGCGGGGAGGCCTTTCCTCCCGACCTTCTCGATCCCCTGCTTGCAGCCTCGGAAAGTCTCTGGAACATGTACGGTCCGACGGAAACTACGGTCTGGTCAACAGTGCAGCGGCTTTACCCCGGCGCCAATCCTGTTCCAGTGGGACGGCCCGTTGCAAATACCGCGGTGTACCTTCTGGATGAGCTGATGCGGCCCGTGCCGGACGGAGTCCGGGGTGAACTCTACATCGGAGGCGCGGGACTCGCCCTGGGATATCGAAAGCGGCAGGCCCTGACCCGTGAGGTCTTCGTCCCTCATCCCTTTTCAGAGGGAGAGTATCTGTACCGCACCGGCGACCTGGCGCGGGTGCTGCCCGACGGAACACTGGTTTGCCTGGGACGCAGGGATAATCAGATCAAGCTGAACGGTCATCGAATTGAATTGGGGGAGGTGGAAAACCGGCTTTCCTGCCATCCCGGAATATCCCAGGCGGTCTGTAGAATCCTCGAGTACGGGCCAGGCGATTCACGTCTGGCGGCCTACTGCATCCCTGTGTCTCAGCAAGAAGGACTTCCCGCTCCCCTATCCCTGCGAGATTATCTCGCGGAGATGCTTCCCGGCTACATGATTCCAGCAGTCTGGATTCCCATGGAATCCTTCCCGCTGACGGAAAATGGAAAGATCGACCGACTGAAACTGCCCCTTACGGCAGCGGGCATATCCTGCGACCGTGCAGGAGCGGAGGATCAGGTTCCTCTCTCTGAAACAGAGCGAAAGGTCTACGCAGTTTGGCAGCAGCTGCTGAAAGCCGGGGCTTTTGGACCGGACGACGATTTCTTTTCCCTGGGGGGGCACTCCCTTCTGGCTGTTGCCATGGTTGCCGCTCTTCGCAGAGAGTTTGGCATAGAGCTGCCCCTGAGGCTCTTTTTTTCCCAACCGACGGTCCGGGGTATATCCAGGCGGGTGGAAGAATTATGCGGTAAGGGGAACGAAAGCCCGGTGGAGAATGACGTTCTCTTTGTAATGCAGCGTTACGGCAGCCTGCCGCCCCTCTTCATAATTGCAGGCGTTTATGCCCAGGAGGACGGACTGTACAGGTTTTTAAGCAGTCTTGTGCCCCATCTAGGGAGTAATCAACCGGTATACGGCCTGCGACCCAGGGGACTTATGCATCCCGCACCGCAGTACAGCGGTATAGAGGAGATGGCCTCGGAATACCTGGAACAGCTC
>Ga0334898_1004154_pt1 | contig 11016 bp, 13 predicted proteins | sample GraSluR3_MG_10_FD_207228 | JGI IMG/M metagenome (GOLD analysis project Ga0334898, IMG submission 207228) | Sludge microbial communities from methane-producing bioreactor in Wageningen University, Netherlands - Granular Sludge_3_08-R3 | ecosystem: Engineered > Bioreactor > Anaerobic >... | reverse complement strand
GCTGTACGGGAGCTTGAAGCGGCGGCGGGGATAGTTATAACCGCCAGCCATAACCCGGCGGGGTATAACGGATTTAAGGTATACTGGGAGGACGGAGGACAAATAACCCAGGACAGGGCATCCAGAATAACATATGAGATATACGGTGCCTGCGATTTCTGTGAAGTTCCGGTAATGGACAAAGAGAAAGCCCTGGGGAAAGGGATGCTCAAAATTGTGGGCGACGAGATAGACAAAAAATACATCGACAGGGTGCTTGTATTATGCCTTGAAAGGGAAATGATACGGCAAAACGGTGAAAAACTGGGTATAGTTTACACACCGCTGCACGGCACCGGCTACAGGCTGGTGGGTTCGGTTCTTGCGGCAGCCGGGTTTAACGGAGTTAATACAGTCAGGGAACAGCAGGAGCCCCATATGGATTTCCCCACCGTCAAGTCGCCCAACCCGGAAGACCGGCAGGCCCTGGAACTGGCAATAGCGACTGCCGTAAAGAACGGCAGCGACATAGTTGTGGCCACCGACCCGGATGCCGACCGGATAGGGATTGCGGCAAAAAACAAAAAAGGGGAGTTTGAAACCTTTACCGGCAACCAGATAGGGGTACTGCTTGCCGAATATATACTGTCCCAAAGAAACAGAATGGGAATTTATGCGGATGGTGATACCGTTATAAAGACAATAGTCACAAGCGAATTGGGAAGGGCTGTGGCATCCGGTCATGGGGTGGACACCATAGACACACTGACCGGTTTTAAATACATTGGTGAAAAAATTGAAGAGTTTTCAAAAACCCGGAAAAGAAATTTCGTATTCGGGTACGAGGAAAGCAACGGGTATCTTTTGGGAGACTTTGTCCGGGACAAGGACGGTATTATTGCCACACTGCTTGTGTGTGAGATGGCTCTTTTCTATAAACTGAAGGGTATAACCCTGTCGGATGTATTGGAGGACTTGTACCGACGATACGGATATTTCATAGAGGATGTTGTTTCCATCAGGCTGGAGGGCTGTGAAGGGCTGGAGAGAACTAAGGGAATAATGGAATACTTCAGGGAAAACAAGGAACATATAGACGGGATACTGGGCGAGCCGGTGGAAGAGATAAGGGACTATCTGCATCAGGTATGTTATGATGCGAAGGGCAATCCAAAGGGAGAAACCGGTCTTCCGATCTCTGATGTGTTATACTTTAAACTGAAGGACAGGTCGTGGGTATGTATACGCCCCTCGGGTACCGAACCGAAACTCAAGCTGTATTTTTCAGTTGCCGCCGCAAGGAAGGAAGATGCAAAAGAAAGGCTCAAAAGGCTCAGGGCGAAAGCGGATGTTATTATGGCTGAATTGATGGGAGGAGTCTTGTTATGACTAACAAAGTAAGATTGGATTTCTCAAAAATGCTGCAGGCGGTGCCGGATATTGAAAACGGGATAAAATCCATAGCTCCCAGGCTTTCGGCTGCAGACAGGGCGGTTCGGTCAAAAAGGGATTCGGGGGTGTTGGGGTTTTTTGATCTGCCCCATATGAACGGGGAGAAAGACGAAATAAAGAGCACTGCAGAAGATATTAAAGAAAACTTTGAAAACATGGTAGTGATAGGCATCGGGGGTTCCGCCCTCGGCAACAGGCTGTTGCATGGCGCCCTTAATCATCCGTATTACAATGAACTAACGGCGGAAGCCAGAAGGGGCTGTCCGAGAATTTATGTGCTGGACAGCATAGATTCCGACAGCCTGAAGGGGCTGCTTGACATACTTGACATTAGAAAAACAGCATTCAACGTTATCACAAAGTCGGGCGGTACGGTGGAAACCATGGCGAACTTCCTTGTGCTGAAGAATATGCTGGTAAGAGAAGCCGGCTCTGACAGGGCAAGGAAGAGCATAATAGCCACCACCGACGCGTCCCGGGGTAATCTGCTTGAGATTGCACGGCAGGAGGGTTACAGGGTTTTTCATATTCCCGGAAACGTAGGCGGCAGGTATTCGGTGTTGTCCGCTGTGGGCCTCTTGTCGGCGGCGGTGTCGGGTATTGACATTGAGGAGCTCCTGTCGGGGGCAGAGTATGCGGCCCGGGATTGTACCGGCGAAGAACCGTATCAAAACCAGGCCCTTATGGGAGCGGCTCTTCAATACATCGCCTGGCAAAGGGGCAGGTCGGTATCGGTTGTTATGCCCTATTCGGATGCACTGTATTACTTTGGTGACTGGTACTGCCAGTTGTGGGCGGAAAGCCTGGGCAAGACCATAGAAACCGATGGCGGAAGAATACAAATGGGGCAGACACCGCTGAAAGCTGTGGGGGTAAGGGATCAGCACTCACTGCTACAGTTGTTTCTCGACGGACCCGATGACAAAATATTTACGCTTTTTGAAGTTGAAAAAAGATACAATTCCTTCATAATTCCAGCGGCGGGTAAAGCGCATAAAAACCTTGACTACCTGGGCGGCAGCACGCTGCAGAAGCTGTTGGATTCCGAGTTTAGGGCAACAGAGAGCGTTCTGACAAAGCGGGGGAGGATGAACTATAAAATAACACTGCCGGATATCTCTCCCCATACAATAGGCCAGCTTATATTCTTTTACATGCTTATGACTGCCTACATGGGAGAGTTGTTCGGGGTAAACGCCTTTGACCAGCCGGCGGTGGAGGAAGGCAAAAAAATAACTTACAGGCTGATGGGCAGGCCGGGCTGTTGACAGGAACGGGAATATAGCAAGGCTCATGCTTCCGGTATATCGGTTACCAGTATATTCAATTCGAGATTTTGGGACAGCAGAATATACCGGACCCTTAACTGGCATTTGCCGGAACTGAAGGTTAAGACTCTGCCGTCAAATACCCTGACCACCAGTTCAAGGTCTACGCTTTCCACAGGTTGGCCTATAAGGTGAGCTACCGCGTCCCTTATGTACTTTTCAACCGAATGCATTTCAATTTTATGCCCGTTATACTGCAGGACGGGCACTATATTTTCCACGACAAGTCCCCTGGGGGGGATATCCTTATCCTGCAGTTGCTTAAGCCTGGTTTCAGCATAGCTGAGCCGGGCCTTAAGGTCGTTTATTGTACTGTGGGCGGTTTCCAGCTTATACCCGTACAAGAGATTTACAAGTATGGCTCCTGCAAGAAATCCAAGCAGCAGTATACCGGCATACCGGATTGTTTTTAAAAGGGATTTATTCAGCTTAAATCCCTCCCTCTAATCAGACAGAGTATGATGTAGCCAAGCTGGGCTCCACCCATGGCAAAGAAAACGTACAACAGCTGCCTGACAAGGGTCTTTACCTCACCCCTGAAAAGCCCCTGCTCAAGCACCCGGAAGGAAGAAAAGGTACCCCCGAGGGCCACGGCAACCGCCCATATTTTTATATTGTCGGCTATTGTTATCATGGTTTTCAGGGGCGGCTGGTCTGTCAGGGTGGCCGCAAGGGCACCAAAAACAGAGCCCCCCAGAACAACTCCCAGGGCGATAAAGAAATTGAGTATTATATTTGAAAAGAATGTGGTCATATGCATCACCCGTCTGTTTTTTAATATGTATTCCGGTGACTTATCATTTATGATTTTGTGTATTGACAAACAAAGTCATAAATGTTATAGTTAAATACACAAGTAATTAACTAACCAACTGATGAGGGAGGTTGGGAACTGTGTTTCTTGATTTTGACAGTGAAAGGCCCATATATCTTCAAATTGCAGAGGCCATAGAGGACAATATTATAAGGGGAATATTCGAGGAAGAAAGCCAGGTAATCTCCACCACCGAGATATCGGTTAAGTATAAAATTAACCCGGCAACCGCCGGTAAAGGCGTGAAATTGCTGGTAGACGAAGGCATTCTCTATAAAAAAAGGGGTGTGGGAATGTTTGTCTGTGCCGGAGCAAAGAAAACAATTTTGAAAAAGCGCAGGGAAAACTTTTGCCAGGGGTTTATACTGCCCTTAATCGATGAAGCCTCTAAGCTGGGTATAACTAAGGAAGAGATAATAGATATGATAGAGGGGAGCTTTAAGAATGAATATCATTGAGATTAAAGGAATAACCAAATACTATGGGGACGTTAAGGCTCTTGACAACGTTACCTTTACAATGGAGATGGGTAAGATTTACGGTCTCTTGGGAAGGAACGGAGCTGGAAAAACCACGCTTCTAAACCTCATTACAAACAGGATATTTCCGACTGAAGGTGAAATCAGCATTGACGGTGGAAGTGTATATGAAAATGATAAGATGCTAAGAAATATATTTTATATGACTGAAAAAAACCTCTATCCGGGCGATGAAAAGCTTAAAAATATTTTTAAGTGGACCCGGCAGTTTTACCCGTCATTTGATATTGACTACGCCAAGGGTCTTGCAGAGAAGTTTGGGCTGAATATAAATAAAAAGGTAAAGGATTTGTCCACCGGCTATACTTCAATATTTAAAGCTGTCGCTGCACTGGCCTCAAATACGGGTATTATCATATTTGACGAGCCAATTTTAGGCCTGGATGCAAACCACAGGGATATGCTTTACAAAGAGATGCTGGCAAATTATAACCACAATCCAAGGACGGTAATAATATCCACCCATCTTATTGAGGAAGTGGCCCAAGTTTTAGAGGAGGTTGTGATCATCAAAGAAGGAAAGCTGGTTTTAAAACAGTCGGTTGAAGATCTTCTGTCAGGTGCTTACTGCGTGACGGGTGAGGCCTCAAAGGTTGACAGGTATATAGAAGACAGAAAGCATGTGGGTGATGAGAAAATAGGCAATATAAAAACGGTTATTGTACTGGAGGATATAAGAAATAAGGATAAGGTGCTGGCAGGGGAGCTGGAGCTGGAGCTTTCCGGTGTGCAGCTGCAGAAGCTGTTTATAGCTCTTACTAATTAGCGGGGAGGTTGTATCGGTGAATACCAGTTTGAAGGTGACAAAATATCAACTGTATTATGCCTACAAGGGTGTGGCGATATTTTACTCGATAATTGTTATGATACTGTTCGGGATAGTAATATTAAGCAGGAAATGGCCGGAGGGTGTAACCTTCGGCGGATTGGGCATGGCAACGGTAATATTTATATATATAGCCGGACTGGACTGGTTTAAATCAAGTTTCAGGTTTGCAGTGGCCAACAATGTACCGAGGAAAAAATTCTATCACGGTACTATATTTGCGATGATGGCTCTGACTGTTTTTATGGCATTTGTGGATACTGTGATAAGTGCTGCTGCCGGCAGGGTAATATCCTATGAAAGCATTGCAGCACAGCTTTACGGGACGGTTACCTATCCTGCAGAGTTTTTATGGTCCCTCGGTCTGTACGCTTTGTCTGTATGTCTCGGCTGGCTCACAACAGTAATGTATTACAGGGCAGGCAAAGCGGCGAGGTTTGTTATTTTTGCTGCCCCGGTGGTATTTCTGATACTGTTTGAATATATCGACAGGCGTACCGGCAGGGCATTGTCGGGAGCTGTCATTGGCTTTGTTCAAAGGGCGATGGGTTTTGCCTATAACAACAATCCATTAATAGGATTTCTAAGCCTTATTACCGGGGCTGCCGCAATTTTACTTTTTAGTTATCTGTTTATACGCAGGGCACCGGTCAGGGATTAAGCGAAGAAAAAAAGCTCATACCGGGTGTGCCTGGCATGAGCTTTTTGGACGTCAATATATTCTTAAAATACCATGTCTAATAGCTGCTGTAAAAGGTCGGGCCCTCGTTTTTGGCGCCGCTGACATTATCCTTGTTGTTTTCACTGCTTCCTACTGATGATGTTTCCTTCGGTTCTTTTTTTACAGTAAAGGGCTTTTTCTTTTCGGGTTTTATACCTGTAAACGAAATACCGGTGCTGTAGTTTTTCTGGCCGTCATATCCATTTACAAACCCTCCGTCATGAACCGTAATTTCATCGTATTTAATGTTTTCGCAGTGTACTTTTCCGGAGGGGAATACTTCGATACTTTTGCTTTCCAGATTTCCGTCTATCACGCCATGCACCTCGATTGACCTGGTTACAATAGTTCCTCTGAAACTGCCGGAATCCGCAATCACGATCCTTTGCGCATGTAGTATTGAGCCGTCTATTCTGCCGCGCACAACAACGGTCCCATGGTCTTCACGACCGGCACGTATTTTTTTTGAGTTAAACCCAAACATTCTGCTACCCCCCAATGTGGTTACCGGCGATTTATATACCGGGACTTTTTACTAAATTATTCGTTCAGTGAGCCCCAAAATCTGTTTGCCCAGGACAGGTAGCCGCGGCAGTTGGCGGTTATGGGTTCGTTTGTAAGCTGGGCCTGGGACAGTTTTGGCAGCACATAAGCACTGACAGCCTGACCGCCGCCGCCGCTTAAGACCAGTTTGTCAAAATCGGTGGTTTTCCAGTTGGAGTTTATGGTTACAAGTATATTTATCGCCAGTTTTTCAAATGCTTTGTTTACAACGTCGGTTATGTCAATTGTCTCTCCCGCTACATTTATCTTTCCCTTTATTACAATGCTGTCCAGGTCATAGCTTTCCTTTTCCAATCCGTATGTCGTAGCCAGGTACGATGCGATGTCGCTGTAGGCGGTAACAAGTCCCAGGGGAACGGTCTTGCTTTTTTCAGGTATATATTCCGAGTCTTCAACCGCCGCAAGATCGGTGGTTCTGAAACCCACATCAATTATTCCGGTATGTCCTTCCAGTGGATCGGTTATCTGACCAAGGGAGTTCAAAAATACAGACCAGTATGTACCGAGGGGCTGGGGCACCACTTCCACAGCATCAATGTCAATTTTAACTTCCTGGGGTTTGCCTTCGCTGTAGACGGTTATCATTTTCTCACCCTTTACCCTGCTGGCCAGGTCTTCGGCCAGATGCATTCTCTCAACCGGCAGCCCGGTTATAACCCTGAACTTGTTGACCGGATTGGAGCAGAAAGGGCTGAGGGCACTGAAGAATAAAGTTTCCAGGTCGTCGCTTATCGCCCTGGTGTAAGAAAGGTCCCGGTGTGCAAATTTTGAATGCTTGATAGCGGATTTTCCAACAAAATAAAGTTCATTTTCTATTCCGATTTTCAGGTCATCAACCACAGACAGTTCGCCGGCCATCACATTGAAGGTCGGTTTGTTATGTCCTTCTCCAACTACACTGGGAAAGGAATAACCGGTTTTTCCGTCTGTAACCTTAACAAATCCATAACCAACATCAAGTCCTATAAGCTTTGTCATAAGTATACCTCCTTAATTTTTTTATTTTCACATTAAAGTGACAAAACTGTTAATAATAGAAGCAGGATAAATACCCGTACAGCGCAAGGCTGCGCCATACCAAAAGTCAAATTGAATATTTGGCACATTTATCCTCTGAAAGATAAAAATGCACATACTCTGATATAATTATCGGCAAACATAACAAATTATGCTAGTTTTATTATAACATTTTTCAAATTATTATCAACAAAGATATATTACGACAAATTTTTTCCCGACTGATATTGGATTCACATAACGGATTTTCGGTAATAAACTGATAGTATGATAAAAAAATGAAAGGATGATTGTGGTGGCGGGAAGAGCAAGGAAAATGTTTCCCGGGGGCAATACTTCCCAGGGATTTTATTCATATTACAGGTATATTCTTGCGGAGGACGCAAAACGCATCTTTATAATTAAAGGGGGACCGGGGGTAGGCAAATCGGATTTCATGAAAAAAATAGCCCGGGAAATGACAGGGCTGGGGTTTGATACAGAGCTGCATTACTGTTCATCCGACAACGATTCTCTAGATGCGGTGGTAATAAAGGATTTGAAAATAGCGCTGCTGGACGGAACTGCTCCCCATGTGGTGGATCCCAAATATCCGGGCGCCGTAGACGAAATAATCAATTTCGGGGAATACTGGGATGTCGGGGCACTGGAGAAATACAGGACAAGTATAATCAAATACAGCAAGGAGGTGAGCGGGCATTTTGCCAGGGCTTACAAGCTGCTGGCGGCGGCAAAACTTGTGATGGACGACATTGAAGAAAAATACGGTGCGTGTACAGACAATGGCAGGGCAAATCTGGTGGTGGAGGAATGGGCCGGAGAGATATTCGACGGCTGGCCGGTTTCCGCCGTGCCGGGGAAAGAGCGCCATCTCTTTGCAAGCGCATATACGCCGGGGGGTTTTGTGGATTATTCCGACACGTTAATCGGTGATGTTCAGAGGATATACCATGTAAGCGGGCATCCCGGCACCGGGAAGACATATATTTTGAACAAGCTGGCAGACAGCGCCAGGGACAGGGGGGTAAAGGTTGAATACTTCCATACGCCCCTGAAGCCGCACAAGCTGAATACCATAATACTGCAGGAACTGGATTTGGCGGTTACCTGCAGCGAAGCAGGCAGATTAAAAGCCAGCAGGTCCCTGGATTTGAACTCCCTGCTGGACAGCGGCAGGCTGAAGGGCAGCACCGAGAATATAGAAAACGATTTGCACATATATAAACAGCTTATCTCCGAATCCATATCCTCAATTTCAGATGCCAAGAAGACTCATGACAGGCTGGAAGAGTATTATATTGACAATATGGATTTCGGGGCCATAGATCGTATGAGGGACAGAATACTCGAGAGAATACTGGAATACAGACAGTAGTGGATGCCGGGGCGGTGAAACCCGCTGGCTGTTCAACAAAGATTGATATTGACAAAAAAGTTTTTTTCGTTTAATATTTAGATATAAATCTAAATATCTAAATATATGCTGCAGTTGAGGAGGCTGATGTTTTGCTCGGGGATACTTTCAAGGCTTTGTCGGACAAAACCAGGAGAGAAATACTGATGATGCTGAAAAATGGTGACATGACTGCCGGTGAGATAGCCCGGAGATTTTCGACAACCCATGCAACAATATCCCATCATCTCAAAATGCTCAGGGATGTTAATCTGGTATCGGTTGAAAGACAGGGTCAAAACATTGTATATTCGCTGAATACCACTGTTTTTCAGGACCTGCTGGCATGGCTTGTTAATTTTAGAGAACAGGAGGGGCAGTAGAATGAAAAGAATACAAAATAATCCGATTATGCTTATTATACTAATTGTAGTTTGTGCAGTTGCCGTATATGCATATGTAAAGCTTCCCGCCGACGACCAATATCCGGTACACTGGTCCTTCAGCGGCCAGCCCGACAGGTACGGTTCAAAGGTTGAAGCGGTATCCATGGGGCCGGTAGTTTCTGTGTTGATATATGTTCTGGCTGTGGTGTTGCCCGGGATAGACCCTAAGAGAAGAAACTACGAGAGGTTCAAAAATGAATACATTCTGCTGATGCAGGTAATAATGGGATTTCTTGCAGCCGTTTATATAATCTCGATAATGGCTGCCTTCGGCAGACAGGTAAACATTACGCTGTGGGTCAACGCGATGCTGGGGGTATTGTTCATGGTGCTGGGAAACTATATGAGCAGGATAAAGCAGAGTTGGTTTGTGGGCATAAAGACGCCCTGGACCCTGTCCAGTGAAAAGGTCTGGGATAAAACCCACCGTTTCGGCGGCAGGATGTTCGTGATACTGGGGCTGATATTTGTGATAAACGCCTTTGTGGGTTTTATAACCAACGTTGCAGTATTTCTTATGCTGCTTTTCGGGCTGGCACTTTCTCCGATTGTTTACTCGTATATACTGTACAGGCGTATGGAAGGGTAGGCTGTTTACGCCGATAAAAAAGTGGTATAATATAAATATACCCCCATACCCTATAATGTTGATTGTCTAACTGACAGCGGAAGGGAGAGATATTTGTGCCTATATACGAATACAACTGCAAAAAATGCGGCAGGACCTTTGAAAAACTGGTAAGGACTTCGGAGGGAGATAAAAGTATGGAATGCCCAGACTGCGGCAGTGGCGAGGTAAAGAGGGTATTTTCGGTGTTCGGAGTTGGTGGAAGCGGGGGGAGCAAAGGTGACAGCACGCTGCCCTGCGGTGCGGACAGGTCCCACGGCCCGGCCTGCGGCGGAGGGTGAGGTCTGTAGCCGTTCCGGTCCGGGACGTAAAAAGGGCGTAAAAATCATTGAGGAATTCTTCACCGGATAAGTGGAGGGTTCCTTTTTTTTATACACTAGGAAATTAATCCGGTTTCCACATTTCATATTCATAGGGTGATGGTATGTTAATTAAGCCGGGGAGGGATAATACCAATGTGCGGCTGAAACTATAAAAGGGAGCATATGTATGCGGGAGGCGGCCCTGTGGGGAGGTATCGCCGGTTCTGCGGTCTTACTGGGAGCGCTGGCCGGACTGTATCTAAAAGTAAAAAGGAGCATAATAGCTTATATTATGGCCTATGGCACAGGGGTGCTGATAGGCGCGGCAACCTTTGAACTGCTTATCCTTTCCCTGAGGGACGGAGGCATGGAACTGACGGTTCTTAGCTTTGTTCTCGGGGCTTTGGTATTTACGCTCTTTGACATGCTTATATCCAAAAAGGGAGGGAGTGAGAGAAAACGTTCAAGGAAGAGGCCGAAAGGGAGCTCGGGATTGGCGTTGTTTATGGGTACCGTGCTTGATTCAATCCCGGAGTCCTTTATTATAGGTGTCAGTTTTGCGGACGGCGGCAGTGCCAGCTGGCTGCTGATGGCAGCCGTGTTTATTAGCAACATTCCCGAGGGGTTGTCCAGCAGCGTGGGGCTTTTAAAAGGCGGGTTTTCAAAGATGAAGGTGCAGCTGCTGTGGTTGTCGGTATTTGGACTGTCGGTTATAAGCTCGATGGCGGGATATGCCATTCTAAGGGACAAACCCGAAGGTCTGGCCGCTGTTGTAAGCTCTTTTTCGGCAGGCGCGGTGGTAGCTATGGTTTCATCTACAATGATGCCGGAAGCCTATGAAGATGGAGGCCCCGTTGTAGGCTTTATTGCTGCCCTTGGACTCATAAGTTCGCTTGTACTTGCAAAACTGGGATAAGTGTCCGGGACAAGCATAGAAGGTGCCCCGTGGAGGACACCCTTTCAAGTTAAATTAGTCTCACCAGGTGGTATACTTTTTTACCCTTTCT
>Ga0334898_1004148_pt1 | contig 11032 bp, 8 predicted proteins | sample GraSluR3_MG_10_FD_207228 | JGI IMG/M metagenome (GOLD analysis project Ga0334898, IMG submission 207228) | Sludge microbial communities from methane-producing bioreactor in Wageningen University, Netherlands - Granular Sludge_3_08-R3 | ecosystem: Engineered > Bioreactor > Anaerobic > Unclassified... | reverse complement strand
AAATAAGGCTGTCTTATAAAAATCAGTTTATCGTAGAATATAAAAAGGAGGTCTCCTATGAGAAAACAGAATAAAGGGAAGTTTCATTTTTGGAGTTACATAGGAACTCTTGGCTTTGGACGACACATTTCTATTTTCTTGACACACAAACAATTCGATTTCTTGACTTTTTAAGTCTATCAAAATAACATTATCTAAATTGTTCTTTGGTAATTTCAAAATGCATAATACAAATGTTTTTAAAAACCCAATAACCATGACCTTTAATCTTCTTGAAGATTATTCAAAATTACTTGAAAATTCTTTAAGGGAAGCCGGGCTTAACGAAAGCAGCATTAGCAAAATAGTAGAGGATATATTTAAACCTAAACTTAGCGCTTCGGATAAAATTCTTTTTTCTCTAAATAAAAAATTTCCTTTGATAAAAGAGACCTTTTATGAGTTTTTTGAAAACAATAAATTTTCAGGCGAGATGAAAAAAATTCAATTTCTCGCAGATAAAAAGCCGTATACCCATCAAAGAGATGCTATATTATCCATAATGAATGGAAACCATACTATTATATCAAGCGGAACCGGCAGCGGTAAAACCGAATCCTTTATCTTTCCTATATTAGATTATTGCCTGAAAAATCGGGAAAAAGGCATCAAAGCTATTTTGATTTATCCTATGAATGCTCTTGCTAATAATCAATTAGAAAGGATCAATTCCTATGCGAAAAATACCAGCGTAAGCTGCGAAATATTCATAGGAAACACTTCTCTTGAAGACAGGCAATTAATTATTGATTCTCCACCGGATATACTTATTACAAACTATGTAATGCTTGATTATATTCTTACCAGCCAACACAATATACAGCTAATTCAAAAATCTAAAAATAGTCTTCGGTTTTTAGTTCTTGATGAGATACATACTTTTCGAGGAAATAAGGCAACGCATATCAAGTTTTTACTGAGACGCTTAAGATATCATATTAATGATAATATCGTTTACGTAGGTTGTAGCGCAACTTTAGAATCTCAAAAGTATGAGAAAGATACCTATTATGAAGCTAAATTTGAGGACGTAAATAATTTTATTAAACCTTTGTTTGATATCGATAATTTTGAATTTATCAGACCTACCCCGATTGAAATTAAAGTCCCTAAAAATAAAACGTTTCCCCAAATAAATGAAAATTTTGATTTTGGTTGGAAATTAGAAACGGACTATAAATCTGCTTTGAAAAATATAAGCGCCATACTGGGAATAAATTTCAATATTAAAAGTATTAAAGAACAAGAGCCAAAAAAATCCAGATTATATAATGCAATGGAAAACGATGCATTTTTTATCAGTCTGAAAAATCGTCTTAATAAAATAGGATTGAGTTTTTTAGAAATTACTAATTTAATGGAAAAATTTTTACCTGATAATTTAAAGGATAAAAAAGTAGAAATCGCTAAATCTTATTTGAGTGCTATCTCTTTTATTAACCATATCTATAGTCAAAATCCTATACTTGATTTTAGAATTCATCTTTTTTTATTTGAATTTACCGGTTATCTCAAGATTTGCTATAGCTGTAACAAATATTATGCAGGTCATATTGAAATTTGCAATGACTGCGGAAATCCTTTATTTTTCGTATTTAAAGATAATGTAAACCAGTTTCTTGGTAAAATAATAAAAAAGGGAAAAAATACTATTCTTAAACCATCCTTAGAGGAAGAATCTAACGACCCGCATAATATTATTTATTCTCTTATAGAAAAAAGGAATACCAATAAAAAACATCCAATTTTAGATAAAATACTGAATTTTAATTTTTCTTTCGATTCTATAAATAAAAAAATTAATATGAACCTTAATAGAAAAGGCTCGTTTCAGGTAGAAAATTTTGATATCGATAATCAATTTACAAGTCAATACCTAGTCCATATCCATAAAAAATATAAAGAATATTTTTATGTTTATCATATTATAAGTGCAATACTAAAATTTCACGAAGGTGAACAGAAGAAAATTTTAGGTTTTATAGATAATAGAGAGAAAACCGGATATTATTCGGATGTTATTCGTGATGAGTTTATAAGCCAATTTTTTGAAGAAATTTTAAAATTATGCATTTATAATCACGAGCCAAATAATTTAAAAGAAGCTTATGAAATTTTTGTTTCCTTCACTTCTAACATTAGAAAACCTCTCAAAATCGAAAAAGAGGTTTTTAGTGAACTAGATTTGTGGTTCAAGAGATTCATTTCATTAAATCCCAGACTCGCAGGAATTAATAAGGATTTTATCATTTTAAATAAAGATAGCTTAGAAGAAAAAATTTTAAATATTATGGAAAATTTAGTAGATGAATTAGATAAAATTGAAGAAGAACCTGCTTTTTTTAAAGAAAGAGACAGATTTTATGAGCTTGAACAAACACCATTAAATGATGAAGAAAATAATATAGATCCCCAAGAAGAAAAATACCGAAAGACTTATAATCTCATTTTTGAGATATTGAATATTTTTGTTACGGAAAGAGCAATTGAATTATTCTCGGAATATGATCAAACGGAAATGCCTAAGTATAAGCAAAAAAAACATATGGAATCTAAATATATAAAATACCATGTTCATAATTTTGAACGCTTTATTTATATAAAAAACGATAATAAACATCCGATAAACGGAATTGCCCTTACTGAAAATTCCCGTATATATAGGGATTTTATAAATAAACACGGAAATGAAAAGGTAGAATATATCTTAAATAGACTGAATGAAGAAAATATTCTTTCATCCAAGGATAATAGTAAATTCCAAATTAAATCGATATATTTAAACTTTGATTTAGATAGTCCTGATGAAACCGACTATGAGATTTTAAAAGAAAAGTTTCTGATTATTTCTGCGCCTCATAGTTCAGAAGTTGACAAAAAAGAAAGGGAAAAAATAGAAGCAGATTTTATGGAAAACAAAATTAACGCCATACTTTCCACTCCAACATTAGAGATGGGTATAGATATCGGTAAATTAATTAACGTTATTATGCTCGGAGTTCCGCCTATGCCTTCAAATTATGCTCAACGCAGCGGAAGAGCAGGAAGAGGTAAGCCTAATAAGTTTGCTCTCATAACAACATTTTGCTTTGATAACCGACCTCATGACCTGTATTATTTTAGCTACCCTATTAAAATGATACAGGGAGTAATTTCTCCTCCATCATTTAATCCTAAAAATGAAAATATTATTAAAAAGCATATAAACGCCTTTATATTAGGGGGAGAAATAAGCCAATATTCCGATTACAAGCAAAATATTAATTCTATAATAAATAGAAAAATGAAGGATACTGAAATTATTTTTGGCGATGTTTTTGACGTAAAAGATTATCTAAAAAATGAGTTCCCTTATAAGCTTGAAAAAGCTTTGGAAAAATCACACAAACAAAGAATTTTAAGAAATTATTTTTACGATACTAAATTCTTTCCTGATTACAATTTTTCAAAAGATGAAATTAAATTAATAGACGAAAGCAACGGAAAAACCATATCGCAAAGAGAGCCTGAAATAGCATATTATAAATATGCTCCGTTTCAGCAAATTTATATTGGTAATGACTTATATGAATTGGAATATAAATACTTGAGCGATTTAAATCCCGATATCATATTGGACAAGGAGCATTTTGCAAAACCGGTACTGAGTTTTAATGAAATCAAAGCTAAAAAGATACTCCCTAAGGGTCGTAGTTTAATTAAACCAAATTACGACTTAAAAAAACTATTTAAATTAAGCAATAAAAAAATTAACCGTAATTATAGGGATTTCAATTTAATTTATGATTCGGAAATGTGTCTATATTTTCTAAATTTCGGAAAACTGACATCAGAAGGAGAAAACCGATTTAGATATAATTCAAAAGAATTTATATTGGGATACAAAATTAAAAGAAACGCATTTATTTTTGTTTTTAATAAAAGGATATGGCATGATAAGTCCTATATGAGCTTTATTTGTGCTTTAGATAGAAATATTAAAGATAGATACGGTTTGGACGAATCTGAAATTTCTATAATAAATGATATAACTGATTTTAATGATATTAATAAAGAAGATGATTTTGAGAATATCCACGAATAAGTTGTGATTTATGATTCTACCGGAAATCAAAATATTCCGTTTCATAAAATATTTAATAGCGATGAGTTTATCAAACTTTCGCGTTATGTATACGATAAAATCACTAATTGCAATTGCGAACTAAAAAGCGGATGCTATCTTTGTATGAAGAGTTATGCTTCAAGTTACTATTCAGCTGATTTGGATAAAGATAAGGCAATTATAATTTTGAAAAATATTTTAGGTGATAATATATCTCCTACTAAAACCAAAACAAAAAAAGTAGTAAAATTAAAAAATAAAATTAAGGAAAAGTTGATAATTAAAATATTGTCTCATTGGCATTATCCCGAAAAATTTGTAGAAATAACCGCAAAGTTCCCCTCGGGAGAAACTATTATAGAAAAGGGATATAGTGATATTGACCCAGAAAAAGTAGTAATCTGCGAATTAATACTTAAATTACTAAAAGAAAATTTTAAAAAACTTCCGAAAGCTATAGAGTTTCATCTAAAAAATGAAACCTTTTCTCAAAGATTGAAAAACATTCTTGAAGGAAAATCTGAATTGGGTTCAGGCTACAAAAAAATGTTTAGAAACTTGATATTTAATTTACTCAGATTTGAGCAGATAGAGTATAAATCCGAAAAAGAAGAATCTCAAGCCGGGAATAAATCACAATCTGATATGTAATGGTCAGGACTTAGCCTTTACAAAATATACGCAAAATATTTTATACGTTACCAAAAAATCAGTGACTATGAGTATAATCAATATCCCAAATTAATGGTTTTTTACCGGATTCATATTGAACAAAAACCCTTTCTTTTCTACCAAATCGATATTCCCATATATTTTCCTTAGCAAACTTTTTGAATTTCTGAACATTTGCACCTGAAGCCAATTTATCCTTATGATCAATAGACTTAAGCAACCTTATTAGCCTTTCATCTGAAACCTGCAATGCACTTAAAGATTGTGGAGTAAATTCTATCTCATCAAATAATATTTGAATAAGTTTTTTCAGATCATTGTTTATTTTTTTTGCCGCCTCATCTTCAAAAAGTCTTTTTTCTAATCGATTAACATACATTTGCATTTCAGCATTAATATCAAGTAATTCTCTTATATTAGACGAAGAAGTCTTTTTATAAAGGGCTCTTTTAATAGCAATTATAATAATATTGCTATCAATTGGTTTAGGTAAATATTCAAGAATATAATCAAAGGCTAACTCTATAGTACTAGGATCTTTGTCTGCGGTTAGAAGTATAATTGGTAAATTAGGGACATATTCTTTAATCTTAGGCAAAGCTTCTATCCCAGTTTCTCCTCCTTTAAAATTAACATCTAAAATTAATACATTCAATCTATCAGGATTATCATATAAAAAGTCTTTAAGTGAATCTGTTTCATAAAAAGATTCGAAGCCTACAGATGGCACATTAATATTTTCCTTATCCCCCAATATTTCTTTTAACCCATTATGTATTATCTCTTCATCATCAGCTATACCTATAACCAAATCACTCATTTTTCCCTCCTTTTGATTATATTTTCTATTCATGAACCGGAAAAGAAATTGTGGTTTTAGCTCCTTTGAATTCTTTTTTATACTCGTAATTCTCTGCTTTAATAGATCCACCCATATGATTGATAAACTTTTGTACAAAAATAGAACCCTCACCATTCCTATCTCCCTTTGAACTAGGAACTTTCTCTTTGTATATCTTATCTAGAATTTCTTCTGGAAAACCACCTCCATTATCCGAAACTGATATCAATAAAAACTCTTGGTTTTTTTCTTTTTGAATATCAAAATTTATTCCTATAAAACCTTCAAATTTTCCTTTCATTAATTCTCTATATTCATCCTTTTTCCTAGAAATCACTTTTGACGAATTGGTAATCAAATTATCTATTATATTATTCAATCTGTGGACATTAATTTCTAATTTATAGCTTTTATATTTCATAGGCAAAGATGAAAAAACATACTTATTACTCTTAGCTTTCGAAAAAGGAATGTGTTCAAATTTATTTTTGATAGAATTATAAACTTCTTCTACTGTAAAATCTTTTTTTTCAATACTTATATAATCTGGTAACTCATTTAAAAAATTCAAAATTTTTACTTTTGTAGAATAAACAACGCTATCATATATTTCCTTTTCTAAAATATTCATTTCATCTGTAGTTAACTGATTCTTTAACCTATGATTTTCTTCTCTAAGAACATCCTTTATTACTATCTTAGCCACCAAATCCATTGCTTGTAAATCTTGTATGCTATCCGCAGATTGTTTTTTTAATTCACCAAACATAAATTCGTAAATTTTAAACTGTTCTTTTTCAATTTCCATTTGTTTTTCTTTTTGCTTCATTTCAATCTCTTTCTGTATTAATTCTCTTTCTCTTAGTTGAAATTCCCTCTTTTCAATTTCTAATTCTCGTTTTTCAAAACTCTCTTTTTTTTTCTTTCTATATTTTTTATAGCCACGATACCCCAAAATTATACCAACTCCAATTATAATTGAACCTATAATTATTATTCCTGTTTTAAATCTATTAAAAATTTTGTGTCTTCTATTCCTCCTTTTTTCTTTTTCACTAAGAGGAAAATATCGGGTATAATCTCTATCAATAGCATCAACGAAAAAATGTTGCGTTCTTCCTTGCTGTGCATAGCTGTAATAATATCTTCTTATACTTTCATCTAATGCTTTTACAATTTCAGTTTCCATATCAGGACGATAACTAATCACAGAACTCGGATTTTTTTCTGTTTCTGCAATAATTTTTATATTCTCTTTATCAACCTCAACAAACTTTCCACAAAACCCAACTGAACCGGGAGTAGATAAAACCTTGGGTTCTACCTCAAAATGACTCCTTAGAAATTCCGGATTTGAAAATTCAATATTTCTATCATTCAAATATTTTTCTTGAATATAAAATCCTGTCTGAGAATGAGGACTAACCGCAAAAATCTTCTTAGATTTAGCAATATCTTCTAACGAAAAATCATCCTCTCTTCTGCAAATTATTATCCCACTGGTATATAAAAGGTTGCCTGAAATATTATGTATGTAACAACCATGCAGCATTACCTCAAATTTTCTATGTTTATATGCCTCATAATATAAACCCATTCCACTTTCTAAAACATCAACTTCATTATTATAAAGAGCAACTCTTTTTTGGTCATAGTAAAGCATAGAAATTACGTTTATTTTATTATAACCATATTTTGAAAGCAAAGTCTCCAATTCTAAATTTATATTTTTTTCAATTTCAGAAGTGATATCATCTATTAATGATAAACCCACATTTATTTCTTTTGCATAAAAAAAATTAGAAAAAACACAAAAAACTACAAATAGCAAAACCGCGACTAATTTCACAATGCCCTCCTATTTTACCATAGGTAATTGACTAAAAAAATCATCAATAAAAAGCATTTTTTACAAACTTGATTTACTTTATTATATAATATCCTTAAAACATGTCAATATTAAATCTGATTAATAATCAAATAATAAAACATAAAAACAATCTTAGACGAAAAGAATATCATTATTCTTCTTTACTTATTAAACCATCGTTTATATTTTCTAAATTCTACATGTTTAAAAATATGCTTCCTTTTAATACTACCATCAGGCATTTTTATTTCAGAATAATCCCGCTTAGAGGTGGAATATATAGGTATAATTTTACGATTAAAACAGTAATCCACAATATAGAAGGTTGCACCAAATTCACCCTGTACTAAAACCAAATCATTATTTTGAGCTGTATCTAACCAGCAAATAATAGGGTCTAATTTTTCTATCTCTAACTCTCCCTCAGGAGAAATAGAATTCCATATTATAGATAATTCTTTAGATAGATATTTAAAGCAGCCTATATCCCATTTTTTCGATGCACTTTCTTCTTGCTCTTTGGTAAGAGAATGATTCAAAAGAATATACATTACACGCAAAGCTTATCTCCTTATATATTTATATTTAGTTTTAATGAACAAGTTAAATGAAAAAAGCATTGCCAGTAGTAAAAACTGAAATCCTTGCTTATTTTACTAGAATTTTCGGGCATTACACTTAAAGTTCCGCTATTACCCGAAGTTGCGATCAACGGAAGCAAAATTTGGGTTTAGCAAAGCGGCCCCATATAGCCGCTGTTGTGCGATAAGCAGAGCGCAGGGATATAAACTCTGCATTTTGTTCCAGCAGATGTGAAATCAACCTCCACCCCCTTCTCCCGCCGGAGCGCAGGCGTTGCAGTGAGTCTGCAGAAGTGACGTGCGTAGGCGGTTTATCACATTTTAATAATGCTCTCATCTCCAACAATATTCCGAACTTTCATCCTTAGCGGTTTATTTTTCAAAACTATTTTCGCATCCCAAAATTCTTTGGTTTTTTCACCATTACGGATAACGAGGCACTCTCCGTGTGCGGGTGATATTGTTTAGTATTGCCTGACCCTCAACAATGTTCGGATAATAGGGTATATATTTTATTGGCATTATTTATATCCTTCAAGTAATTTTTCTACTTCATTTTTTAATACAGGCAAATTATCATGTATGATCGCCCATATAGCTGTATCACTTACTTTATCATAACCATGTATTATTCTGTTTCTTAAAGCAATTATCTGCCGCTTACCCGTAATTTCTATCAGAGAATTTACGGATAAAAGATGATTCATTGCTTCTCCAATTACTTCAAGACACCGTTCAACTGCCCTTTTTACCGTGATATTTTTCTGATACTCATCAAAAGTTTCTATGTTTTTTAGATGAATATAAATTTCATTAGTGTAATACTGTATATCAGAAAGATATTTTTTTTCTCTCATAGTATTTCTACCTTTGTTTGGTTTAATTCCTCAATAAAAAAAGGATTTGAGAGCGAATCCATAGTCACCAGATCTATTGTTCTATTGGTCGTATCTTCCAGTTTAAATAATACATCCCAGTAACATCTTCCCCGCTCCAGCGGTTGAAGTGTTTCATCAATATTTATCAAGATATCAATATCACTCTCTTCTCTAAAATCTTCGGTAACAGCAGAACCAAATAAATAAGCTTGTTTCACATTATTATCTTTAAGAATCTTCCGGATTATATCAAGCTTTTCATTTACAACAGGGTGTATCATCTCTCCTCCTTGAAAAAGCGTTTGCTTTATTCTTAAAAGCATCAAGATTATTCTCAAACGGGACATCATCAGAAATATAAAGAAAATCGGTTCTACCGCAAATCAAGTGAATAACCAGTGTGGGTTCAGCTGATTAAAGTTCAAGGTAATTCCTGAACATACTATATTGTAATTCTTTTTTTATATAATTACAAATCTTTTTCCCTTTATCACCTCAAACTCCTTTCCACAAAAAACTTCTGTTATTTTAGAGGGCTTTGTAGGAAGTAATTTTTAACCTTTTTGGACTTCTTTTACCCACTTATAATGGAAGAGATCATATTTTTTTGCTTTGGCCATTATTTTCCCTCCGGCATATCATTTTTTTGTATTTGTTTGATGACTCTGTCAAAATCGCTTTCGTACAGACGATCCTGCACTATCCGGTATTTTTCAAACTCCGCTTCGGCATGAGCCTTGGCAATCTCTGCGGTTACCTTACCCGCATCCTGCAATATTTCCCGGTCGGTTGCATCGATAAAGCGGTTCAGGCGAACTTCCCAGTCCTGCATGGTCATGGGAATTTTTCGCAGAGCCATATCTTCTGCCAAATCAAGATACGCGGAGACAAGCCTCTGCAGTTGCGCCATTTCATTTTCGGTCAGATAATTCTTGGCAACACTCACATCAAATTTCTGAATCTTTCCCCTGGGTGCATCTTTCCAGGTCGTAAGCCCCATATTGGTTTTATCTGCATCGGTACGGGATACAGTGAGTTCAGCGGCAGTATGCCCATGGATAGCCCAATGGAGTTTATTCTGCACCGTGGCGAAAAAGCGTTTGGTAGCTTCGGCTGTTACATCGTAGTCGATGGAAGTGGCGTAGATATCGGTAATTTTTTGATAAAATTTGCGCTCGGAAAGGCGAATTTCCCGAATGCGCTGTAGTTGCTCGTCAAAGTATTGTTTGGTAAGAATTGAACCGTCATTTTTAAGGCGTTCATCATCCATGGCAAAGCCTTTGATGGTAAACGACTCAATAATGGTAGTTGCCCACTTGTGGAATTGGACGGCGCGCTCGGAATTAACCTTGTAACCGACAGCAATAATAGCGCTCAGATTGTAGTGCATTGTATCGTAGGTTTTACCATCGGCGGCAGTTATCCTAAAATTTCGGATAACTGAAGTCTCTTCCAGCTCACTGTCCTTGAAAATGGTCTTGAGATGATAGTTCACCGTGCGCACATCGACATCATAGAGAATACTTATCATTTTCTGCGACAACCAGATGTTCTCATCGGTATAGATGGCGTTCACATCACTGTTGCCGCTACCAGCCACAAATGTCAGATATTCGGCAGCGGATGAACGGATTATTGAATGTTTTTTCTTCTTTTCCATCCTCACACCCCCGCATCTTGGAACATCAAAAGTTTGAAGTCTTTTTCGATTTTTTGGTACCAGTAACAAGTAACGGTAGGAAACCACCTAGCACCGTCGGCTCTCTCGCCATTGAAGTCGAACATGCTTTTCTTTGCATCGTTACAGCACAGGTACAGTTTGTTCAGGGTGTCTTCGTAGGATTCCAGTCGGAAGTATTTTAAGCAGTGGAAAATACCAGTATCACGAACGGTATTTTCTTGATACGATAGATTTTTTTCAAAATTAGGCAGTGTAAACTTAATTGTGTCTAAAGAGGCACATAATGATAAGTGGAGAAAAGAGTTATAATGATTTATACTATTGTCATGAGCAAAAAGAAAAAAAACGCTGTCCCGAATGCGGGA
>Ga0334898_1004144_pt1 | contig 11049 bp, 3 predicted proteins | sample GraSluR3_MG_10_FD_207228 | JGI IMG/M metagenome (GOLD analysis project Ga0334898, IMG submission 207228) | Sludge microbial communities from methane-producing bioreactor in Wageningen University, Netherlands - Granular Sludge_3_08-R3 | ecosystem: Engineered > Bioreactor > Anaerobic > Unclassified... | reverse complement strand
TAACTTGCGTAATAGAGAAGGACGCAGATACCAGGCAATAAGAGAATATCTTGAAAAGAACGACTGCAAAGTTATTTTGTTATCGGCAACACCCTATAACAAATCTTTTTTAGACCTATCGAACCAGTTGAGACTGTTCTTGTCAGATGATGCTGATCTTGGTATAAGCCCTGAGAAATACATAAATGAAATAGGTGGGATGGTCCAGTTTAATTTTAGACATCCCGATATTCATTACAGAAGCATTAGGGCATTTGAAAAAAGTGAATATGCAGACGATTGGCGGGAACTGATGAAGTATTATATGATAAGGCGTACCAGGAGTTTTATAAGGGATAACTATGCTATAACTGATGAAGTTACAGGAAGAAAGTACTTAACTTTTTCTGATGGAAGTAAATCATACTTTCCAGATAGAATTCCTAAAAAAGTTGAGTTTAAAATGAGCACACTTGATAAACATGATCAATATGCAATGCTCTATAGTGAAAGCATAATAAGCACTATTGATGAATTGGAACTTCCCAGATACGGATTAGGTAATTATTTGGATAAAAAAACAGTATCAGGGGCTACGGAAAAAGAAAAAGAAATCATGAAGAATCTATCTAGGGCAGGAAAGCAACTTATGGGTTTTTGTCGTACAAACCTTTTTAAACGACTTGAAAGTTCAGGCTATTCTTTCCTTTTATCTTTGAGTAGGCACATATTAAGGAATTTTATATTCATTTATGCTCTTGAAAGAGATTTGCCTCTACCAATTGGCAAACAATATATGAATTTTTTTGATGAATATCTACATGAAAGTGATGATGAAGGTGGAAGTGAGTCTTTAAAAGAATTCTATTTCGATGAAGGGCAATATTTTGAGATTGCAGAGAAGTACTATAATATTTACAGTAAAGAGATTTCTTCCAGATTCGGATGGATAAGTAGCAAGTATTTCAAGCCTTCACTGAAGCAAGATCTAATTAATGACTCAAAGAAAATACTATCAATCTTTGGAAAAGTAACCTACTGGGATGGTAACGAAGATAGAAAGCTAAATGCTTTAAATACACTATTGACAGAAACACATGGGAAAGACAAGGTTATTGTATTCACTCAATTTGCTGATACAGCTAAATACATAGAAGAACAAATGACAAAAAGAGGCGTTGATAAGTTAGTAGCTGTGACCGGTGACAGTGAAAATGTAACTGCATTAGTTCAACGCTTTAGTCCAGAAAGCAACGATAATCTGAATATTATTGGGACAAGCAGCGGACTTCGCATTATTATAACTACAGATGTTTTGAGTGAGGGACAGAACTTGCAGGATTCGCACATTGTAGTAAACTATGACCTGCCCTGGGCTATTATCCGTCTGATCCAGAGAGCTGGTCGTGTTGATCGTTTAGGGCAGAAATCTGATAAAATATACTGCTATTCCTTCCTTCCTGAGGATGGGATAGAACATATTATCAAACTACGTTCAAGGCTTAAAAACAGAATAAAAGAAAATGCAGAAGTAGTAGGTTCTGATGAAGTGTTCTTTGACGGAGACCCTGTAAATCTTGCAGATATATATAGTGAAAAGGCAGGTATTCTTGATGAAAATGACGATGACGAAGTTGACCTCGCCTCCTTTGCTTATCAAATATGGAAGAATGCAATCGATAATAATTCGAAGCTAAAAAAGATAATCCCTGAGCTGCCCAATGTAGTGTTTTCTGCAAAGGAAAATTCTTTTAATAAGCTAAAGCAAGGATCTATTGTATATGCAAAAACGGCAAATGAAAATGATATATTGACATGGATTAATAAAGAAAGTGATATTATTACTCAATCGCAGTTTGCAATTCTAAAAGCCATACAATGTTCACCCGATACGCCTTGGATTGAAAAATTAAGCAATCATCATGAGCTTGTCAAAAAAGGTATAGATATAATTATGAACGAAGAAAAACAGAGCGAGGGAACACTTGGCAGGAAAAGTAGTATAAAATACAGAACCTATATGCAATTGGAAAGGTTCTATAATGAGTACAAGGATACTTTACTTGTAAATGAGAACCTAAAAAAGGCAATGGATGATATATACCGTTATCCATTAAAAGGAACAGCAACAGACACTTTATCTCGACAACTGAAAATTGGAATTCCGGACGAAAAACTAGCTGAATTAGTTGTTTCATTAAGAGAAGAAAACAAGCTGTGTGTAGTTGGTGACAATGAAAATATAATTAAGCTTCCGCAAGTAATATGCTCAATGGGTCTTGTGAATAAAAGAGAGGTGTAATTTGTGGCTATTCCAAAAACAGAATTTTCATCTTATATAAAGAGGTTCAGGTTTAAAGAGCTATTTAATTATTTTGGTTGGGATAATGACAGAACGAATATACCTATTGAAATTGACGGAAGAATTTATAACCTTGTGAGTGTAGCACAAAAAAGTGGTTTTAAGATATTTACATGCGATGAACATGTAAATGGACGGATACCGCTTTATGCAACTAGGCGTAAAATAGATAATAGACTGACAGCTTATTCCCACGACCATATCATAATCTACTCAAATGAGAACAAAACTGAACAGTTATGGCAATTTATATATAAGAGTTCAGGGCAACCTCAAAAGGTATCTGAAATTCGCTATAATGTGAACCAAGACGTGGAACGTTTATATCAGCGTACCTCTGGCCTTGTGTTCGAGCTTGATGAAGAAGATAAAATCACAATAGTAGATGTTACCCAGAGAGTCAAATCTAATTTTGGGAAGAATTCTGAAAAAGTAACAAAGAAATTTTATGATAGCTTTAGAAAACACCATAAAGCTTTTCTTGGGTTTATTAAAGGAATAGATGATCGGTTTAATAAGGAATGGTATGCATCTTTGATGCTCAATCGTCTAATGTTCTGTTATTTTATTCAAAAAAGGGGTTTTCTAGACGAAAACAAAAACTATCTTAGAGATAAACTTAATGAGTGTAAGAGCAAAAATGGTGAAGGAAAATTCTATTCATTCTATAGATTATTTTTACTTAAACTTTTTCATGAGGGATTGGGATCATGCAATCGTACAGATGAACTCTGTGTTGAAATAGGGAATATCCCTTACCTTAACGGCAGTTTGTTTGATGTTCATGAGATTGAACGGCAATATGAAGGTATTGACATGGCAGATGATGCATTTGAAAAAGTTTTTGACTTTTTTGATGAATATGATTGGCACCTTGATAGTCGTATGACCGCAACGGGTAAAGAGATTAATCCTGATGTACTGGGTTATATATTTGAAAAGTATATTAACGATCGTGCAAGGATGGGGGCGTATTATACGCAGGAAGACATTACAGAATATATATCCAGAAATTGCATAATTCCATATTTATTTGAGGAGACCAAGAGAAAATATAGTGGTGATGCCTTCGATAATGAAGGATTTATTTGGAAATGGTTGAAAAATAGCGGAGATAAATATATATTTGATGCAGTCAAGAAAGGAGTAAAGCTTAAGCTGCCACCGGAGATAGAGGTTGGTGTTGATACAGAAAGTCCGGACCTTCTGGAAAGAAGGAAGAATTGGAATAAGCCGGCCCTTGATGAATATGCTCAGCCAACTGAAACATGGCGTGAAGTTATAGAACGCCGCCAACATTATTACGATGTCAAACGAAAGGTAGAGCTTGGACAAATAAACTCTATTGATGGTTTTATTACCAATAACCTCAATATTAGGCTTTTCTTGCAGGATATTATTGAAAACATAGATGATGATAACTTCATTCGGATATTTTATAAAGTATTATCTTCTGTAACTATTCTAGACCCGACATGCGGTTCTGGTGCTTTTCTGTTTGCAGCTATGAATATACTTGAGCCTTTATATGAAGCTACTATCATGCGAATGGAAAACTATGTTGAAGAAGGAAAAGCTATTGGCAAACGCTATAAATCCTTTGATTATGAACTTTATAAATTGAATAATGGGCATCACCCGAACAGGCAGTATTATATATATAAGAGTATTATACTCAACAACCTATACGGTGTAGATATTATGAAAGAGGCAGTAGAGACTGCTAAGCTTCGTTTATTCTTGAAACTTGTTGCCTCAGTAGACCCTAACCCCTATAAAGATAATATGGGATTGGAACCGTTGCCGGACATTGATTTTAATATTAAATCAGGTAATACACTTGTGGGCTTTGCAAATAGAGAAGAAGTGGAAAACGCTTTATGCGGGTCGTTTGATGCTTTAGAAATGAGGGCAGAAGTAAAAGAAAAGTGTGATGAATATGCAAAGGCAGTGATGCGGTATAAGGACATTCAACTCGATTATGGAGAAAACTTTAATGATTTTAAAGAATCAAAGGAGGTACTTTTTAAACGTCAGAACTCCTTAAATGAAATGTTGGACAAAAGATTATTTGGTGAATATAGAGTTACAAATTATTATAAATGGAGAGCATCGCACCGCCCCTTTCATTGGTATGCTGAATATTATTCTATAGTTGAATTAAAAGGCGGTTTTGATGTTATTATTGGTAACCCACCTTATGTAGAATACAATAAAGTGAAAAAAACATATAGAATAAAAAACTATGAAACTGCTGAGTGTGGAAATCTCTACGCATTCATAATAGAACGTAATGACAAACTCTTAAAGGACAACTCGTACTCAGGTATGATAGTACCACACTCTGCATTTTGCACCGATAGAATGGCTAAACTTATGAATCTGTATAAAAATAAATCAAAATGGATTTCTACTTTTGACATAAGACCTTCAAAACTTTTTAATGGTGTAGATCAGCGACTGGCGATATACATAACTACCAAAGCATCAGTTATTACTTATACAACTAAATATAATAGGTGGAAGGAAGAACAAAGAGATACTCTATTCTCAAATATGCGTTACTCACTACAAAAAAATACATTTATACCAAATTGCATAATTAAGAATGGACATGATATTACATACTCAATTATTAATAGGATTATGAGCAAAATCAAGTTATGTATGTTAGATAGTGGGAAATATCCTTTGTATTATCATAATACACCACGTTATTGGATAAGAGCGACAACTTTTACCCCATATTTTTGGAATGAAAAGAATGGAGAAAAACTTTCAACCCAAGTAAGGGCTATAGATTTCCGGGATAAAGTAACGAGAGATTTTATTATATGTGTATTAAACAGTTCTTTATTCTATATTTGGTTCTTATTGTTTTCTGATAGCAGGCATTTGAATAAGCGTGAGATTGACTGGTTTCCCATTAAAGACGGTTCCTTCAATTCATTAGACCTAACTATTCTTGTCGAAGAATTAATGGAAGATTATGAAGAAAATAAGTGCAGGAAAGAAACCTATTACCAAGCTACAGGAAAAGTAATTTATGACGAGTATTTTCCTAAACTATCTAAGCATATAATTGATAAAATTGATGTTCTTCTTGCAAAATACTACGGTTTCACAGAAGAAGAATTGGATTTTATCATAAATTACGATATTAAGTATCGAATGGGAAGTGTTACTGGAGATGAAAAAAACTGATATACGTGGGCATATTGGTAATTTAAAACTACTTAATCTACCGAAAACTGCGTTTTTGTGTTCAAGCAAATACAGCTCAAAAGCGGTTTTAAAGTCATATGATTGGGCAAAAGAACAATGTAAAAATGAGCGATGCATAATCTCAGGCTTCCATAGTGTTCTAGAAAAAGATGTACTCCAAATCTTATTAAAAGGAAATCAGCCAATAATTTATGTACTTGCCCGTGGTATGCTTAAAAAGATCCCAAATAATCTAAAACCGGCTATTGAAGAAGAAAGGCTGCTAATCGTTACTCCATTTGACAAAAGCATCGTATGGACAACTAGAGAAAACGCCGAAATACGCAATCAGTTATGTATCGAACTTGCAGAGAATATTACTATTGCTCACCTTACACCAGGAGGTCAGTTAGATAGACTGCTTAGTCTTGTCCCAGACAAAAGGGTTAATATTCTAGATAAATGAACAGGATTATGTCCAATAAAGTTCGCAAATTCACCGAAAACTTCAGTAAGCTATGCTACCCGCTTTCTATGTTCTAGGATATCTTTGATGGCACTGCAATTAGTTATAAATTCCTTCTTATATTTGCCTTTTATGAGAAGCTTCCCAAAAGATTTGCGGAACTTTTATCTCTTTGTTTCTAAAGGGGGCCGCTTATGCATAAATGCTTTCTGAAACCAATAAAGACTGTTTTGTACATAATTATAACAATTTGTATTGGTTTAGCAGCTAGTGTAGCTCAATTAACAGGTTTTAACTTTTGGGATTATTTAATAAAACATTCCCCACAATCCTTCTGCATTTTGGTTGCAGGAATATTATTAGTATATTTTGTTCTTGTTCTCTATGAATATTTTCAAAATAAACAAACTCAACAATTGCTTGTACCTAACAAAAACTATTCTGCAAATATACTTGAAACAGTCGAAAATGGTAAAATCCTCAAAGGCTATTATGCTAACCAGCAGAGTATTATTTCTGGGGGCATTATAGGTTCTACTATCATCCAGCATATCGGAAAACATCACGATGCTAGCCCAATTGTTGATCAAAAAATCAAAGAAGAATTAGAAATCCTTCGAAAATCAAGATTTTTCACTGGTTTCGATACAGCCCAAGCTTCAATAGCTCTTGCTAGGAGGTTGGTAGAAGGAGAACTTTCAAATGGTAGTGATATTGTAAGGAGCCGAGCAATAGCTTGGTGTTCACGATTACTTTCACGTACAGATGTAGAAAAAGCAGAAGAATATCTTAAGCTTGCGAGGACATTAGGGAGTTGCCTAGAAATCGAAATCGCAGAAGCCTTTATTAGTTCGCAAAGAGGCGATAAACATACTGCTTTGATCATTTTGGGTAATCATAATCTGCCGTTGTCTCGCTCCGCAGCCCTAATGATTGTTGCACATCATGAAGGATCTCAGGAAGCTATTGACTGGTTGGATAATATAGGATGCAGTGCGACGGAATTGGATTCTGACGGCAAATATTCTCTATTGTCTCTTCATCTTCAGCTCGCGCAATGGGAAGCAGCACAGTTATGCGTTGATGCATTGACTGATGACGACTTAAGCTTAGCACCAGCCCTCCATCATATTGCGGCAATAACTCATCTTATAAGAGCAGTGCCTGACGAACTACGCACTATCGTTTTAAACCAAGTACCTTTTAATGCAGCCGTATTCCCTCTTGCAGCAGAAACATCTGCAATTGAAGCCCGACGAAAAGCACAAAGCTACTTCACTACCGCGGGTCAGGTTGCATTGCAGTTCGGTTGTTCTAGCGCAGCAAAAATATTCGATGAGTTCTCACTTTGGCTCGAGATTAGAGATCCCGATCAATCAGAACAGGGTATCAAACGGCTTAAGGAAAAACTACGAGATCTTAAGTCCGCCCTTCATCTAATTCGCCTCGGCCTTCAATTTGGAATCAAGCTTGACCTTAAGCAAGTTGAGGACGAGATAGAACGTCAGATAGCTCTCTATAGTGGAATCACTCAAGATGCTGCCATTGCTCGCTTTGCTCTCATTTTTACACACGAGAGGCCAGAGGATGCTGCAAATTACATTGCAAGACACCGTGAACAATTTGACAAGTTTTTTGATAGGAAATCGTTACAGTTTATGGAGATTGAACTGCTTTCTAAAGCCGGGATGCCCCACAAGGCAAAAGAGCGTCTTAATACTCTTATGGGAGAAGGACTTTCGGAATCGGAGGAAAACCACCTGCGGAGAATAATTGATGAAATTGATGGTGTTAGTCCAGTTGAGGCTTGCAAACAACAGTTTAAGGAAACTAATGCCCTTGAAGATTTGATGATTCTAGTTGTAAAACTTGAAGAAAGAGGCGAGTGGTCTGAACTATGTGAGTATGGAGAAATTTTGTTTAAACGGACACACTCTCTGCGTGACGCGGAAAGGTTAGCAAAAGCATTAAGCAAAACTAAAAAGTATGAACGGCTTACAAAGTTTCTAGTAAAAAGACCTGAATTCCTAGCACAATCGAAAAACCTGCATATGCTCTATTGCTGGGCTTTATACTATGAAGGTGATTTACCAAAGGCTCACTCTGAATTGTCAAAGCTTAATAATGATTGCGATAATTCGAACTATCGTGCACTACAGGTTAACCTTGGAGTAGCTTTAGGTGATTGGAATTCTTTAAATGCTTTTGTTGCCAAGGAATATGCAGATAAAGAAAAAAGGAGCGCACAAGAGTTAATGAGTGTTGCTCACCTAGCACACTACTTGGGGTCTCCCCATGCTAAAGAGTTGACTTTTGCAGCTGTTGAAAAAGGTAATGATGATGCTGGCATATTAGCGGAGGCATACTATCTGGCTACTAGTGCCGGTTGGGAAGATAGCGTAGAGGTCTTTAAATGGATTAATAAAGCAGCTGAAATATCAGATGAAAACGGTCCTATACTAAAAAAGTCGCTGAAGGATATTGTTGATATGCAACCGGATTGGGAACGCCGAGAGACCGAAATTTTGCGGGAATTACGCCGTGGTGACATACCGATGTTTCTTGCAGGTGAGGCTTTAAACAGGTCTCTTATCCAAATGATGTTATTCCCGGCACTGGCAAATCAATATGAAAACGATCCAAGGCGAAGAGGGATTATTCCAGCTTATAGTGGTAAGAGACAATCAGTACCACTGAAAACCTTAGGAACAGTTGCGATGGACCCCACAGTATTGCTCACATTGAGTTTACTAAAACTGCTTGATAAAGCATTGGACGCTTGTGAAACAGTTTATATTCCCCATTCAACCCTTATATGGCTTTTTGAAGAGAAACAGAAGGCCTCATTCCACCAACCAAGTCGGATCAGAGATGCGCATAAACTACAAAGTTTACTTGCCGAGGATGTTCTTGAGAAACTAATTCCAAACACGGTACCCGATAGCGATTTGTCAGCACAAGTTGGCGATGAGTTAGCACTTTTAATAGCCGAGGCGAAAAAGGCAAGTAATGGTGATACTCAGTGGATAGTGGTTCGGCCGTATCCAGTTCACCGGATCTCTTCTCTTATGGAGGAAGAGGTCGATTTAGCAGAGTATGCAGATATGATGAGTAGCTGTCAGGCCATTGTAGACAAGTTGAGAAGCAAAGGCCAAATCACTATTGCGGAAGAAAAGAAAGCACGTGCATATTTGCAGCTAAATGAAAAGCCATGGCCTAATCAACCCGAGATTGCAGATAGAGCAACACTATATTTAGAGGATTTAGCCTTAACCTATTTCTTACATCTTGGGTTACTTGAAAAACTGAAAGCTGCTGGATTTAGGTTAATTGCTTCGCCTAGAAAGTTATCTGAAGCGAATGAACTAACTTCCTATGAATATATTTCTGGTCAAGTTAATGATGCCATAGAACAAATCCGTTCGGCTGTAAATGAACGGTTAGTATCGGGGAAAATAAAAGTTGGCAGGAAATACGGTATTGATGAACTTGAAAGGCAATCGGTATCAAGACATCCAACGGTAGAAATAATTGATCTAGCAAGGGAGTGTGAAGTAATCTTCGTTGACGATAGATCCCTTAATCAACATGCTTTTATTGGTGAAGGGAGTGCACGGGTTCCAATACTTTCAACACTAGAGCTTTTAGATATGCTGGCTTCAATCGGTTCAATTTCCACTGTAGATTTATTGGAATATAGAACTATATTGCGACGTGCTGGCTATTTCTTTATCCCCGTTTACGATGATGAACTAGCATATCATTTAAATGCCTCTGCGGTAAAGGATAATAAGGTTATTGAAACTGCTGAATTAAAGGCTATTAGAGAAAATATTCTACATGCTCGAATGGTTTCCTGGCTTCAACTTCCGAGAGAATTATTTTGGTTAGATGCAATATTTAAGACATTCATCAGAGTGCTAATAAGCTTGTGGATAGAACGAGCTGATTTTTCAAATATTCGAACACGCTCTAACTGGATCCTAAGTCAGTATGATATTCGAGGTTGGATTCATTGTATCGCCAACGAAGCAAGAGATAGTATTATCAATGATTTAAACGGAGCGTATATCTCATTGCTGTTAATACCTCTTACAAATGTCTCACAGGAGACCAAGGAGGAATACTGGAATTGGATTGAGAATGTGGTATTGGTTCCTATTAAAGAACAACATCCCAATTTATATTCTTGGATAATTGAATACCAACAAAAAGAGTTTGCGAATGTTGTAAATATGAGTTTACCTAAGGAGGAAAAGATGTGACCGATATATCCAATTCTAAGAGAGTAATGGCAGAGGTAACTTTAGAGCTAATGCATCCGATGATACGTGAGTCATTAATCCAGAACGCTAGCTTTCGGGAGGAATATGGTTTAACTTGTGATGCTGCCATTTCTTTTAGTGCTTCGGGTGTTTCTAGTGGTCTGTTTCAAAGTTCGAAGCTTTATGATGCTGTAAGAAAGTGCCTTTCAGGTGCCTCAGTAGTAGAGTTATATGACCAACATAGACAAAAATGGGAACTAAAGAACAAATGCGAAGAAGGAGAACTGCCGAGGCTTGAACTTTATCATGAAAAACAACATTTCATTATACCTAATACTGCTGGGCTTTCCCCAGATAGAACTATTCGTTTACGTTACCTTAATGAGATGGCTTCGAATGTAAACTTACCCGTTAAAGTACAAGAAAAATGGCGTAAAGTTTTTTCGGAACGTCCTTTAGAAGATGACGAGTTGGACGCGTTTTACCAAGAGTATAACGATACACCTGTCGAACAGGCTAAATCAATACGCAGTACGATTATGGAAGGTAATATTTCTGTTTCTCCTCTAGTTCCCACTTCACGGAAGTATTTTGAAAGATTAACTGGTGCCTTTGATGGAAGTTCTTCTATTGGTGATTATGCAGTCGGTAGAGGCAGAGCTTTCTTCGAACAATTGTCTAAGTGGCAACCCTATGATGGTTTTTTGTTTAGTCTTTTACTGTCCTCGCATTCTGCTCTGACAGCGGAAATTTATGTCGATCAGTTAAGTAGC
>Ga0334898_1004128_pt1 | contig 11091 bp, 9 predicted proteins | sample GraSluR3_MG_10_FD_207228 | JGI IMG/M metagenome (GOLD analysis project Ga0334898, IMG submission 207228) | Sludge microbial communities from methane-producing bioreactor in Wageningen University, Netherlands - Granular Sludge_3_08-R3 | ecosystem: Engineered > Bioreactor > Anaerobic > Unclassified... | reverse complement strand
GACCTGTATTCCCCCAGTATAAAATATATTAAGAAGGAATGGACACTATGATTTATTATTTTTTCTTGATTTTTCTCATATAACCGCCCCTTGTCTCCCGGGCATCGCTGACGGTGGTAAAGGCATCGGCATCGGTTTTCTTCAGGAAATTCAAAAGCACCGGCAGTTCCTTCCTGTGCAGCGTGGTGTCCAGCATGCATATAGGCCCGTCCTTGCCTATCCCTTCAAGCACCGTAACCCCGAAACCCATACTCCTTAATTTTTCCGCCAGGTCGATATCGCAGGTCTTCTTGGGAACAATCCTTACCATTATTGTGCCTATAGCCATTTTACCCTCTATGATACTGCCCACCACGTTTCCTGCGGCAAACCCGGAGGCATATACAAGCAGGTTTACCCAGTTGTCCAGCGAACTCACAACCCTTCCCAGGGCCATTATATATATAATCACCTCGAAAAACCCCAGGGCCCCTGCCAGGTATTTCCTGCCCCGAACTATAAGCAGCATCCTGAGGGTGGCCATGGACACATCCACCACCCTCGCAAAAAATATGAAAAGATAATTGAATAAAACGGTCATTAAACTCCCTCCATGGCATTAGTATTCATAATATGCCGATTTATATTTCATATCCATTGAAAATACTATTCTTTCCGGTCATTAAAGTCAACAACAAAAAACCCGGGAAGCCAAGTTCCCGGGTTTTGCGGAATGTCCCCGATTAATATTTTTCCGGGCTAATCAAGCAATATCTCTTCCACGTAGCGGACTATCCCGTTTGCCAGCGCCCCGGCGCATTTCTGCCTGTATTCTCCCGTCGAAAGCAGTGCCCTTTCCTGATCGTTTGTCAAGAATCCAAGCTCCGCTATAACCGCCGGCATCTTTGTCTCCCTGGTTACAACCAGGTTTTCTCTGGGTATCAGTCCCCTGTCGTCGGTCTTTAATTCCTTTAAAAGCTCCTGCTGTATTATTTTCGCAAGGGTGTAATTGTCCCTGTTGTCCAGTTCGCTCTTTTCGGAAGGATAGTACAGGGTTTGTGTTCCCTTCATGGCGCTGCTTGTCAGGTGCGCATTCGAATGAACGCTTATATACACATCACCGTTCGCCGCATTGGCTATATCTGCCCTTCCGTAAAGGTCCACAAAGCTGTCGTCCTCCCTTATCATGAGGGTCCTGAAACCAAGCTGCTCAAGCAGTGCCCTGAGCCTGCGGGACACGTCAAGGTTTATATCCTTCTCCTTTACACCGCCGTGGTTGGCCCCTGGGTCCTGGCCGCCGTGACCGGGGTCTATGACTATCAGCATATCCCGGTAGTGGGAAGGCACTCCCGATACCTCGATTTCGATGTTATCGGTTCTGTTCGGTGAAATTACCTTGTGGCTGATTTCATCCTTCAGGTGCAGCACAATATACCCGGCATTTTCTGAAGAATCGTAGGGAGTTGAAACGATCCTGTCCACAACACCGTTGTTTATATATACTTCCCCTTCCTCAATAACGGCGTCCTTGTCGGGTATTGCAACGGTTAAGGTCTTTTTATCCTTGTCGTATGCAACGTTATACCTTACCTGTTTTCCGGTATCTATCGAAAGGATACCGGTTTTCCATCCGGTTCCCGCATACTCAATGGTTTCGAGCGGAAAACCGTCTATAAAGACTTCCAGCCCCTCCTCCCTGCTTTCCACGTTGTACTGCAGGGCATGGTCCAGGTCTATCACTGCCCTCACGGTGTTGTTCTCAAACTGTGAGTACCTGACCGCCCTGATACCGTCTTTACCCACGGCTATCGAACCGTCCTTAAAACCGCCCAGGCGCGTGTTGAACATATCCACCACTATACGGTCCGGTCTTTGCAGAGTCATGGTCTGGAAATCCGGCCTTGAGGTGGTTTCTATGGCAAGCCTGTTTCTGTCCCTGTCCTCTTTGAAGGATATACCCGTTACCGTGTTAACCGTTCTTATCTTCAGCTGATTTGTGTCTTCGTCATAGTCTATACTGTAGCCCGACGGGCTTGTAAGGTCTATAACAACCCTGGATATGTACGGGTTTACCTCGAACTGTGACGCCCTCACCCTTATTATATTACCCTTGTCAAGGTCAAGCCTGTTGGTATCCGACAGGAACCTGGTGTTGGAAAAGTCAATAACCAGCCTGTCGGGTTCCTGCAGAAACATGGTTTTATGTGTGACACTGCCGGTGGTTTTAAGGACAATAGCATCCTCGGCACCATCATATTTCATATCCAGAATATCCGCCCCGGGCGATGTCAGGGACACGGTATAGGTAGCAGCGTCCCACCCGACATCCAGACCGAGGGCCTCGGTGACCGCCCGTACCGGGACCATGGTTCTGTCGTTAATAATTTTTGCAGGCACTTCCAGGGTAATCTTTTCGCCGTCTATTTCCATTTGGTCGCTGTCTATCTTTAGTTTGACCTGCTTGGCACCGGTATTGATATACACTTCATATTCCTGCGGGTCCCATACCACATCGGCACCGGTGCTTTCTGTGATAATCCGTACCGGAACAAGGGTCCGATCGTCCAGTATCACCGCCGGTACATCCGGGTTTAATACCTTACCGTTAAGTTTTAGCGTAACCGGAGGAGCCTTATACGTAATCTGTTTTCCGTCCATATGTAGAATTAGCTGCTGTTCCTTAAGTGCATACGCCTCAGTGCCTGCCATCAACAACAAAAAAACCAGAACAAACGCCGCTGCTTTCCGCAATTTAACAACCCCCTGCTGTAGATAAATACAATTTACTTCCGCGTCGGATGCCGGTATCCGGCTATGTACGTTCGATTAATTATACCATAAAAATTTGCCTGTTTTTGTTGGGTTTAGTCCAAAAATGTAAATTTAATACCCCTGTAATAATGCTGTAATACCCGTGTAATATTGCCTGTACCCAATGTATGGTATTCGCTTTATTTGACTTAAATCGACAGGAAATGTTCCCGAAAAAACAATGTATCCCTCCTGCGGGAGGGATACATTGTTTTATATCACCTTGTATAATTCATCGCTTCGGGGCGGGTCCATCGGTATTTCGGTACCGTCCCGAACAAGGATTCTCTCTTTCCCGGTCACTTCCCCTATCAGGGAAGCGGGTATGCCTTCCCTTTCCAGCGCTCCCAGCATTTTTTCACCGTCGCTGCAGGTTATAAGCATACAGCCGCTGGATATAAGCTTCAGCGGGTCAAGGCCAAGTTCGCGGCATATGGCTTTGGTCTCTGGCCTAACCGGTATTTTTTCTTGGTAAACCCGCAAACCTACAGACGATGCTTCGGCGATTTCCCATAGGGCGCCCAGTACGCCCCCTTCGGTCACGTCATGCATCGCCGATGCGCCCATCCTGCCACCTGTCATTCCTTCCTTCACCACGCTTATATGCTGCATAAAGGATCGGGCACTTTCAAGAAGCTCCTGGTCAATCCTGCCCTTGAGCCGTTCGCCAAGGTCGTGGGCGATAATTGCCGTGCCCTCAAGGCCCGCCCATTTGGTAAGGATTATGCTGTCTCCCGCCTTTGCACCGGCGGAATTAACCACCCTGCACCTAGGTGCCCTGCCAACGGCGGTGGTCGATACCACTATTCGGTTTACCGCCGTCGTTATTTCGGTATGGCCCCCTATTATCTCAACCTTCAGCGACGCGGCTTCATCCGCCGCCTGGCTGACTATCTGCTGCAAATCCTCCACCGGTGTACCCTCCGGCGCCAGTATTGTAAAAAGCAGCCCGAAGGGCTCCACACCGTTTGCCGCCACGTCGTTACAGGATATGTGCACCGCAAGCCTTCCTATTTCGCTGGCAGCCCCGGTAATCGGATCGGTGGACAATACGCAGGCATACTTCCCGAAGTCCAGTACGCTGCAGTCTTCGCCTATCTTCGGCCTTACAAGCACCTCTTCCCGTTTAAACTTGAGGCTGGAGAATATTTTCTGCTCCAGCACATCCGACGGCAGTTTTCCACTTTTCATGGTTTATCCCCTCTTTGCATTATGTAATAAACTTGTCCATCTCTGATTATACCATTTATTCATAAACTGCAAAACGCCTCCTTCCACTGCTGCACAGTCATTATCCTGTGGTCCGACACAATGGCAATGTAAAGTATATCCTGCGGCCTGATATCGTGAAACACCATCACCTCGGCGTCATACCCCGGCCACAGATCCCTTCTCTGCCCTAAGTTGTCGGTAAAGGCCAGCGAAGTGTCCCAGTATTCCTTAATCACACCCTGCCCGCGGCCCTTCAGGTATTCCTTTGCCTTGGAAAATTCATCTATACGCTGCAGCACGAAGGGCTGGTACACCTCGTTTGCCCTGTTTTCGTTGGCTATCCAGCACCTGGAGGGGTCCACCTCAAAGGCGGTCAGCATGCTGTGGGAATGAAAAGTGTGGTCGTCTTTAAAGTTCATACTGGCAAATATTGCCTTTGTCCTGTCTGCCCAGCGTGGGATTTGGGCGGTTTTGTACCGATTCAAAAACGCGTGAAAATCGCTGTACTTGTCATTAAACGCAGGCCTTGTATCATGCCTTATACCCTGAGTAATTACCTCTTCAAGGTCATTAAGGTTTACTACATGATAAATTAATCCTGTTTTGCCGTAATCGGGAAAAAGCATATCCTACCTCCGCTGTTTGAAAACTTTTATGTTAAGTTTTGAAAACTGGCGCTTAATTATTCAGACCAGCCCAATAAAACAATTCGGGAAAGACCGGTTATTCCTGACCGTACCTTCCCCGTTTTATTTTAATATTTAATGGGCATTCTAATATCCGGAGGTGTATTCTTTTGACCAACATCAACTGTTCCGAGAACTGCATACACCAGAAAAACGGCAAATGCTGGCTCACCCATGTGGGTATCGTATCCTCTGTAAGCGGTTCCAGGTGCGCATATTTCCAGCAAAAGGATTTGCCTGCTTCCCAGACAGACCCTAAATCAAAAACATAGCCGCAATGGTGGTTACTATAAGTCCGATCATAACCGGCTTGAAATTCCTGCGTGCAAGGTCCATCGGCAGCACCCTGCAAATGGCCGCAGCCGGTAAAAGGGCCCAGGGTACCAGCGTTCCGCCTCCTACCCATATGGCGCCAATCTGGCCCAGGGCTCCCAGCGTCGCAACGCATCCGTTGACCGCTGTACCGAATACCTTAGCCAGCGACCCGGCAAGGGACATCCCGGAAAATCCCGAGCCGTCAAGGCCGGTTATGGCACCTACTATGGTTTCCATTGATGCAACCACCGGTTTGTTCATGGGTACCGAAGCCGCCAGTGCACGGCCCATGTCCGACAGTATCCCCTCGGAACCTGACGGCAGCACACCCCCGCCAAGGGCTGCCTGTATGGGTTCAATCTCTCCCAGGTAGAAGAAGGCTGCTATCGGAATCACGGGTGCAAATACTTCCATTCCGAATTTGAAGCCGTCCTTCATAAATCCTGCTATCCGATCAAGGGCCTTTGCTCTGTATGCCAGTATGCTGACAAGCACCAGTATCATAACCGCGGTGCCTCCCACCAGGGCAGTGGCTTCACCGCCCCGCAGGTCGAATATAAACATTGCCACCACATCAAGTAGGAACGCAACCGGCACCAGGACTGCCGTAAACCTGCTCAGCCATGTAATTTCTGCGGCCCTCTTTTCCTCAAATTCTTCTATGATGGTGTTTTCTATCCTGCCCAGGCGCATATCCCTTTTAAGAAATATATACGCTGCCACAACGGTGGTTACCCCCATTATCATTACAAGGGGTATACCCTTTGCCATTACGTCCACCACTTCCACCCCGGCCGATGTGGCGGTTATCGTCGGGGCACCCTGTATTATGTAGTCACTGGACAGGGCTATCCCGTGACCGAACAGGTTTATCGCCATGGCAACTCCTATCGCCGGCAGCCCCACCTTAAGCCCCACCGGCAGCAGCACCGCACCCACCAGGGCAGTGGCGGGGGAAGGCCAGAAAAACCATGAAACCACAAGCATGACAATTCCTATAAACCAGAATGCAACGTCGGGAGTCCTTATAAACCGGGAGAACGGTCTTACCATAAGCACATTGGCCCCTATATCCTCCATCATCTTTGACATTGAGACTATCAGTGATATTACCAGTATTACCCCGAATAATTCATGGCCCGCAACCACGAGGGAATCGAATATTCCGCGGGTGGCACCGGTTACAGAGCCCTTTGCCACCAGGCCAATTAAAAAAATACCGGCTATGCATGGTATGATGGTATCCCTTCGGGTTATCATAACTGCAAGTATTATAATAACCATAATGGCATATATCCAGTGCAGCAAAGTAAGTTCAACCATAAACACGCTGACCTCCTTTTGAATAATATATTACCAATATATGCCCGGAGGTAGGTTTTGTGCGCAAATTGAAAGGCTTCATAAGCCCGTATATGTTAACCGGGTTTCATGAAGCCCTATAGTCGGAAATAAGTTTACACTGCGGTCTGAGACAAAAAGAACCGTCCCCGCTGTTTCTACTGTTCCAACAGTTGTTTGAGTATTTTGTTGACAAGGGCGGGGTTTGCCTTGCCCTTGGTCCGGCGCATGGTCTGGCCCACAAGGAAGCCCATCGCTTTCGTGGTGCCTCCCCTGTAGTCTTCAACAGACTGCGGGTTTTCCTCCATTACCTTCCTGATTATATCGGTCAGCGCCTGTTCATCGCTTATCTGCGAAAGCCCCAGCCGTTCCACCAGTTTTTCTGGCTGCTCACCGGTTTCAAACATCTCTTCGAATACCTTCTTGGCAGCGGAGCTGCTCACCGTTCCGCCGTCCACCAGCTTCAAAAGGTCTGCCAGGTGCCCCGGCGGTATGGGTATTTGGTCGGCCTCAATGCCCTTTTCGTTCAAAAGGCGCATAAGCTCGCCCATAACCCAGTTGCTCACCGTCTTGGGCCCGCCGCCGTAACTTTTTACACATTCCTCGAAGAACACCGCCAGCGGCAGCGATGCGGTTATTACACCGGCGTCATACTCTGGCAGCCCCCATTCCCTTATATACCTTTCGTTCCTTACTTCCGGCAGTTCCGGCAGCTTCCGCCTGATGCCTTCTATATACTCCTCGTCCAGCAACACCGGTACCAGGTCGGGCTCCGGGAAATACCTGTAATCCTGGGCCTCTTCCTTGCTCCTTAAGGAAGTATTCTCCCCGGTTACATCATCCCATTTACGGGTCTCCTGCAGCAGCAAGCCGCCGGATTCCAAAACCCCTATCTGCCTTCTGCTTTCGTTTTCTATGGCGTTAACCAGCGCCCTGAAGGAGTTTAAATTTTTCATCTCGGTTCTTGTACCAAGCTTTTCGCTTCCCTCCGGTCGCACCGACAGGTTTACGTCAAACCTCAATGACCCCTCCTGCATCCTGCAGTCCGAAACACCGGTGTATTCAAGAATCGACTTAATCTTTTCGGCATACAGCCGCGCTTCTTCCGCACTCCTCATGTCCGGTTCTGACACAATCTCTATAAGGGGTACGCCGCCCCTGTTATAGTCCACCAGGGTACTGCCGTCCTCGGCCTCGTGCAGCAGCTTTCCAGCGTCCTCTTCAATATGTATCCGGGTTATGCCAATTCTCTTGCTGCCGAAATCACCCCTTATTTCCAGGTACCCGTTTTTACAAACCGGCTGGTCGTACTGCGAAATCTGGTACGCCTTCGGCAGGTCGGGATAAAAGTAGTTCTTCCTGTCCAGCTTGCTGAATCCGCTTATCTCGCAGTTGGTAGAAAGCCCCGCCTTAACGGCGTATTCGATAACCTTCCTGTTGAGCACCGGCAGCGTCCCCGGGAGCCCTAAGCACACCGGGCAGCAGTGGGTGTTTTCCTCGCCGCCAAAGGCTGTGGTGCAGCCGCAGAAAATTTTCGTATCCGTCGCCAGCTCGGCGTGTATCTCAAGCCCTATTACCGTTTCGTATTTCATGCTCCATCGCCTCCTTCACACCTGCGGGTGCTCTTTATGGAATTCTGTACTGCCCTGATAGGCATATCCCGCCCGGAGCAGTGTTTGCTCGGCAAAGGGTTTGCCTATCAACTGCAGGCCCACCGGCAGATTATCCGCAAAACCGCAGGGGATAGATAGCGCCGGCAGCCCGGCTGTATTTACCGGGATGGTGTATACATCAAAAAGGTACATCTGTAGCGGATCGCCGGTTTTTTCGCCCGCCCTGAAGGCCACGGCAGGCGTCGTCGGACATACCAGTATATCATAGTTTTTAAAAACCCTTTCAAAATCTTTCTTTACAAGGGTTCTTACCTTCTGCGCCTTTTTATAATACGCATCGTAATAGCCCGAGCTCAAAGCATAGGTCCCCAGCATAATCCGCCGCTTTACCTCTTCACCAAACCCTTCGCTTCTTGTCTTTATATACAATTCGTCAAGGTCTTGGCAACCTTCGGCCCTGTAGCCGTACCTTATGCCGTCATACCGGGCCAGGTTTGAGCTGGCTTCCGCCGACGAAATAATATAATACGCCGACAGTGCATAATCGGTATGGGGCAGAGACACTTCATCGCATACCGCCCCCAGCCCTTCAAGGACCCCAATGGCTTCGGTAACCCTGTCCCTTACCCCCGGCTGGATACCCTCGCCGAAGTATTCGGAAGGGATGCCTATTCTCATACCCTTTATACCCTTTCCCAGGCCGGCCTCAAAGTCCGGCACATCCACGTCCGCCGAAGTCGAGTCCCGCCTGTCGTAACCGCATATATGGTTTAAAACAAACGCACAATCCCTTACGTCCCTTGTTATCGGCCCTGCCTGGTCCAAAGACGACGCAAAGGCCACAATACCGTACCGGGATACCCTGCCGTAGGTGGGTTTCATGCCCACCACGCCGCACAGCGCCGCCGGCTGTCTTATCGACCCGCCGGTATCCGAACCCAGCGCAAAGGCAGCCATGCCGGCAGCCACCGCCGCCGCCGAGCCGCCGCTGGAGCCGCCGGGTACCCTGCCTTGGTCCCAGGGATTGCATGTTTTCTTAAAAGCAGAGTTTTCGGTGGAAGAACCCATGGCAAACTCGTCCAGGTTTGTCTTGCCCACCAGCACGCTTCCCGCCCGCTGCAGCTTCTCATATACTAAGGCGCTGTAGGGCGGCACGAAATTTTCCAGCATTTTTGATGCACAGGTAGTGGGTATGTCCTGGGTACACATATTATCCTTTAGCGCCATGGGTATACCGGCAAGCGGCGGCAGACTGCCGCCTTCTTTCAGCCTCCGGTCGGCCCTGCGCGCCTCTTCCAGGGCCCTTTCCGCCGTTACCGTTATGTAGGAGCCTATTTTTTTATCCAGTTTTTCTATCCTACCCAAAACCGAGCTCACCGTCTCCTCGGCGCTTACTTCCCTGTTTCTTATCCTTTCTGACAGTTCACGGGCTGTCATATAATGCAGCATATGTCTATTACCTCCAATCCTAAATCACCCTGGGTACCCTGAAACATCCCTTAAGCTTTTCCGGTGCGTTCTTAAGGATTTTTTCCCTGTCCATCGAGGGCTCTACCCTGTCTTCCCTGTATACATTGGTTAGCGGCAGTATATGGGCGGTGGGCTCCACCGAACCGGTATCCACCTTTGAGAGTTGCTTCGCATATTCCAATATATCACCAAGGGTTTTTGTAAAGACTTCCTTCTCATCCTCGGTAAACTCCAGCTTGGCAAGCCCGGCGACATATTCGACATCCTTTTTTGTTATCACGTTTTCACCTCCGTCAGACTTCCTGTAGTTTAATCCATCCCGCCAATAAGGCTTATAAACTCCTTTTCATTTATAACCCTGACCCCGAGCTTTCTGGCCTTGTCCAGCTTGCTGCCGGGGTTTTCCCCCGCCAGCAGGTAATCGGTGTTTTTGCTGACGCTTGAAGTAACCTTACCTCCCAGGTCCTCAATTATATCCGAAGCTTCACTCCGCGTGTAACCCTCAAGGGTTCCGGTGAGCACAAACGTAAGGCCTGAAAGCGCCTTCGGCGTATCGCCTTCTTTTCTGCCTTCGGTCATCACAACCCCCGATTCTTTAAGCCTTTCAATAAATTCCGTGTTCTGGTGCTGCTTAAAAAATGTTACTATACTTTCGGCCATTACGCTTCCTATCTCTAGTATCCCTGTAAGCTGCCTTTCACCGGCATTTTCTAATGCGTCCATGCTGCCGAAATGCTGTGCCAGCAGCGCCGCCGCCCTTGTTCCCACTAAGGGTATTCCCAGCGCCGTTATTACCCGGGAAAGCCCCTTTGTCTTGGAAGCTTCCACCGCAGCAAGCATATTTTCCACCGATTTTGACCCCAGGCCCTCAAGCTTTGCGAGTTCTTCTTGTTTGTCCTTTAACCGGTAAAGGTCGGAAGCGTCCCTGATAAAGCCCTTCTCCAGCAGCTTTTCTATAACAGAGGGCCCCAGCCCCGATATATCCATCGCATCCCGGGACACAAAATGTATAATGCTCCGTGTTATTTTAGCTGGACAGGCTATACCGGTACAGCGGGTGGCGGCCTCCCCTTCAGCCCTTACCGCATCCGACCCGCATTCGGGACATTTGTCCGGCATTTTGAACTGCCTCTCGCCGCCGGTTCTTTCCGATTTAATTACCTCTGTGACCTCGGGTATTATATCCCCGGCTTTTTTTACCAGCACCCTGTCCCCTATCCTTATATCCTTGTCCCTTATATAGTCCTCGTTGTGCAGCGTTGCCCTTCCCACCGTGGACCCGGAAATCCTAACCGGCTCCAGTATGGCGGTGGGGGTGAGGGCCCCTGTCCTGCCCACCTGGATTATTATATCCTTAACCCTTGTCTTCTCTGCCTGCGCCGGAAACTTGTATGCTGTCGCCCACCGTGGGTTTTTGCCGGTGGCGCCCAGTATCTCCCTGTGCCTCAGGGAGTTTACCTTTATCACAATGCCGTCTATCTCGAAGGGAAGGGTATCCCTTTTCTGCTGCCAGTCCATGCAGCATTCCATCACATCCTCCATGCTTTGAAAAACCCTATACTCGGGGCTTATTTTAAACCCCTGGCCTTTTAAGTATTCCAGCCCTTCGGTGTGGGTTGAAATTTTCTTTCCTTCTATGTATTCAAGGTTGAATATGAATATAT
>Ga0334898_1004126_pt1 | contig 11093 bp, 11 predicted proteins | sample GraSluR3_MG_10_FD_207228 | JGI IMG/M metagenome (GOLD analysis project Ga0334898, IMG submission 207228) | Sludge microbial communities from methane-producing bioreactor in Wageningen University, Netherlands - Granular Sludge_3_08-R3 | ecosystem: Engineered > Bioreactor > Anaerobic >... | reverse complement strand
GTTCCGCTATTTCTTCCCCTTTAATAGACATACCTTCCGCGTTGCGGTACAAGTTTATGAGACTCTGTAATATTTCTTTCTGGACTGATGTGAGCATTGTAATCACCCTATGTTAAACACAAATACAATATATGATATTAGTTGGGATTTTCCATTATTTATAATTATCATTAATTATCATCTTATGATAATATATAAAGTTTTTGTATTACTCCTTATTTTTTAGTATATCAAAAGGATATTAACTAGTCTAAGTTAAAAAATGTGGATTATTTAGTAGAATTTCCTCACAGGAAAGATAAAACGTTAGGGAAAGAATAACTTTCTGTCGGAATTGTTACTCTAAGAATAAGTAATCAGAAGGGGTTTTGGGTTATGGGTTTTTTTATTGAATTTAGAATTTATTTATTTTCAAGGCAGTCCATATCCTCTTTCATTTGTTCATATTGTTTAAGTGACATCCTTAGATAATTATCCAAAAAGGATTTGCCCTTTTCTATTTTTGTTTGATACGTAATTTTTTGATTATCTGTCCAGTCTTTAGACTGCTCTTGAACGAGAATATTCATTCTATTATTACACCTATTCCAGATTAAACTCCATTTCTTAGTTATAATTGCCTTATCTTTTGATATTAACTCAGCTTCTTCTTTTGTAACCTTATCTAAATCTTTAATTAATGGAGTCACTACAATCGTTTTCTTATCTGGTCCTGTTCCCAAATTATAATAATGTCCATTTTTTTTAACTAAGTAATCATGTCTTGAAATAAATCCGTTTGACGAATCAGATAACATTTGAGGAACTAAACACCAAATATCCATTCTTTGAATTTTTATATGTAACCCCAAACCCGCTTTAATCATTGCTTTAATAAAACCTTTATTCGGTTCCCATACAAACATAAAAATATACTCTTCAAAAACACGCCTTAAAAAATCTTGAGTAAACCCAGTACCTCTGAAATCTTCTCTTATCCAAACATGCTTTAATATAAACTCCTCTTTATCGTAATTAATCATAGCTTTAAATTTTCCATTTTCATCAAATTCAGCAGAAACATGATCTATAAATCTTGTATCCCAATTATTTTCTTGAAATATTTCTTCAACTTTATCTCTAATTTCCATATACCCACCATCTACAAACATGATTTGACTCTACAACTATAAATTTTAACTTCATATACAAAAAAAGTTATCAAATCAGACTATAAAGTAGCCATTGCTGCAACCCATTAAAAAGATTAAATTAAAGGTTAATAATAGGAAAGGAATTTACCTTCTTCTTGGACTCCATTCTCCTTCTTCATTATAATTTTCAGACCCTGCAAATCCACATGCATTCCTAATAGCATCAAAAGCAGGTTTAAGTACTTTACCTACATTCTCAGGATATTTTGACAATAAAATTTCTGAATTAGCTAATACATTTCTATCAATATAATAGTTTCGCCCTCGCACAGTGCGTATTATGGAATTCAATTCATTATTTGATTCCATTTTATAACCTTTTACTCCAACTACACTTAGAAAGACAAATATTGGGAATTCAACATTAAGCATCTTATATGTTTCTAAATATTCTGACAATGAGTGTACGACTTCAATTTCATAAGAACCACTAGAAATAAGCCGTTTATCGTTGTTACAGAATTCCGTACTGGTTGATTCAATTATTCCATTTCTATACAATTGAACATAACCATATGCAGGTTCATCTTCGTTAGTTGATTCTATTCCTAGAAGTCCATCAAAATTATATCTCAAACTATAATAATGAGCATACATTGGCTTTAATCTATGTGGATATGGGGTTATTTTTTCAATTTCATATTTTCGACCAATATAAAACGCATTTATTGGTATTATGTGGAGGACAACTTTGGCGCTATTTTTAAGGAAAATTGGAGTTTCATTGGATAATATACTGCTAATTCTTTCTTCTCGGAATCTTCGGATTTTCTCTGCTAGTGTTTCAGATAAATTAAATACATTTTTGAGTTCAAAATAGTCCATTTCTTCACTAAAACGACCTCTTCTAATATAGAACTTTTGAGTATTAGGCCCCATACTTACTCTATGAGGTAGGTTCCAACTTCTTGGTACCTTAACCAAAATAAAAACATTATTTGACTCACTTTTATCAATAAATTCAATTTCTAATGATGATATTTTAGGTTCAGAATTGCCACGGATGAAGTCTTCTATCCAAATTCCTAATTGATCTTTATTATCTACTTCAATTCCTTTTAATTCTGAAGGAATACCATCTTTTTCATCTATGCCATAAATTAATAAACCGCCATTTGAATTAGCAAATGAAGATATTGTTTTTAATAGTTTACGTTTATGATCATTATTAGCCGTGTCTAAACTTCCTTTATACTCTAATTTATTGTCTTCTTGAGTTTCAGATTCTTTTAAACGTTCTATATCCTGTTCTACAATTTCTTTAATTGGTTTTTCAAAAATAATATATCATCACCCCATCCTGTATGATTTTCTTTTGCATTTTCATTGCTTAAATTTTTTCTAGAATAGCCTGAAAGTAATTAGAAAAGTGTTTAGGATTTTGGTGGTGATCTATTAATAGAAAAAGATAAATAATCAATTTCTTAAAAAAATGATTATGAATACTAATTCTATAGATTGTCCAAACATTAATTCGGAAGATTCACTATTTTCAAGTATGCTAAAAAAATTTCCAACACTTATAGGCATAATTTTCATAATAATATTTGTATCAATTTTATTTCTTTTAGATCCTAAAACCCCTATTCTAGAAATATATGTTGTAACAACTGTGATTTTAGGAATAATTAGTATAATTAGTTATTTAGTTAATTTAAATAATTTATCAGAAGAAATAAAATATTCAGAACCAGAAATTTATCAAACAAAAGATTTAGAAGAAAGAATTGAGCTTATTTTGAATCAAGCAAATATTGTATTCAACCGACTTGAAGAAAGCATCAATACATTAAAAAATCAGGTTTCAATGTTTTTTGCTATAATGATAGCGACTGCGACTTTCACAATTCCAATATTACAGATATTTCATACGGCAAACAATGAACAAACTACTTTACAATTTATTTTATTTATTATTCCTTTCGTATTTTTAATTTTAATTTCAGTGATTTTAATAATTAGCATTTTTTGGGGTATTACAGAATATTTTGATATTGACATATTTCGGATAGAAAGATTTAAGGAAATAATTAACGCGGATAAAATTGACATACTGATTGATTTTTTATTTTTTATTAGATGTTGTTACGAAAATAATTATGAAATATATGGGCGGGAAATGTTTAAATTTCAAAACTCCTTAAATTTTTTTGTTTCTGCAATCGTATATTTATTAGCAGGGATGTCCATATTATTTATGTGTAAGACAACTTTGGGATGAGCAAGATGGGTAAAGACAAAAAACCTTCTAAACCAGTGAAAGTTAAACCTTTAGGTCACGCTAGAGGAACAAGGCGTGTGCAAAAAGAAATGGTGGATGTAAAGAAAAAATAAATTTTTTTTATTTTTCTATAATTCCTATTTTGACGCTTATTTTAGGAATAGGATTATTTCATATCCTGAAACTCTCCGCCTAAGAAGATAAGGATAATTTAGTAAATTCCTTTTCAAGTTAAAAAAATAGAATGAGTTTTGGATTTGGAGTTCACCATGAAAAACAGGTAAATGATAAGATATAAATAAAATAGTCAGTACTCCATTAAAGCTTTTCGTTAATAATCCTTAGTCTTTGAATCAATTCAGGAGCTTTTTTATCACCATCCATTCCGATCCAAAAGTCAATAATGCTATTTATTAATTCATCTGCTTTTTTGGACTCATTTTTTTCCAACAATCTATTAATATGAGATTCAATGATATTGATATGTTGTTGAAATATATTTTCCCCTTCTAAAAATGAAAGGTAACAAGATGCATTATAACTATCAATGGCTGATTTTTTATCACCCATTACAAATTTAATCTGCCCGTATCTGGCTAGTGTATTTGAACACATTCCTAAAATGTTTATTTGTTCACTCAGTTCTAAAATTTCATCTAAACACCGTATAGCTTTATCATATTCACCTAATTTTTCATATAACTCACTAAAAAAAGTTAAAGAGTATGGAATACCATAAAGATCATTAATTTTTTCCTTAAGTATTAACCCATCTTTTAAATACTTTTTAGCATTTTTATCAGCATTCAAATCATTAGAATAGATATATGATCTTCCAAGACTCGTGTATATTTGTGCTTTTAATAAACCTATTTCTGGATCTGCAACTTTATTTATTATATCTTTTGCCTCTTCAAAAGCATCTAAAGCCTTTTTATTATATAAATCTTTTTTATCTTTAGATAAACCAGATAATACAGAATAGACATCCCCTATATTAGCTAAAGAGTTTGCTAAAGGTATTTGATTTTGTGAATCAGAATATAATTTTCTACACAATTTAAGGCATTCTTCTTGTTTTTCATATGCTTCTTTATAATTACCTAAAAAAAGGTATATTACTGATATTTGCCCCAATATAACTTCTTTCATTGGGATATCATCATTTTTAACGTACTTATACGCCTTTTCATAGCTTTCAAAAGCTTTTTGATACTGACCAACTTGTTTATAATAGTTTCCTAAGCAACTTTCAAGTGTAGCTTCTAATTCAGGGTCTTTTAATTTATTAGCGGCTTTTTTAGATGTTTCTATACGTTTTGAAATATCAGTTAATTCAGGTAAACCTCTCATAAATTCAGGTGAAAATAAATTATTCATTACATTAACAACTTTCTTCCAATTTTCTGCGTAATATAACTGATCAACTTCTTCAAAGTAATTTCCAGTTGTTTCCAAATAGTTTGCAGCTATTAAATGATATTTTTTCTTATTAGCTAATTTATGATATGCATATTGCCTTATTACAGGGTGTAATACGAAATTATCACCATTAAAATGTAAAAATGATCTCCTAACCAGTTCATTTTTTATCTTTTTCCAATTATCATCTTTAAAAAGTGCATTTATTGCATTTTCATCAAAATATGAATCAAAAACAGAAATATTAACAAGCATGTTTTTTTCTTTTGTCCCCATTTTATCAAAGGATGTATCCAAAGCCAATTCTAATCCTTCAAGAGGTTTTTCCTTAAGTTCCGATAATAAACTTTTTACAGATGTACTCTTTACCAATGGAGCAATAAGTTCCATAGATAATGGGTAACCGTCTAATACTTGACATATCTCCTCAATATCTTTATCTTCACTGAATGTAATACCCATATTTTCGCACATTTTCGAAAATAGTAATTTAGATTCTTCTAAAGATAATTTATATAACTGAATTGTTTTCCAATTTAGAATTTCAGGATGGGTTTGGCTAGTAATAATTACTTTTACAGGTCTTTGTATATCACTAATAAAATTTTTAATCATTTCATCTTTATCTACTGATTCAAAATTATCAAGAATGATAACTAAGTTTTTATTTTCCAATAATTCGTGGACCACCTGAATTTTTTTCCCAATCTCTTGATTATTAGTAATTCCATTAATCTTAATCGAAATTTCATCTAGGATAGCATCTAATGATTTACCTCCTCTTAGATCTATCCAAAAAATACCATGAGGAAAACGCCAACTCTGCATTTTCACAAATTCGGATGCGAAAACGGTTTTTCCTATACCTCCACTTCCCCAAACAACAAAAATATTAGCATCAGTTGAATCCATTAATTTGGCAAACTCAATTAAATCTCTTTGTCTTCCAGTAAAATACTGAATTTTATGAGGTACATAAAAATCAGAGGTTTTAAATCTTTTAATTTTCTTTTTTTTATCTTGATCCTTATAAAAAAGTTTATCTGAGCTGCTCCCCAGGTAAAGAGTAGGTATAAACCAACTCAAATCTTGGAATAAAACTTTACGACCTTGTATGACTGCATTTCCTATTCCATCAAAATTCGCAAGCGATGAATAAAAATGTTTACTAAATCTTTCAGCAGAATCACTTGGAATAGAGAATTGCATAGCTACAACCGCTGAAATCCCTGCTTGTATCAATGAAGGGGCAATGCTATTAAATATATTATTATCCTTGACCATAGAGGATTGACAGGCACTGAGGATAACTAATTTAACACTGCTACTAGCCAAGGTATTTGCTATTGTATCAACATCAATCAAATCAGATTGAAAATATTCATCTTCAAATGCAAGATATCCTTTATCAGTAAATGCTCCATGCCCATCAAAGTGTATAGCATCATAAGATCCTGTATTAAGTACAGTTATTAAAGCATCGAGTGTTGGGGGTTTAAGAAGATCAATTACTACACTATCATCTTCTTCTAAAGAAATTAATCCTTTATATATTGCTTCTTGCTCAGCAATATTATCTAATGGGTCTTCATCAAATGGTCGTGCTGTTATCACTAAAACATGAAAAGGTAATGAAATATCTGTTTTCGGGGTAGATTGAGGTAAGTTAATGTGTCTTACAAGATTTATAACGCCTGAAGAAACTAAGAATCTGGATCCATCATATAATAATTCCCAAGGTAGTTTTGATAGATGTAATGCATCATCATTAAATTGAAGTTTTAAATCAATAGAATCACTAGACTGCACCATTTGAAGAGATGATTCAAAAAGCTTTTTTATATTTCCCTTAAACAAGCAATCATAAAGAATTCTACCATAATATTTCAAAAATTCGTTATCAAACATTCCAGTTTCTAGATTATCTAAAAATTCATCAGTAATTCCACTATCATACGGTGAAATGAAAACTTCTTCAGCACTACCTTGTGAAGAGCTGATAGAAATAATAAAATCTTTATTAACAACACTTATGGTCAAAATGATTGACATTTATTATCTCCTTATCCCTATTATAATTTAATTAAAGGATTTAATTAATAAAATTAACTCTAATAAATTTGTTTAATACTACAGAAAGTTTCATATATTTATTATAGAGTAAAAAATATTCAAAATAAATAATTTAATATTGTCCTCGATCAAAAAAAATAAGCCCCTTCAAACCTCACCTTTAGTTTCTGTAACTCCTTTAGTTGAATTTTGGAGAAAAAAAGATAATTTGTTATGGGACGGCTAAATTTTGTTTTATTCTCATTTTTAGTTAAAACGTAAGTTGGAAGAGGAGTTTTTGATATTAAGATTAGGAAATTTAAAATAGTATTAATAATAATTATATGCAAAGATTGAATAATGGGGGCTGGGATAAATGGAAAAGCTGAGTAAAATTCTTGCTGCAATGTTAATTATCGTGGTGGCATTGTTTGCTTATGTTTTAATTTTTGGATTGTCTTTTGAAGGTAGCGAGAGTGATTTTTATGTGCCTGCTGTTACCGGAGCTGAAAATATCTCTGCATATAAAAATTCATGCTCGGAACTCAATGCGTCCACTTTAGTTGATTATAAGGCGTTAACTGGTGAAAAAGTAAAGGTTACTGGCCAGATATTTGAAAAAAATGAATTTATCCAATTTGACAAAACAAGAACTTTTATATTACTTAATGTTCCCGAACTTTCTGAACCTTACCCTGCACCTTATATTACAGTTTCATATACTGGCACAGTACCTTACAATATTAACGAAACAATAACTGTTTATGGAAAATATTTCTATCCAATCTGCGTTGATTCGCCTCCAGAATTAGCTAACAAAGGTTTAATAGATATAAGAGCAGGATACATTGAAAAGGATTAGTCTCAATTTAGCAATATCTGAATAAAATGGACAATTTTATATAAAATTTCGTGTTACTCTTTATTTTTCAGTATATCAAAAGGATATTAATTAGTCTGAGTTAAAAAACGTGGATTTTTAGTTGAATTTCCACAGCAAAGATAACTTGTAGGAAGGTTTAACTTGATGTTTGTTCCATTTTTGGGTTATGAATTAGTTAGAAAGATTTTTGAGTTATAGGGGGTTTCAATGTTATACAATTGGAAAAATAAAAAATGACTTTAATAAATAATTATGAAGCGTTTATTAATAATGTTTAATATAAAATATCCGAGTGAAATAATGGAATTATCAATTTCTCCAATAGAAAAATTAATTCCTGTGAGTTTTAGGAGTATAATACTATTTATGAGTGGTGGGGAATGAAATGAAGTTAAATTGGAAGGCTGTTATTGTTGGATCTGTGGTTGCATTTGTAATATCTTTATTTAGTGGATTGTATTTACCAAAAATGGGCCTAATAGGTCCAGTAATTGGTGGATTTATTGCAGTTTATATGGTTGAAGTGAGTTATACTGATGGAATCTTGTATGGGGGACTGCCAACAAGTATAGCTGGACTTACATCCATCCCTTTGGTTGTTTTCTTATCACAAAATCAAACTAACATTCAACTGGCTAGTTTCCATATATCTGGATCAATCATAGATTTTTTATATTTTGGAGGAGCAATTTCAGGTTTCATAATATTCTTGTTCATTGGTATAATCTGTGGAATCATCGCAGTAGCAGTGCAAAAAAAGACTAATAAAAAATTTGTATATGTAACAATAGCAGTTGTTGTAATTATTCTTGTGTTTATTTTATCAAATGTAGTGCATGTTGGTGCTGTTCTAAGCTCCGGACCAGTTTAATATTATTTTTAGAAAATATGAGGATATTATGGTTTATTTCTGAGAATAAATAATAATTAGTTAGGGAATGAGTAAAATTTGTTTTATTCTCATTTTTAGTTAAAATGTAAGTTGAAAATGGAGTTTTGATTTGACATAATCATTCATAGAAAAATGTTATTAATACTATGAACCAATCTAATCTAGACAGATATCAAGCAAGGGGTAATAAATGAGCTATTTAGTGTGACCACTTCAATTAACATTGGTAGGGTAGTAATAAAGATGGAAAATATTAATTGGAAAGCAGTAATGGCTGGTTCTGCTACAGCAATAGTACTAGGAGTTTTATCTTCGTTTTTATTGATGTTATCCCCGATTTATTCCTATGGAATATACGTTGGATTCATAATCGGTGCTCTATTAACCGGTTACATTGTCGGAGGAACTTATGTGGAAGGAGCAAAACATGGGATACTGATGGGTATCATCACTGCCATAATATTAGGGGTAGTTTCAATGATCTATGATTTAATTTTTCCCCGTGAGGCTTCAGCAAGCATGGTTATTATCGGAGAGATCTATGCACTAATTATTACATTAATCGTGTGTTCCGTGGTGGGCTCAATTTTGGGAGGCATTGGTGCAGAAATAAAAAGTAAATTACAATCATAATAGAGTATATTTTAATCCTTTTCGAACCAATATCATCGCGATAAATGAATAGAATACCTCTAAACCTCACCTTTCAACTCTTTTAACTCTTTTTCCATCTCTGAGACTATATTAAACAGACGATTATTTTGTATTTGTAGTTCCCAGGATTCATCTCTGAATAATTTCCAAAGGAACCTTTAATTGATACGTGTTCAATAATATTACTACCAAAAACCTAACAAATCTATAATATAAAAAAATACATTTTCAGGATTAATCAATAGAGGTTCATAGGGTGAAAAATCATGGCAGATGCGGCAACTGCAACTACTACCATTACAACAACTCAATTATTCATGGGTTTACTTGTTCTTTTAGTAATCTTTTTGTTAATTATTTGGTTAATCAAAAGAAATGATAAAAAACATTAGAAACAACCTCTAAACCTCACATTTTAATTCCTTTAACTCTTTTTTCATCTTAGATACTATGTTACACAAACCTGTAATTCTGTCTTTGTAGTTCCCTGATTTCATTGGCTGAATAATTTACCGTTGAGTCTTTCACAGAGAGGTGTTCAATATATCTCAGGTAAATCTTTTGAAGTTCGTCTGGGTCGGCTAGGAATTATACGTCACGAACCCTGTCTTTATAGTTATTTCTCTCAAATTATCTTCGCCATGAAAGTTTTTGACTTAGTTTTTCCATTTTTTTGGCTTGTCTAATATTTTTTTCAAGATTTCCATCTTCTATAACTATAGAACCTTCATATCCACAGTGGTAGCATTTCCATGTTCCACTGCCTTCATTAATCTGTTCATATTTTATCTTATTAGAACCACAGTGAGGACAGAATGTTTTCTTAGTCATATATTAATCTCCAATCAACTTCAAAAGCTATTCTTTAGTAGCGTTTTTAAATCAGTCCAAAAATGCCACATATCCACCTTTAGAACTAATTAAAATTAGATTGATTAAAGCAATATAAAAAGCTAATTTAATATTTCAAAAAAAATAAGTTCTAAACCTCACCCTTCAACTCTTTTAACTGCTTTTTCATCTCCGAAATTATATTATGGCCTATTGTTTTGTTTTTGTAGTTCTCGGAATTCATCGGCTGAATATTTGACTGTTGGACCTTGGATTGTTACATGCTCCATATGTAGACTTTACATAGCCCTTAGGGTCAAATATGAATATAATGCGCGAACCGGGTCACTATACTTATGACCCATGAAATGTTCACGTATTATCTCAGCCATTCCTGCGTTTATTAGCAGGGTGTTGAAGAACTTTCGCATCATACTGCTGGTTGCTATACATCCTTATCCGGCATCCAGTTAAGGTAACGGTTCAACTCACGGTAAGAATGTTGGATGGTCATGGTAGTCATGTGATCACCACCGGACTTGTAACGGGAGAATAATGCATCCTCCGACTTGATGTCTTCTCTTTCAAACTCCACAGTACATCAATGGTTTCAACAAGTATTGATTATTTAATCTAATAATAAAATTGCTAATTTAATTAAATAAATAATTTACTTGTATTTACTAATTAAATTAGCTGATTAAGTCACTAATTAATTTTCAGCACTTAATCTGAATCTGGAAAACAAGCCCATACCTATGATAAATAGTATGGCAGTGAGGACTGCGCTCCAGGCCATATCATAACTAATAGCACTCCATCCATTTCCATATATCAAAACTGATTTTAATGCATTTAAAATATGAGTCCAGGGAAGTATATCATATATCTGGAAAGATCGACCCATGATTTCACCTACGACTACTTGGGGAAGCTGGAAAAATG
>Ga0334898_1004124_pt1 | contig 11094 bp, 6 predicted proteins | sample GraSluR3_MG_10_FD_207228 | JGI IMG/M metagenome (GOLD analysis project Ga0334898, IMG submission 207228) | Sludge microbial communities from methane-producing bioreactor in Wageningen University, Netherlands - Granular Sludge_3_08-R3 | ecosystem: Engineered > Bioreactor > Anaerobic > Unclassified... | reverse complement strand
TCGGTGGCCTCGATGCCCGCCTTGCCGATGGCGAGGTCCGCCTTGCGCCACTGGAGCCGCGTCTTCGGAATCGGCGGGGCGTCCCGCAGCGCCTTCGCGCAGTCCCGCACCAGGCGCTCGTTGTCGAACTGCACCCGGTAGGTGGTTTTGTGCTTGACGCGGTCCCAGAGCGCCTTGAACTCGGCGCCGTGGAGCACGGCCTGCCGGGGCCGTACCTGGCGGCGCTCGTCGGCGTTCTTGATCTCCAGGCGCCCGGCGAGCTTCTTCAGCACGTGGGTGATCTGGTCGAGTTGCCCGGCGAACGCCTCGGGCACTTCGAGCGTGCCGTCCTTGAGCGCCTTCTTGAGCGAATCCTGCACCCGGCCCTTGGCGTCGATGTGGCCTTCGGCCTTGAGGTGCTCCCACAACGCCTTCGACTGCTCGAAGCCCAGCGGGGCCGTCTTGCCGTCTTTGTCGGTCACCGCGACGGCGGCGAAGATGTGCTCCTCGACGATGCCGAAGCGGATGCCGGTGTCCTCCTCGATTTCCTTTTGCAGATTCTCGGCGAAGTCCTCGTAGCTCTCCGTAGCGATCACGGTCAGCGTGTTGACCTCGAAGCCGCGCAGGCGCTGGCCCTCCTGGTTCACGCAGAGCCGCAGGCCGCGCCCGATGGTCTGGCGGCGCTCGCGTTCCGTGCGGATGTCCCGCAACGTGCAAATCTGGAACACGTTGGGGTTGTCCCAGCCTTCGCGCAGGGCCGAGTGCGAGAAGATGAACTTCAGCGGCGTCTCGAACGAGAGCAGCTTCTCCTTCTCCTTCATGATGAGGTTGTACGCGCGTTCGGCATTGTCGCGGCCCGCCTGGTTGTTCTCGGCGGTGTCGCTCCAGCCGCCCTTCTTGTCGATGGAAAAGTAGCCGTTGTGAACCTCCTCGGCGGCGCGGCCCAGGTCGACTTCCTTGAAGAGCGTGTTGTACTCGGGCAGCCTTGCGGCCCGCCGGTACTCCTCCTCGAAGATGCGGGCGTACTCGCCTTTGACGGCGTTTCCGTCGGCATCGTACTGCCGGTACTTGGCGACCTCGTCGATGAAGAAGAGCGTCAGCACCTTGATGCCCTGCGGGCGCAGGCGTTTCTCTTTGTCGAGGTGCTCGCGGATGGCCCGCCGGATCATCTCGCGTTGGACGCCCATCGCGTCCACGTCGCCCCAAGCCTCTCCCGGCCGGAGGATGAGATCCTCGCCGGGGGCGCGCAGTTCCATGTACTCGTTGCCCTTTTCGACGCGGATCGTGCCGACGCGGCAGTCGGCGTAGATCGCCCGTCCGGTGGTCTGCTCCAGGTTGTCGCCGTCCTCGACGGTGACCTCCCGCCGCCTGACGCCGCCGGCCGTCTGGGCGTCGACCTCGATCCTCGCGGAGATGACGTTGCGCCTGTTCTGCACCGAGACCAGGCGCACGTAGGGCTTGTTGTGGGCGTGCTCCACGGTGGCCGAGGCCACCTCGATCTGCTTGACCAGCTTCTTCTCGTAGGCGTCCACCGCGTCGAGGCGGTAGACCATGTGGTGCTTGTCCGCGTGGGTGGCCGAGTAGCGCAGGGTGCAAAGCGGGTTCATGGCGCCGAGCGCTTCCTTGCCGCGACCCGCCAGCCCGCCGTCCACGCTCTGCGGTTCGTCCACGATGATGATGGGGCGCGTCGCCCGAACCAGGTCGATAGGCTTCTCGCCGCCGGTCTTCTCGCTATCCTTGTAGAGGTTGTTCACGTCCTTCTTGTTGATGGCCCCGACCGTCACCACCATGATCTGGATATGGGCGCTGGTGGCGAAGTTGCGCACCTGGCCGAGCTTCGACGAGTCGTAGAGGAAGTAGTCGAAGGGCACCCCCGCGTAGAGCCCCTTGAAGTGGTCCTCGGTGATCTGAAGCGACTTGTACACCCCCTCCTTGATGGCGATCGAGGGCACGACGATGACGAACTTGGTGAAGCCGTAGCGCTTGTTCAGCTCGAAGATCGTCCGCAGGTACACGTAGGTCTTGCCGGTGCCGGTCTCCATCTCCACGGTGAAATCGCCCGAGGCCAGCGCTTCCGAGGGCGGCAGGCCGCCCCGAAGCTGGATGTCTTTCAGGTTCGCCGCGATTTCGTCGTCGAGCAGGGTCAGCCGGTTGCCGATCCCGAGGTCGCCCATGTCGAACAGGCGGCGTTGCGGGTCCAGCGGGTCCCGCGTAACCGTGAACTCGGTGCGGCAGATCTCCTGCCCCCGAAAGAGGTCGCAGACCGCCTCGATGGCGTCGCGCTGATAGCGCAGGTTGGGCTCGAAATGCAACTTCATTGCGGATTCCTTTGGTTCACGCGGAGACGCGGAGACGCGGAGGGTTGGTAATTGTTTACGACGCGCTGAATCCCCTCCTTGAGCGTGGCGGCACCGAAATGGTTCAAGAGCCCCACCGGAAGGTCCATCAGGCGCAGATAGGTCAGAAGTTGCTTGGGATGAACGGGGGCAATCTTCTCCACGGATTTGAGTTCCACGACTACACGGTCTCCCACCAACAGGTCCAACCGCAATCCTTCCTCGAAACGCATGCCGTCGTACTCGAAGGTCACCGTTTTCTGCCGCTCGACCTTCAGTCCCCGCCGTTCCAGGTCGCGCGCCAGGACGGCTTCATAGACGGATTCCAGCAAGCCCGGTCCCAACCCGGTATGCAGTTGGTACGCCGCGTCAACAATCTCCCCTGTAACGTCATCGATATGCTTCATTGCTTTTTCTCTCCGCCTTCTCCGCGCCTCTGAGGCTCCGCGGGAGTCTACAGACTCCGGACATTGGCGATGCCGTTCTGTTCGAGGATGGCGGCCATGTTCGTCTTGCCCACGTCGTCGGCGAAGGCGCTGTCGCGGAAGACGCAGGTCGTATCGCCCGCCGGGGCCAGCGCCTTGTGCCATTCGACGATCGCCTGCCCGACCGCCTCCACGTCTTCCCGCCCGATCTTCTCCGACAAGCACGCCATCAACACCCCGCCCCCAATCGCATGAACCGTGTGGCTCTCCCCCTCGGTCTCCTGACTGCTGACTTCTCTCTTCTCCATCGGGACGCAGAGGTCGAGGCCGAGCTTGAGCAGCAGTTCGTAGAGGATGTCCGCCTCGCTACGGTCGGTCTTCAGGTGCTCGATGGACTCCGCAAGGGTTTGCGCCAGGTCCTCGCGCTTCGGCTCCCATTCGCGGATGTTCGTGGAATCGAGCTTGAAGACCCGGAAGCCCAGGTCCCCCGCGAACATGGGGTTCTCTTCCTTGATCTTCCTGGCGGCCCGGCGCAGGCGCTCCTTCGTGAGTTCGGCAATGTTGGGCGACAATTTCTGCTTCCTGCAGAACTCTGCGGCCACCTTCTGGTCCCTGTTGTCCGGGTGGAGCGGGTCGGGGAGCTGGACGAGGATGTAGCGGCGCTTGCCGCCGTCGGCGCTGTTTTGCGCCATGACCGCGTGGCCTGTGGTGCCGGAACCCGCGAAGAAATCGAGGACGATGTCAGAATCCACTGTGCACGTTTGAAAAAGTTGTGACAGCAGAAAGGGGGACTTTGGCGATTGAAAGAGCTTGGCTTTGGTTTTGAACAGCGCGTTGAATTCCTTCTGGCCTCGCTCGGTGTAGTAGGTCTTGTCAACTAGGATCGTCTTGAGCATGCGATCAGCACCGCTCGCGTATCCCTTTCGGTAAATCTTCCAGCGGCCGTTGACCGTTTGCCCAACCAGCAAGTCGATATCTCGTGCGGTCTTATTGGCGTCCCAAGTCCAGCACCCTTCAAAACCGTCATCCCAAATCGGGAGAACCTCGTGCCAGCCCTTTTCCTTTTCTAGAGACACCTCTCCGTCCTCGTTCGTAAACAGAGGATAGAAGAGGTTTCTCCTGTTGTGCTTCCCGAACTCTCTATGCGTGTTCCGAAGCTCCAATAGGCGATACTTGCCCCCCTCGTCCTCCTCGGGGTACTCAGCTTCGATTTGCTCCTCGTCTTTTGCGATTGCGAAGAAACCCGTCGGGAGCACGGACTTCGAATAGACGAGTACGTATTCATGATTCGTGGCGAAATACTTGTCTTGGGATCGGCCCTTCGGGTTGCAGAGAACAGTAAGCACGGCAACGAAGCATTCCTCCCCGAACACGTCGTTGCAGAGAAGGCGTAGATGCTGAAGCTCTTTTTCGTCGATGCTTATAAAAATGGAGCCGTCATCCCGAAGCAGGTGCCTGGCCAGTTTGAGCCTAGGATAAAGCATATTCAGCCAGTCGGTGTGGAATCGTCCGCTGGCCTCGGTGTTGCTGCTCATCTTCTGGCCACCCTCGACCTGCCCGGTCAGCTCCAAGTAGTTCCGGATGTTGTCCTGGAAGTTGTCCGGGTAGACGAAATCCTTACCGGTGTTGTACGGTGGGTCGATGTAGATGAGTTTTACCTTGCCGGCGTAGCTCTTCTGGAGGAGTTTCAGCACTTCGAGGTTGTCGCCTTCGATCATCAGGTTTTGCGTGGTCTCCCAGTCGACGCTTTCCTCGGGGCAGGGCCGCAAGGTGCCGGTCGAGGGCGTCAGCGCGAGGCGGCGGGCGGCGCGCTTGCCGTGCCAGGTGAGGCCGTACTTCTCGTCGGCGTCGGTGACGCTCCGGTCGCCCACCAGTTGCTTGAGCACGTCCACGTTGACCGACGCGCCGTCGGGGCCCTCGGTGACCAGTTCGGGGAAGAGCGCCTTGAGCTTGGCGACGTTCTCCGACACCAGGTCGGACGATTTGGTTTCGGGATCGTTGGCCTCGATTTTCTTCATGGCTGTTCCTTGAATTGTCGGTTCACGCGGAGGCGCGGAGACGCGGAAGGAGAGGGCTTATAGTTGTTGACCACGCGCTGGATGCCTTCCTTAAGGGTAGCCGCGCCGAAGTTGATCAGAAGCCCAACGGGCAGGTTCATCAAGCGAAGATATGTCAAGAGTTGCTTTGGATGAACGGGCGCCATCTTCTCCACGGATTTCAGTTCGACAATGACGCGGTCTTCCACCAGCAGATCCAGACGCAACCCTTCCTCAAAACGCATGCCTTCATACTCGAATGTCACGATCTTCTGTCGCTCGATCTTGAGCCCATGTCGTTCAAGGTCTCGGGCAAGAATGGCTTCATAGACGGACTCCAGCAGTCCCGGCCCAAGCCCCGTATGCAGCCGATACGCCAAATCGACAATCTGCCCGGTTATGTCGTCAATCTCTTTCATCCCAATCTTCTCCGCGTCTCCGCGTCTCCGCGTGAGATCATAGTCTCGCCTGTGCCGAAGCGTGGGCGGCCTCGATTCGTTTGAGTTCCATGTTCAGTTCCACCCTGCGCGCCATCTGCTTCTCTCTCCCCGCCGCCGCGCGCAGGCGCGCCATCTCCGTTTCGAGGCGCGCGCACTCCCGAAGCGCTTCCTGCCGCGCGCTGGCTTGTTGGGCATCCGCGGCGGGTTTGAAACAGCCCGTCAGCCTGGCGGCCTCGAAGGCGACCAGCGTATCCATCCAGCCCTGGTAGAGGGCGCGCAGGGTCCCGTGCGGCTGCCGCTCCAACGCCAGCGCCGCGCGGAACTCTTCAAGGTGCGGGGCCTCGCTCCCGTTCTCCCACTCGGCGGCGACCACCTCGCCATCGAGCACCGTCTTTTCCGCCTCGTTCTGCGCCCAGCGTTTGTGGGCGGTCGAGAAGACCACCTGCCCGCCGTGCTCCGTCAAGAGCAGAAGCGGATAGGGCACGGCGCGGTGGACCAGCTCCACGAGGCGCGCCGCCTTGGCTCCGGCTCGGAGGCTGAACCGCAGCACGGCGATTTCGAGGTATTCCCGCTCCGCGTCGCGGTACTCAGGAACGCCGATGGTCGTGGGCTTCAGCGCCGCGATCCAGAAGAGTTCCTCGATTCCGTCGTTGATATGCCGCTTGTCAGCGGCGGTGGGCGCGCCGTTTTCGAGCAGGAGCTTCTTCGGGACGCGCCGCTCCACTTGCGCGCTTGCGGGAAGATTCAGGGCTGCAATCACGTCGGCGGCGTTCATTCGGCGGCCTCCGGCAGGATCACGAGCCGGGCCATCACCTCGAAGTCGTTGGTCCCGGCGAATTCGCCCTTGAGGGCATGGGTGCCGCCTGGCGTGAACAGGCTCGCCACGGCCCGCTCTTCGTTTTTCCCCACCACCGAGGCCACGGCGGCGGATAGAAGCCCTTGGGCGGCGCGCATGTCCTCGCCCTGCTTCGTGGCCTTATCGAATCGGGCGCAGGCCCCGGCGTCCGGCATGTCGCGCCCAAGGCACAGACGCTTCAACCGGTCGAGCGTCTGCTTGGCCTGGGTGTAGGGCAGGAAGACCGTGCCGTCCTCGCCCACGTGGACCATGTAGTGCGGCGCGAGGGGATACCCGGCCTCGGTGGTCCGCTTGGCGGCGTCGCCTTCCGCCCGCAGGCAGAAAATGACGCCGGGCGGGATTTCGGCCTCGGTGGTCGTCGTGACCGCGCAGGTTCCTAGCGGTAGGTTCTCCAGCACGCCCGGATGGGCCTTGAGGTATTCCGCCAGGTCGATGCGGAAGTCGGTGAGCGTCAGGTCGGCGATGGAGACGCCGGTCGAGAGGTCCTCCAGGTCGATGACCGCGTCCTGGAGCTTGAGGAGCTGCTTGCGGCGGTACTCGAGGTCGTTCATCTGGTTGCCGGACTGCTGCTCGATGAGGTTCTCTTCGCCGGTGGCCGAGATGTCCAAGAGCACCATGCGCCCGCTCACGCGCTGCTCGAGGTTGATGTACTCCTCCAGTTCCATGTTGGGCCAGAAGTTCACAAGCTGGATGCGCTCGTTGGGCGAGCCGATGCGGTCGATGCGGCCGAAGCGCTGGATGATCCGCACGGGGTTCCAGTGGATGTCGTAGTTGATGAGCCAGTCGCAGTCCTGGAGGTTCTGTCCCTCGGAAATGCAGTCGGTTCCGATGAGCAGGTCGATCTCGCCCTCGCCGGAATACTCCTCGGGGCGCTCCTTGGAGAGCGGCGAGAAGGCCGAGAGGATGGAGGAAAGGTCCTTCCGCAGCCCCTCGCGGGTCGTCTGATTGCTCCCCGTGCCGGTCACGAGCGCCGAGTCGATGCCGAGCGTTCTCTTGGCCCAGGGAGCGAGCCGGTCGTACAGGTAGCGGGCGGTGTCCGCGAAGGCGGTGAAGACGATCACCTTCCGGTTGCCGGGGTTGATGGGGTTGCGGCACTTGTCTTCGATCATCTCGCGCAGCGCCGCGAGCTTCGCGTCCCGCGCGGCGTCAACCTGCCGGGCGGCGGCCAGCAGGTTGGCCAGCCGGTTGCGGTCCTCGATCAGGTCCTGCTTCCAGCGGATCAGGTCGACGTCCTTGAGGAGGACCTTGACCTTGCGGCCGACCAGGAGGCTCTCGAAGGCGGGATCGTCGATATCCACGTCCTCGATGTCAATTTCCTCCAACTCTTCGGCGTGGTTCTCGATCCGCGCCAGCGTCGCCTCCACGTCGCGGAACTGCCGCTGGAGGGTCAGCGCGAACGCGGGCACGGCGCTTTCCATGCGTTTGAGCACGTTGACGCGCAACAGGTGGATCAAGCTCTCCTCGCGGTCCACCTGGCGAAAGAAGCCCGTGCCCCCTTTGACCTCGGTGCCGTACTTCTTGTCGTAGGCCTCCTGCTTGTGAGGGAGCACGTACCGAAGGGGCGCATAGGCCGACAGATTCAGCTTGCGGATTTCGAGGTTGATGTCGGCGATGGGCGGAAACTCTCCCGCGAGGTCGACGTCGGCCTTGATGTTGATCGGCTTCAGACGCTCCGGAAAGCGCCCGGTCTCGGCGATCCCGTAGTATTTCTCGATATGCTTGCGCGACCGCGCGATGGTGAGCAGGTCCAGCAGGGTGAAGTAGTCGAAGCCCAGCATCTCGATGAGCCGCGAGGGGGTGCGCTCGCCGTCGGGCAGGTCGAGCCACCGGTTGAACTGCTTCTGCGCCAGGCGGGTGGTGCTGTCGATGCTGGCGATGCCGTGGTCGAGCAGGGCCGTGTCGTCTCCCTCGGTGGCGAAGGCGATCTGATTGCGTAGGTCGGCCATGCGGTTGTTGACCGGCGTCGCCGAGAGCATGAGGACGCGGCTCTTCACGCCCTCCTTGATGATCTTGCGCATGAGCCGATCGTAGCGGGTCTCGCCGCCCTGGCGCGGCGTCCTCTTGTTGCGGAAGTTGTGCGACTCGTCGATGACGACCAGGTCGTAATTCCCCCAGTTCACGTGTGCCAGGTTGATGTCGCCCGAAAGCCCGTCGTCGCGCGAAAGATCGGTGTGGTTGAGCACGTCGTAGTTGAAGCGGTCGGGCGCCAGGAAGTTGCGCCGGTCGTTGGCCTTGTAGAGCGTCCAGTTGTCGCGCAGGCGTTTGGGGCAGAGGACGAGGACACGGTCGTTGCGCAGCTCGTGGTATTTGATGATCGCCAGGGCCTCGAAGGTTTTCCCGAGGCCCACGCTGTCGGCGATGATGCAGCCGCCGAAACGGTTGAGCTTGTCGATCGCGCCGACCACGCCGTCGCGCTGGAACTTGAAGAGTTTCTTCCAGACGACCGTGTTTCGGATGCCCGTCGCGGTCTTGACCACGCGCTCCTCGTCCAGCTCGTCGCCTCGCTCGCGGAAGATGTGATGTAGGACGAGCGCGTAGACCAGCCACGGGTCGCGGTTCCCGGCCAGTTCCTTCAAGCCGTCGATCAATCCGCTCTTCGAGGCGGGGTCGGGCGCAAGCGCCGACCACTGCGCATCGAACCATTGGCTCAGTAACGACGCCTCATCGGGTGTCTCGGACGCCTGGATCAGGCTCATCGGGTTGCCCGGCGTCAAGCCGAGGCCCTCCGTGCTGAACGCCAGTGAACCGAGGAGGGCCCGTACGGGGCGGCCGTTTGAATCGCGGATCACAAACGCGCCTTGCGGGATCGGCCCCAAGGCGCGGCGGACTTCCGCCTTGGTTTCGATCCACTGGAGCAGACGCTTCGCCAGCCAGCGGGATTGCAGGCGGTTGCGGGCGGGGCGGTCGGCAGCCGTGCCCAGAACGGCAAGATCGGAGCCGTTCGGCGGCAATACCAGGCGGCAGCCTTCCAGTTCGCGCAGCTCGCGGCTGACCTCCGCAAAGGCGAAAAGCGACAAGGCGGGGGTAAGCATGTCGAGTCGATGACCGCGACTGATTCCTGGGCGAATCAGCTCGATGACTCGGTCGGCACCTGTGTTGCGGACCAGGTTCACCGTAGAAGCCTCCCGGTACAGGACAACTCACACGCCGTTGGGTGCACCGTCGTCGTGCTGCAATGAGCGATAGAACGCCTTTGAACGTTGCCGCGGAGCTTGCTGCGGCGTGCGCGTTGCTAAGTGGAGATTCTACCAGACGAGCCGAGATACGGGGACCACTTTTGGGCGACCGAAGGGGGGTGCCGGGCTTCCGAAGGGAGGGCGAGGCGCGCGGTTGAGGTGTCGCCCGGGGCGACAGAGTGTCGGAGAGGCGGACGGGCTACGTGGGAATCCGGTCCGCAGGTGCGCGCGATCCTTGTGGGCACGTGGGAGCGGTCGAAGAACGGCCTGAACGCGTGGCAGTGCGTTTCCCCGGTTCGGCGGCGGGAAGGGCGCGATCGCATCGGCTGCCGGTGCGGGTTGGGGATTGTGGGTTTGGGTGCGGTCGCAGCCCGCAGACATGCTTGCCCTGGGGTGCGACCCGATCGAGCATCGCGAGCGACATGCATCGTGAAGCCCCCGGGTGAGCTATCCCGTCATCGCTGGCTGAGACTCTATAGCAGAAATCGCATTTCGCTTGCGGGAGCGGACAGCGATTGGGCAGTCGGCCGGCCCCGGTTCGCTTGCCCTCCGGAGATCACGGCAAGAACTGGGGCGACTTGCAGGGCGCGCCTGGACGGCATCGAGCATCGATCCGCGTCGGGCGCAGTTCGAGCCGGGGGGCCAGCTTCCCAAAACCCTAACGACCGCAACGACTTGCGGCCCGAGGCCCTTCTTGCCGCCCCCCGGAATCGCCGGTCGGGAGGCTCTCGGGGGCGGTTGAGCCGGCAAGCCTGTCGAGTGGCCCGGGCGATGGGGTCGGTTGTCGGGCACAAATCGGGGTTTGACTTTCTCCGGGCGATCGCGCATGATAGGTGGACAAAGGAACACCATGCCCGGCCGGAGCAGCCGGGCGGCGCGAGCGGGCCGGCCAGCCGTGTGCAGTGCCGGTCTGGCCGCGCACCCGCGCGGCCGGCGGGCCGCGCGGTTGTCGGCGCGATGTCGGCAAGGCAACTCGACTGGGGGAGATATGCAGAATGGACCGTCCGTTGACCAACCGGTTCGACCAGCCCGGGCACACGCCGCGCCAGGGCGCAATGCGGCGTTCGACACGCACAGCCCAGCCGCGGAGGCGAGAGGTGGCGATCGGCAGAGTTGGCTGGCGCCCACAAGTCCCCTCGGTCGGGCCCCGAAACCGGGTTTCCGGGCCCCTGGCACCCACAATCCCCCTCGCATGGCGTCACCAATCCGAATCTCGCTGGCCTGGCGCCCACAAATCCGCTCGGGTGGGGACGCGAATCCGAGTTTCCGGCCGGTTGGCGCCCACAAATCGCCTCCGGTGGGGACGCGAATCCGCGTTTCGCGCCGGTTGGTACCCAAAAATCCCCTCGGGTGGGGACGCGAATCCGCGTTTCGCGCCGGTTGGCGCCCACAAATCCCCTCGGGTGGTGTCGCGAATCCGCGTATCGCGCCGTTGGCACCCACAAATCCCCTCCGGTGGTGTCGCGAATTCGGGTTTCGCGCCGGTTGGCGCCCACAAATCCCCTCGGGTGGGGACGCGAATCCGAGTTTCGCGCCGGTTGGCGCCCACAAATCCCCTCCGGTGGGGACGCGAATCCGGGTTTCGCGGCGGTTGGCGCCCACAAATCCCCTCCGGTGGTGTCGCGAATCCGCGTTTCGCGCCGGTTGGCGCCCACAAACCCCCTCGGGTGGGGATGCGAATCCGCGTTTCGCGGCGGTTGGCGCCCACAAATCCCCTCCGGTGGTGTCGCGAATCCTCGTTTCCGGCCGGTTGGCGCCCACAGACGCCGCGAACCGGCGCGCACGCGGCCCAGGTCGATGAGAGTGGGGTACGCGGCACCGGCGCGCGGCGGGCTGCGCGGCGGGT
>Ga0334898_1004121_pt1 | contig 11098 bp, 6 predicted proteins | sample GraSluR3_MG_10_FD_207228 | JGI IMG/M metagenome (GOLD analysis project Ga0334898, IMG submission 207228) | Sludge microbial communities from methane-producing bioreactor in Wageningen University, Netherlands - Granular Sludge_3_08-R3 | ecosystem: Engineered > Bioreactor > Anaerobic > Unclassified... | reverse complement strand
CAACTCGTCATCGTGGAATACTTTACCTTCCGGACTTGCCCAAGCTGCCCGGCTGCGGAAGCTGAGCTGAACTTGATTAAAGATATTTATCCGCATAACTTCATATATTTGGAACATCATACGATGATGGAATTGGCCTTGCCCAATGATACCACAAGCCAATATTACCAAGCCTTTTCCGCTCCCAACGCAGTGTTTCAGGGCACCGAGAAAGTATCAGGCGGCTCTCCTGAGAGCATTGGTCAATATCGGAGCATCGTGGATGAATTGGTCACGATCGATGAACCCATTTCATACAGCATCAATGATTTGAGCCATACAAGCACGGATCTTTCGGCAAGCATCAGCTTGATCCCCAAGATCGAGCTTCCTGAGCAGAACCTGGTCTTAAACTACGTCATCATCACCGATGAAGTGGATTTTACAAACGTAGCCGGAGAGCCGCTGCACAACGTGGTTCGCGCCAAGGGATCGCAAGAGATCTCCGCTACCGGCGATCTTTCTGACATAGCCATCCAGCTTTCTATGCCGGACGGGCTGCCCCAGAGCTTTAAACTAGTGGTTTTTGCCCAATACAAACCAGAAGTTTTCCAAAACAATTCAAGCATATATGGCGGGATCATACGCGAGATCTCGCAAAGCAGATAATCTAGGAGTATATAGTGAAAATCATAGTTTTGACCCTTATCCTGATCCTGACACTAAGTCTCTTGGCAGCAGATAGCATGCCTGACTTCCGTTTGCCAAACATGGCAGGAGAAAACGTGAGCCTCACCTCCCTTTTGGGAGAAGGGCCGATCATCATAGATTTTTGGGCGGATTACTGTCAGCCCTGCAAAGTGGCGATGCCATATCTTCAGGAGCTGCTGGAAAAATATGAGGATCTCAAGGTCGTCCTAATCTCCATAGACGCGCCCCGTGCTCAGAATAGGGCAAAGAACTATCTGCGCAGCAGAAACTACGACTTTATCAGCCTTTTTGACCCTGAACGCAGCCTTGCTTCGCGCTTGAACGTATCAAATCCGCCGCACACATTCATAATCGATCAAGAAGGTGAGATAGTGTATTCACACGTCGGCTTTGAGCCCGGCACCGAGAAGGTCTATGAAGGCTATATCAGAGAGCTTTTGGGCATCGAAGATGAGCCCGAGCGCTCCCAAAAAGAGCATTGCGGCTCTTGCACCGATCATAATGAAGAGGAAGAGCGATGAAACTAAGGCTCAGCCTCCTTTTGGCATTGATGTCTGTGCTGCTGTTTGGGCAAAATAACCTTCAGATCAATGGGATCAATGAAGCCCAATTTGTCTATCGCACAGTGCCGGATTCTCTTAATACATATTTTCGCAATAGCTTCGGCTTCAATCTCGGCTATCGGGATTTCCGCTTTGGGATGAAATTCAACTCAGATCTACCTCGCTATAGCAACCAAGAAACTGAGCTTTTAGGAAATCTTGACGCAAATCGGCTCTCGGTAGCATGGGAAGAGCTCTATGCGGGATATTCCAAGGATGCCTTTAGCATACACGTGGGGACCACCGCCGAGACCTTTGGACAAGGCATCAGCTTTCGCAGCTATGAAGATCTTGAGTTTGACGAAGACCACCGCTTGGAAAGCTTCTTGCTCAAATATGACAACAAGCTCAGCTTCAAGGCCATCTATGGCGCGATTGAGAGTGAGAACTATGCCGGACGATATGACCTGGCATATGGCTCGGACATTCAATATCCGGTCATGGAAGGGCTTCGCCTCGGAGCTTCTGCCATGGGATATCGCAACCTGGGAGCCTTTGGACACTACAGTTTCCGGGACGTCTTTGCCACCCGCGCGATCTTCACGCATGGCAATCTGGATACCTATGCTGAATTTGCCCTGAGCAAAAGTTACCGCTTGCAGGGCTCGGACGACTCCGATGGCTCTGCGATCTATCTAAATGCGGATTACTTTTGGGGAGATCTGAGCATCGGCGCTGCATACAAGCGCTATGACGACTTTTCCTTCCGTCTGCAGGATCTGCCTTTGGCAAACTATCACTCCGAGACTTTGTCCGATCTGCTCGCCAGTGGATTGGATGAAGAAGGTTGGCAGCTTCGAGCCGGATATGCCCTGATGGATGACTTCTATCTGAGCGCGGACTACGCCGAAGCATGGGATCAATCCGGAGATCTCAGGATGAATGACCTTCACCTGGCGATCGACGCCTATCGTGGGGCTGATTTCTACCAGCTTTCTTGGTCGCATATCGAGAAAGTCGACGATCTCACCCGCACTTGGCAGAAGGAATACTATCCCACTCTGGTGACGAGCTTTGCCGTCAAAGGACGCCCGCTGACGCTCACGGGAGAGTTTAAGACAGTTGAGAAGCAACAGGGGCAAGCCACAAGCAGCCATTATGAGCCGATGCTACAAGCAGATTTTGGCATCAAAAAGCTGTCCCTATCCCTTGGAGTCAGTAGCTGGTGGCAGGATTTCTCGGGCATCATGGACAGCCGATACATGCCAAACATTGAAGCCAAGTACCCGCTTTTTGAACATACTGACCTGACCCTCTTTGCCGGCAAGGAAGCCGGGGGCAAGGTCTGCCGCAATGGCATTTGCCGCTATGTGGCACCATTTGAGGGTCTGAAAGCAGAATTAAGCACAAGGTTTTAGGAGTATAGATGAAACACATTACCTGCATCCTCTTGTTTTTGGGCGTAGCTCTCTTGGGAGCCAATGCCGCCTACTATCCCACTACGCCGGTGGTGGAAAACTTTGGTGCCAGCTGGTGCGGAGCCTGTGAATATGCTCAGCAAGGACTGGCAATCATGGAAGACAATCTCCTGCCCAATGAAGCGATCATCAGCCGCCTCCTCACCGAAAGCGGAAGCTATAGCAACTCAGAGGTTGACGGAAGATTTGATCACTATGGCGTCATGGGACTTCCGGCGGTCATCTTCAATGGCAAGATCCGGATAGATGGAGCAGACGACGTAGTTGCAAGTGGCGAGCCCTTCATCGATGCGATCAGCAGCTTTCGCTATCTGGCTTCACCCGTGAAAATGGAAGTGACGGATTTTGACCCTGCAACCGGGGCAATATCGGTCACCACGACCATGATCAATGATAGCTATAACACCGATGGAGGAGAGCTATATTTCTATCTTCTGGAAGATGAGCTTTTGCCGGAATTGACTCGCCTCGTGCGCAGCGTGGAAAGCGTCCCGATCTCCCTCTCGGGAGCCGGGGAATCCATCAATCTCGGCAGCACATTTACTTTAGATCCCTCATGGGATACGGACAAGCTTTGGGCATTTGCCTTTATTCAGATGCCCGGGGATGCCATCATCCAAGCCGCCAGCACTCTCGAGATGCCTCAATACTACGTTCGCGCAGCTGTTCCCTTTGACCACGATATACAGGGAACCGCAGACGGCATCTACGAATCTCCGATCTTCTGGATATACAACATGGGCGATGCCGACGAGATCCTGATCAGCATCGAAACCATCTCCGCCCCGGAAGGATGGGCTCTGAACTACTGCGACATCTCCGGAAATTGCTTCCCAGGATTTATGCAGATTCCCTTCAATTTTGCGGCTCAGGAAGCAAAATCTTTCGACCTGAATATCTGGGCAGAAGGTGAGGGCACCGCTGAGCTGAATTTTGTCCTAGAATCCGCCAATAGCGGCATCTATAAGATCCCCTTTAGCTACACCTTGGGTGGCACTTCCAATAGCGATCTCATTCAGACACCCGCGAGCATCTCCTTGGGCAAGGGCTTCCCAAATCCCTTTCAAAATAGCGTGAGCTTTGAAGTCACCAGCCAAAAAGCCGGGGAAACCGCCACCATAGAGATCTTCAATCTCAAGGGACAGAAGATCTCGTCTTTGCCTGTCGCCAGCCTCAAACAAGGGCAAAACAGCATCTCATGGGATGCCAAGGATGCCCCCGCCGGGATCTACATCTACCGCTTAAAAAACAGTAATCAAAGCGGAAGAATCTTGAAATTGAACTAATATGTTTGAAGAAAACGTACTATTTGCCTTCGGGCTGACCCTTTTAGCAGGCCTCTCCACAGGGATTGGCTCGCTGATGGCTTTCAGCTCCAAAAAGTTCAGCCCGAAGTTCCTCTCGGCGGCATTGGGACTTTCCGCCGGGGTAATGATCTACGTGAGCTTCGTGGAGATCTTTCCCAAGGCCCTGGAGTCGCTGAGTGAAGTCTTTGGAGAAACAATGGGGCATTGGTACACCATCCTTGCCTTCTTTGTCGGGATGGGGATCATCGCTCTGATCGATAATCTCGTGCCCTCCTATGAAAACCCCCATGAAATGAAGTATATGGATTGTGAGCAGAAGAAGTCCGCAATCCCGGATGACAAGAAACTCATGCGCATGGGAGTCTTTTCTGCTCTGGCGATAGCCATCCACAATTTCCCCGAAGGTCTTGCCACTTTTATGGCAGCCGTCAAGGATCCCACATTGGGCATCAGCATTGCCGTCGCCATCGCTATCCACAATATTCCCGAAGGGATAGCCGTCTCGGTGCCGGTGTATTATGCCACAAAAAGCCGCAGTAAGGCTTTCATCTATTCCTTCCTATCAGGCTTGGCTGAGCCGGTTGGCGCGCTTTTGGGCTTCTTTCTGCTCAAGACGATCATCAGCGATGCTGCTTTTGGAATGGTCTTTGCCGGAGTAGCGGGGATCATGGTCTACATCTCGCTGGATGAGCTTCTCCCCACTGCGGAGGAATATGCAGAGCACCATATCGCCATCACCGGCGTTATTGCCGGAATGCTGATCATGGCGATCTCCTTGGTCATCATATAAAGCCCTAAATGCTTGCAAAATATGGCGTGCTCACGCCTCCCTCACCGGTCGCTCACCGCTCGGGACAGCAAGCGGTGAGAAGATAAGGACTTAGGCTATTCGCCCAAAAAGTGTAAACCAAGGGCAAATATTATGTCATAAGCTATTTTTCCCGGTGTAGTGGCGCTTTGTAGCAGCTCATTTGAGGCCGGGTTCTTTGTCATGCTACAGGCGATTTCCCTAGTTACTCTTTAGTCAGATATTTTCCCGCCTTTTTTCATTGCCAAATCGTCGGCACTGAATATCATATCTTTTATATAGACAATAAGAGGTAGATGATATGCAAATGCAGATTGGAATAGACGGGATGCACTGCGCGTCCTGTAGCGCAAACGTAGAAAAGAGCCTAAAGTCACTTGTCGGAGTGACAAACGCGACCGTCAATCTTGCCCTGGAAGAAGCTTTTGTGGAATATGACGAACGCAAACTCAAGCAAGATGCGATCTTCAAAAGCATCACTGATCTCGGGTTTAAGGTGCGCGAAAGCCTCCACCTCGATGAAGACGAGCAAATCAAGAAGATGCACGTCGCTCGCAAAAGGATGACCTTCAGCTGGATCATCACCGCTGTAGTAGTCATCCTGATGGTGCCCCATATGTTCTTTGGAGGCAAGATCATCGGGCACGTGGCAGATGCCTGGCTGATGTTTGCTCTATCGCTTTTGGCGATCCTAGTTCCAGCCCGTCATGTCTATGTCTCAGCCTATAGATCCGTGCTGTCAAGAGCAGCAAACATGGATCTTCTGATAGCTCTGGGAACTCTCGCCTCTCTCTTGGTGAGCCCACTTTCTTTGATCGTAAGGGAGATCTCGGCTCATGATTTTGCCGGCATCGCGGCGATGATTCTCTCCTTTCACCTCACCGGGAGATATCTTGAAAGCCGTGCCCGGGGGAAGGCTTCAGAGGCGATTCGCAAGCTCATATCTTTGGGCGCAAAGACCGCTATAATCCTAGAAGACGGCGAGGAAAAAGAGATTCCCATCAGCCGCATCAAGACCGGGGATATCTTTGTGGTCAAGCCCGGCACCAAGGTTCCCACAGATGGCGAGATCATCAGCGGAACCAGCTCGCTGGATGAATCCATCGCCACGGGCGAATCCATGCCGGTCACGCGCAGCGTCAATGACCCCGTCTTGGGTGCTACGATCAATCTGGATGGATATTTCCAGGCTCGAGCCACGAAGGTCGGCTCTGAGACCTTCTTGGCCCAGGTCATCAAGATGGTCAGCGATGCCCAACACTCCAAGGTCCCGATCCAGCTGCTCGCTGATAAGGTCACTTCGGTGTTTGTCCCGGCGATCCTAGTTTTGGCTCTGGTGGTTTTCATGTCATGGCTTATCTTCCCCGGCTTCATGGGGATGATTGGGAATTTCCTGTATTCTTTCATTCCTCTCACCCAGCCCAGTCATGGTCTGGCGGCAGCCCTGATGGCTGCGATTGCGACCTTGGTGATCGCGTGTCCTTGTGCCCTGGGACTCGCCACGCCCACAGCCCTCATGGTCGGCAGCGGAATCGGGGCAAACAAAGGCATTCTCATCCGTAGTGGCGAAGCCTTGCAGCGCATGAAGGACGTCGACACCATCCTCTTTGACAAGACGGGTACACTCACGCATGGCAAGCCGGAATTGATCCGCATCCAAAGCCCCGCTGCTTCCGAAGACGAGGCCTTGCTTCTGGCGCATTCTTTGGAAGCTGCCAGTGAGCACCCATTGGCTCTGGCGATCAATATCGCGGCGCGCAAGAAAGATCTCAAAGCGCTGCCAATCAAGGATTTCATCAGCAGTCCGGGACGAGGCATTGCCGCTGTGATTGATGGTAAAAAGTATAGTCTGGGCAGCGAAAACTGGATGATAGAGCAGAATCTTGATAGCGCTGCGATCTCGGTCGATATGGATCTGGATTATGCCGGGAAGATCTATCTGGCAGATCAAGATAAGGTGCTCGCTCTCTTTTATGTGGCAGACACCATCAAAGATGAAGCGCCGAGTATCGTCAAAGAGCTAAGAAACAAAGGCATCGAGCCCATCATGATGAGTGGAGACAATCCCTCGACCGCAAAGGCGATCGCACACCGCTGTGGCATCACTGAGGTGATGGCAAATGTGCTCCCTGCCGACAAAGCAGGCAAGGTCAAAGCTCTGCAGGATTCCGGACGGGTGGTGGCTATGATCGGAGATGGCATCAATGACGCCCCTGCGCTCAAACAAGCCGACATCGGAATCGCGATGGGCGTGGGGACAGATATTGCCATCGAGGCATCGGATGTCACGATCCTGCGTGGAGATCTGAATCTGATCCCGCTGGCGCTTAGGCTTTCTACAAAGACCTTCTCGAAGATCAGGCAAAATCTCTTCTGGGCCTTCTTCTACAACCTTGTGGCCATTCCCCTCGCAGCCTTTGGGGTCCTGCACCCGGTGATTGCGGAGATGGCAATGGCTCTAAGCTCGGTGACCGTGGTCACAAATGCCAACCTGCTCAGAAGGAAGTTCTAGATATATCCGGTTTTCATCAGATACTCCCCAAAAAATGGGCGCCGCAAATGCAGCGCCCTTGTCTTATATGCTTGTGTTTATTATAGCAATCCGTCACGCTTAAGCAGCGCGTCAGGATCCAGCGGGCGTCCGCGGAAAGCCTCAAAAAGCTGATCCGGCGCAAATGCATTGCCACGAGAGAGGATGAACTTGCGGAATCTATCAGCAGTTTCAGGATCAAAGATACCGTTTTCTTCAAACATGCTCCAAGCATCTGCTTCGAGGGCTTCGGCCCACTTATAGGAATAGTATCCGGCAGCATAGCCACCGGCGAAGATGTGGGCAAAAGCGCAGGAGATGAGGGTATCCGGCACCTTGGGGAGAAGCTTGAAGCGCTCGGTAGCCTTGTCTTCAAATTCACTCACATCCTTGATCTCTTTGGGATCTGTCACATGCCAATCAAAGTCCAGATTAGCATAGCGCAATTGACCGATATTAGCCGTTGCAGCATTGTAGTTCTTGGAGTCAATCACCTTCTGGAGCAGCTCATCCGGGAGCGGCTCACCGGTCTGATAGTGACGTGCAAAGAGATTCAAGGCTTCTTTTTCCAAAAGCCAATTTTCCATGATCTGACTGGGCAATTCCACAAAATCCCAAAGCACTGATGTGCCGGAAAGCGGGTGATAATAGCCATCTGCCAAAAGTGAGTGGATGGCATGACCAAATTCGTGGAAGATGGTGCGAGCTTCATCCATGCGCAATAGCGAGGGGCTCTTGTCCGTCGAAGGAGTCAGGCTCCCCACGATCAAGACCTGAGGACGCCACATTCCATCGGCATAGATACCTTGGCCATGCAAGGAGCTCTTCCAAGCTCCGCCGCGCTTGGTCTCTCTGGGGAAGAGATCAATATAGAGCAATCCCAGATAGCTGCCGTCTTTGTCGTGAGCTTCCCAAGTGGTCACATCTTCATGATAGACCGGCACGTCATGCACCTGTTTCATGCTGATGCCATAGATCTTCTTAACCACTTCAAAAAGACCGTCAATTACGCTTTCCACCTTGAACCAAGGACGCAATTCTTCGGGATCAAAGGCAAAGAGCTTTTCTTTGAGTTTGTTGCTATAATATCCCCAGTCCCAGCTCTGCAATTCATCGATATCATCGAGTTCTTTGGCGAGCTTGGCTACTGCTTCACGCTCTTCGATTGCTTTGGGATATGCCACTTCGTAGATGCGATCCAAAAAGTCGCGAGCTGTCTGCACGGAGCCTGCCATGCGGTCTTCCAGGACGTAGTCGGCATGAGTTTCATAGCCCAAAAGCTGAGCGCGCTCCTTGCGAAGCTCAAGCGTGCGTTTGATGATCTCCTGATTGTCAAAGTCATCCTTAAAAGCTCTGGAGCTATAGGCTTTCTGCACTTTCTCGCGGATCTTGCGGTTTTTGCAATAAGTGAGCAGCGGCATCACACTAGAGGGCTGCAAGCTAAAGACCCAGCCGGAATCCTTGCCCTTTCTTTTTGCCAAAAATTCCGCAGCTTCCAGGGCTCCAGCAGGGATGCCTTCGACGTCTTTGGGATCGGTGATGTGCAGCTCAAATTTGTTTGTAGCACTCAGGACATTGTCGCTAAACTTCGGTGATAAGGAAGAAAGCTCCATAGCGATCTCGGTGAAGCGCTTTTTGTCCTCATCCCCCAGCATCGCTCCACCACGGATAAAGCCCTGATATTTACGCTCGATCAAGCGATAGCGCTCTGCCTTTTTGAGAGCTTCTTTGTCCGAAAAATCCTTCGGCAGTTCAGGAGCGGGCTTGCCCTCAACCTCTGCTTCATAGATTGCTTTGACGCGGGCAAAGATCTTGGGGTCCGTGGAGATGCTGGAGCCAAATTCCGCCAACATCGGGGATATCTTTTGTGCCAATGCTTTAAACTCGGCATCAGAATGAGCGCCAAGCAAGTTAAAGTACACCGTCGCGGCATATTCAAGCATATCGCCACCATTGTCCATGGCCATGATGGTGTTCTCAAAGGTCGGAGCCTCAGGGTTGTTTTTGATTTCTTCGATCTCAGCCCGAGCGATCCGAAGACCCTCCTCGATGGCAGGCATATAGTGTTCCAACTTGATTTCATCAAAGGGGATAGCTTTGAGTCGATGGGTATTTTCCTTTCTCATTAAGGGATTATTTTGCATTTCGTCTCCTTGATTGTGTGAATTTTCTCATTCTGACAAGATAATGAAGAGGGGGAATTAAGTCAATACTTTTCCTGTATTCATACTTTGGGCGGGAATCCGAGGCAGCAATAGCCATTTATAACGTGTTTCCAAAGCTTTAAAAAAGATTTCTCTTTACGTAAAAGCAAGGCTGTGAAAACTGGCTTTTACATGAGATTGATAAAAAAATGCAAAAGAGGATAGATAGCTAATGGATACCATCAAACCCCTCGACAAACTGAGGATTCGTAAGCAGAACGCCAAGCTCGGCGGCGGTGAGAAACGCATCGCAGAACAGCATGACAAAGGCAAGCTTACCGCACGCGAAAGGATCGCAGCCCTTGTTGATCCCGATAGTTTTGAAGAATTTGATCTCTTTGTGAGACACCAATGCCATAATTTTGGCATGGAAGACACCGTGTTCGATGGCGATGGAGTAGTGACCGGATCTGCCACCATCAGTGGACGCGTCGTATACATCTTTGCCCAGGATTTCACCGTGTTTGGCGGCTCACTTTCCAAGACTTATGCCGAGAAAATCTGCAAAGTCATGGATATGGCTCTCAAAAACGGATGCCCGCTGATCGGCTTGAACGATTCCGGCGGAGCTCGCATCCAAGAAGGCGTTGATGCTCTTGCCGGATATGCCGAGATCTTCTGGCGCAATGTTATGTCCAGCGGTGTCATTCCCCAAATCTCTGCAATCTTGGGCCCATGTGCCGGAGGCGCGGTCTATTCTCCCGCGATTACGGACTTCGTGGTCATGGAAAAACACAATAGCTACATGTTTGTCACCGGTCCCAAAGTCGTAAAGACGGTTCTCAATGAAACCGTGACCACCGAGAACCTCGGTGGAGCCAAGATCCACGCCAGTAAAAGCGGAGTGGCGCACTTTATGACCGATAGCGAAGAGGAAACCCTGCTTTTGATCAAGAAGCTCCTCTCCTATATGCCGAGCAACAATATGGAAGATCCTCCCGTCCTGCCAAGCAGTGATCCGGTCACCAGATCGATCACCGAGCTCGACGAAGTGATCCCGGACAATCCCAACAAGCCCTATGACATCCTCGACGTGATCTATCCGATCATGGATGATGGTGAGTTTTTGCAGGTGATGGGCAATTTTGCTCAAAACATCGTGGTGGGCTTTGGCAGGCTCAATGGGCACTCAATCGGCGTTGTGGCAAATCAGCCCAAGGTGCTGGCAGGAGTTCTGGATATCGATGCCTCCGTCAAAGCTGCTCGCTTTGTGCGTTTTTGCGATGCCTTCAATATCCCCTTGGTCGTTTTTGAGGATGTTCCGGGCTTCCTTCCGGGTACTTCTCAAGAGCACAACGGCATCATCCGCAATGGCGCAAAGCTTCTATATGCCTTTGCTGAAGCCACTGTTCCAAAGATCACGGTCATCATCCGCAAAGCCTATGGTGGTGCATATTGCGTGATGAATAGCCGCCATATGCGAGCAGACTTGGTCTATGCTTGGCCAACTGCCGAAATCGCCGTGATGGGTCCCAAAGGCGCCGTGGAAGTCATCTTCCGTAGAGAAGCCAAATCCAGTGACGACCCCAAGAAAGTGCT
>Ga0334898_1004120_pt1 | contig 11100 bp, 12 predicted proteins | sample GraSluR3_MG_10_FD_207228 | JGI IMG/M metagenome (GOLD analysis project Ga0334898, IMG submission 207228) | Sludge microbial communities from methane-producing bioreactor in Wageningen University, Netherlands - Granular Sludge_3_08-R3 | ecosystem: Engineered > Bioreactor > Anaerobic >... | reverse complement strand
GAGACCAGGTGGTCCAAAGGGTCCTTTCATCGGTTGAGGACATAACAATCTCCTACTACGATCCAGGGCTTAAGGATCAGGAGGAAAGACTTATCGGAGTATGGATAATAAGGGCCCATGGCAGTGTATATGCCTTTAACGCATATTCGGGCATGCTGGTTTATGAAAGATAGGAGAATGACGGATGGATTGGTCCAAAGCTAAAACAATACTTATAGTTGCACTTCTCTTTACCAACATATTTCTGGCATTCTTTCTCTTTGGAGACCAGGAGTCTGGAAATACAGTTCTTGACCCTGAGTTTCTCCAGCAAACAGAAGACCTTCTGGGAAGAAACGGTATAATCCTCGATGCTGAGCTGCCAACTGATATTCAGCAGCTCTACAACCTAACCGTGGAGTATGAAACCATGCTTCCGGGGAGCCTCAATGAAAGGTTTTTCGGATCTGAGGGAGCCATCAATAGGAGCGAGGGCGCTCTAGTTGAAATTGAAAACGGAGATGAAACAATAACCATAATTAACGAAAAGCTGATGATATATGAAAATACAGGCCAAGAGGCCGGCAATTCCATAGAGAGCATTGACCAGGCCACTGAGCTTGCACTTGGCTTCCTCCAGGATAGAGGTTATGAAACAGATGATATGGGACTTTCCTACTGGCGGGAAACAGATAATGGATACTATCTTGACTATACCAAGGTATTCCAGGATTCATACATCGAGCTTAGCTTTACCGTGTTTAGAATAGTGGATGGAAGAATTGCAAGAATGGAAAGGACCTGGCTCAACACCAAGGAAATAGAGGAGACCGACTACAAGATAGTACCCGCTCCAAAGGCAATCCTGGAGCTTTTAAGCATGCAGGATGCCAGCAACAAGACAATAACAGACATCTCCCTTGGCTACTATTTCGACCCTGAAAAACAGGATTATCTTGACGACTACCAGCAGGCCAAGGAAGGTAGGGCCGTGCCAACCTGGAGGGTTCAATTTCAGGATGGGTACGATGTGATACTCGATCTTGAATAGAAGAACGAAATTAAGAAGGGTAAGCCTTCTTTTTTTTTGCATGTTACTATATAATTAAAGAAGCAAAGGAGGAGGTTTTCCAAATGACTGTCAAGGTTTGCTCCCTTTCAAGTGGAAGCAGCGGAAACTGCCAATATATTGAAACAGAGAACACAAAACTTATTATAGATGCAGGCTTTTCAGGAAAGAGAATAGAGCAGCTGCTGGATGAAATCCAGGTGGACCCAAGGGACCTGGATGGCATACTGGTGACCCATGAGCACATTGACCATTCAAAGGGGGTAGGGGTCCTTTCAAGGCGCTATGACATTCCCGTTTATGCCAATGAGAATACCTGGAAGGGAATGGAGTCAATAATAAAGAATGTAAAGACCCACAACACAAAGGTCTTTTCAACAAACAGGAATATCGAGCTTAAGGATGTCCTGATCCACCCATTCAATGTTTCCCACGACGCCAGTGAACCTGTTGGCTATATAATATTCAACAATAAGACAAAGTTGAGCTTTGTTACAGATACAGGGTGGATAAACGAGGGTATAAGGAAAAAGATAAGCAATTCCCATTTCTACTTTATGGAATCAAACCATGATGTGAGGATGCTTATGGAGGGAAGCTACCCCATGATGCTCAAGAAAAGGATCATGAGCCTTAAGGGGCACCTTTCCAATGACGATGCAGCGGATGTCTTGTCAGATGTTTTGCGGGGAGAGAACGAAATAGTTCTACTTGCACACTTAAGCCAGGACAACAACAAGCCGGAACTTGCCTATTCAACCGTAAGAAACGGGCTGATGAATCAAGGGTTTGACGTGGACAAGGACCTTAGACTCAACATGACCAACAGAGATGGAATAAGTGGAATATATAGCCTTTAATAAGGAGGAAAAGGGATGAATGACTTCAATTACGGAAGCTACTACAGGCCGCCCAAAAGGAGAGGCATCTTTTCATATATACTGGTAGCTCTTATTGCTGGAATGATTGGAGGCCTTGTAACAGCATATATAGCACCCACATACCTGTACGGAAAGATAATTCCCGTACCGGAAATATACTCTGAAGGCCAGCTATCCATGATGAATACCGTCACGATTAATCCCACAGAGGAGATAAATGTGGTTGCCGCGGTTGCCACCAAGGCGGTTAGCTCAGTTGTTGGCATAACTACAGTATCAATTGAAAGGGATTTCTTCTGGTCCAGACCTGTTGAAGGTGTTGGTTCGGGAGTTGTAGTAAGCAGCGATGGGTATATCCTGACCAACTCCCATGTAATTGGAGATGGGAATGCCCGGGAGATCCAGGTTCTCTTTGAGAGCGGAGATAAGGCACAGGGTAGGGTTTTGTGGTACGATGCTACACTGGATCTTGCAGTTGTGAAGGTAAGCGCCACAAATCTTCATGCAGCAGAGCTTGGTGACTCAGATGAAATAAGGGTTGGAGAGCTGGCTGTGGCTATCGGCAACCCATTGGGACTTGATTTTCAAAGGACCGTAACCTCTGGGGTAATTAGCGGTCTCCACAGGTCTGTCCAGGTAAACCAATACAATGTAATGGAGGACCTGATACAAACGGATGCATCAATAAACCCAGGAAACAGTGGAGGACCCCTGCTTAATTCCAAAGGTCAGGTTATCGGCATCAATACAGCAAAGATACAGACAGGAGAGGGACTGGGGTTTTCAATACCAATAAACATGGTAAAGCCTGTCCTCAAGGAGATAGTTGAGGAGGGAACCTTCAATAATGTATATATAGGATTTACAGGTAGTGAGGTTGAAATATACGAGGTTCAAATGGATACGGACCTACCTGCTGAGTCCGGAGTTGTGGCAATTGAGATACTTCCAGGTTCACCTGCGGACCAGGCGGGATTAAGGTCTCTTGATGTAATAACATATGTGGATGATGAACAGGTTACAAGTATGGCAAACCTGAGAAAGATACTATACAACTATAGGATCGGGGACAGCGCCCAGCTTACAATAGACAGAGGCGGGGAGATAATATATGTTACGGTTAGATTTAGAGAGTTCTAGGAGGAAGAGATGAAGATATTATTGGCAAATGATGACGGAATTATGGCCGAGGGGATACACACCCTGGCAAAGGCTCTGGAAAAGGAGCATGATGTAATAATTGTAGCACCAGAAACCCAACGAAGTGCCCAGAGTCACGCAATCACACTCCATAAGCCCATAGTTATCAAGGAAGTGGAGCTTGAGGGAATAAAATCACCTGCCTACAGCATATCAGGTACACCGGCTGATTGCGTCAGGGTTGGAATGGAGGAGCTTGCAGATGACAAGATAGACATAGTCTTTTCAGGTATAAACATGGGCCTTAACTCAGGTATGGATATCCTCTACTCAGGAACCGTGTCAGCTGCAATAGAAGGAAACCTCTACGGAGTTCCCAGTGTAGCCGTGTCGGCAGAGTGGACTCCCAATGGGCTCAACTATGAAATTGCTGCTAAGTACGCGCTTCAGGTTTTGGAAAAGATGGACACTGAAAAAATGACTATGCCCATGGTTCTGAATCTGAATACTCCATTCAATCTTCACGACGAGACCAAGCCAATCAAGGTCTGCAAGATTGGAGGTACAATATATGACTATTACCTGGCCGAAAAGAATGGCAACGGTGAAAGGACATTGAAGGTGATGGGCAGGAAGGATGCCGACCTTAAGGGGAACACTGACAGGTATCATCTAAGCGAGGGCTTTGCAACATTGACCCCCCTAAGCTATGACTTTACAAATTTCCACCTGATGGAGAAGGTAAGGCAGTGCATGGAGGAAGATTCAAAGTGTGAATAATGGACAGGTTTACGGGTATCTATCCAATAAGTTTCCAAAAGGGAGCTAAAATTAGGATTTTGTAAAGGAGATAGATACAATGAGTAGAAGAACAGATGCGGTAACAATGGGTGGAAATCCTGTAACTCTAGTTGGTACAGAGGTTAAGGTTGGAGACAAGGCACCTGACTTCACGGCCCTAAAGGCTGACCTGAGTCCTTACAGCCTGAGTGATGTTAAAGACAAGGTAAAGATCATATCGGTTGTCCCTTCCCTGGATACGGGCGTGTGTGAGCTTCAGACCATAAGATTCAACGATGAGGCAGCTGAGCTTGAGGATGTGGCAATCCTAACCATATCCATGGACCTTCCATTTGCCCAGAAAAGATTCTGCAGTGCAAATGACATAGACAAGGTAGTTACACTATCTGACCATAGGGACCTGGATTTTGGAACCAAATACGGATTTGAGATTGAGGAATTGAGACTTCTTGCAAGGGGAATCGTTGTTTTGGATGAGGATAATATCGTAAGATACGTTCAGTATGTACCAGAGGCAACAGATCACCCAGACTACGACAAGGCTCTTGAAGCAGCCAAAAGCCTTATAAATTAGGATTAAAATTGGAAACTGGAATAGCCTTCCCTCGGGAGGGCTTGTTTTTTTGTCAAAATATACTCCATATATGCTATTATTAAAGTAAGAGAAAGCTGGAATGGCGAAAAACAATGCACTGGAGGAAGAAATGAACATAGATATCTTAGCAGTGGGGAAAATTAAGGAAAAATACCTGAATGAGGGAATAGGCGAATACTCCAAGAGGCTCTCAAGGTACTGCAGCCTCAACATAATTGAAGTTGATGATGAAAAGTCGCCAGAGAACCTTTCAGACAAGGAAATGGAAATGATCAAGGCAAAAGAGGGAGAAAAGCTTATGTCAAAGATTCCTTCTGGGGCTTTTGTCGTAGCCCTGGCAATAGAGGGAAAGCAGCTGTCATCAGAAGCGCTTTCTGAAAAAATCAGCGACATAATGGTTGATGGAAATTCCCATATTGTGTTTGTAATCGGTGGATCCCTCGGCTTGTCCGGTGAGATCCTGAAAAGGGCCAACCTGAAGCTGTCCTTTTCAAAGATGACCTTCCCCCACCAGCTTATGAGGATGATCCTTCTTGAGCAGATTTACAGATCCTTCAGAATAATGAGGAACGAACCCTACCATAAGTGAGTCACCGGGGACGGTTATTTTTGACTCGTTTTGTAATGGATACAAAGACGTTGTTAGGAGGAAACCTATGACCTATACCAGTACTATCGTGTTCTCTGGAAGGGTTTTAACCATGAGCTGAATGGTGAGGGTGAACTGAAATTCACAAATGAAACTGAGCTGGCTGGAAACCTTCAGATGAAGCGTGACAATGTTGACCTGAGCCTTAAAATTGCAGTGGTTGCACCTGATGGAAACTTTGTCTCCTATTGTGGGATGTGGTATGACAAAATGAGTGATTTTGCAGTAATAGAGCCGGTTGCAACAGATCCTGACCATAGAAGGATGGGATTGGGCAAGGCAGCTGTACTTGAGGGAATCAGAAGGGTCGGAGAGATTGGAGCCAGGAAAGTTCTGGTAGGCTCATCCCAGCAATTCTACTACAGTATCGGTATGAGACCATTTTCAACCGCCAGTGAATGGAGGAGGTTAAAGGGAAATGAGTAAAAAAAGAGTATGCGTATATGGCATAGGAGGTGTGGGAGGTTACCTTGGCGGTATGCTGGCAGTCGGAGCCAAGGATAACTATGAGGTCTATTTTGTAGCCAGGGGGAATCATCTTGAGGAAATAAAGAAGAATGGACTCGCCCTTATCACACCATCAAAGGGAGAAATCCGAATCCATCCCACAAGGGCTGTAGAAAATGTAGGTGACCTACCTGAAATGGACATTATAATCCTTGCAGTAAAGGGATATGACCTTGTTGAGGCAGTTGAAGACATTAACAAGATAACCAAAGAAAATACAACAATAATTGCACCCCTTAATGGTGTGGACATCCACGAGAGAATAAGATCCAAGCTTAACAGGGGGATTGTCCTACCTTCATGTATCTTTGTCACTTCAACAGTGAAGGAGCCAGGGGTGGTGGTCCACAAGGGTGGAACAAGCCTGCTGGTCCTTGGTAAAGATCCACAGGTTGAGGATTATGATTCCAAGGAGCTTGTGGAAATAATAAATAATGCAGAAATCCCCCATAGGTGGGAAGAAAAACCAGAGATTATAATCTGGGAGAAATTCATCATGTTTGCGCCATTTGCCCTGGTGACAGCCTACTCAGGGAAATCCTTCGGCCAAGTTATGGAGGATGTGGACCTTAAGGGTCTTATCAAAAACATAATGGAGGAGGTTGTGGAGCTTGCAAGGGCCAAAGGGATTCCAGTAAAGGATTCACTGGTGGAAACCTACCTTGGAAATGCCCAGTTCTATCCCTATGAAACCAGAACCTCCTACCAAAGGGATATTGAAGGTGGGAAAGGCAAGGATGAGGGGGACCTTATCGGAGGAACAATAATAAGACTTGGTAAGGAGCATGGGGTGCCAACTCCAGAGACTGAAAACATATACAAAAAGATAGGTTCAAAAAAATAGGACTGGTTGCTTAAAAAATTCGAGAAAATTTTCAAAAGCACCCTTGACTCTCCTGTTGGGGTAGACAATAGAATAGAATGGAAGAGTGGTGCCTACCATATGAAAGGGAATGGACCAACTATTAGAAAATTAATAAGAAGTAAAGCTCAAGGGACATTGATTGTCTTACTTGTAAGTATTCTTACAATGAGTTTTCTATTATTTTCTTCAAACAATGAAATAGATAAAAACACATCAGTGGAAGAATTTACAAGCCACCTTAATCGACAAATCTATAGTCTAAGTGATAGATATGGAATTCCTGGCGGTGCAATTGCAATAGTAAGGGATGGTAAGGTCGTCTGGTCTGATACATTTGGATATGCCGATATTGAAGAGGAAAAGGAGATTACAGAGGCTACCCGCTTCAGGGTGGAGTCAATTTCTAAATCAGTAACAGCCTGGGGGGTCATGAAGCTGGTCCAGGATGGCATGATTGACCTCGATGAACCCATAACAAAGTACATCAGGAACTGGAGCTTTCCAGATTCAAGATTCTCATATGACACCATAACCACAAGACACCTGCTGACACATACATCCGGTATGCCCTTGGGAGATTTTATGGATAGGTACCCACCAGGAAAGAAAGTCCCCTCGCTGGAGGAAAGTCTTGGAACAAAAGCAATTCCCGTGGATGAACCAGGTAAAAAGTTCACCTATTCAAACACAGGCTACAACCTCCTTGAGCTATTGGTTGAGGAGGTAACAGGAAAGGATTTCGATGTATACATGAAGGAAAAGGTATTGAGACCTTTAGGGATGGAAAATTCAACCTATAACTGGGAGGATATCCCTGAAGGACTGGTCCCAACAGGCTATGATATTGGAGGGAATCCGGTTGAAAGCTACGTTTATCCGGAGAAGGCATCTGGTGGTATGTTTGCAACTCTTGAAGATGTGGCTGCATTCATGATTGCGGGCATGGGGGAGACTTTCAGCAGGGACAATAATATCCTGACTCCCAGGAGCTTAGACCAGCTCTACATAACAGCTGTGGAGAGTATAGGAGTCTATGGCCTGGTATTTGATGGGTATGGAATGGGATATTATCTGGAAGACCTGTCAAATGGTCAAAGTTCGGTTGCAAACGGCGGACAGGGTGGAGGGGTGATGACCTACTTTCACTATGTGCCGGAAACTGGTGAGGGGATAGTGATTCTGACCAACAGCCAGAGAAGCTGGCCTTTCTTTGGGAGGATAATTGATGACTGGGCAAGGTGGAATGGTTATGAAGGTGCTGGATTTGGAAAGATCCCTATGGCTGAAAGTGTGCTGTGGATTTTTATAGCAATCCTTGCAATAGTGTTTTTGATTAATCATTATCTCATAATAAGAGGATTGGCATCAGGAAGGAGTAGATTTTCCATGTCAGGTCCATTGGCAGCAAAAAGACGGATTTATAAGATCGTAATATCAGTTATCCTACTGATAGGACTCTTATGGGCTGCCAATCAGGATTATCTGTTTATAACCGCTGTCTTTCCCATTGCATCCGGTTGGTTTGGGGTTTCTGCATTTCTGCTGGCGATTGGGCAATTAGTATCAGCATTCCTGTTCAAGGATCAGCCTGGTGAGAAATAGTAGGGTTTAGGGGTATAAAGTAGCTGAGGTATAAGATGCAGTAGCGGGAGTGATTTCATGCAAAACAATTATTCGTTCACAGACAGTGGGATAGTGGAAACCAACACCATAAGAGACATGAATCAATGGATTCGCCTAACAGATCCAACGGAGGACGAGACCAAGGAAATGATGGACAGGTTTGGAATAAAACCAATATACATTAAGGCTTCGTTGGATATAGATGAGAACTCGAGGGTTGAAGCAAGTAACGGACAGCTTTTTATTCTGGTTAATATGCCTTATAAGGACGAGACTGGTAAGTTTGTATCCTACAATACCTTGCCTCTGGGTATAATTCTCACTGAGGAGGTCTTGCTGACTGTGGCCCTAAGGGATAATGAGGTAATCCAGAGGATTCTACAGACTGAGCTCCAGGAAATAACAAGTCGGGTGACTTTTGTATACCAGGTACTTTTCAGAATGGTTGACTTGTATCTAAAATACCTTAAGGAAATCGAAAAGAAGTCCGCTGTCATCGAGGATTACCTTAACAAATCCCTTAAAAATGAAGAGTTGATTAAGCTTTTGAACCTGGAACACAGCCTTGTGTATTTTTCAACAGCATTACGGTCCAACCAGGCAGTCATGGAGAAAATTTTCTCATCGCATGTAAGTAAGGTAAAAAATGAAAAGAACCTTTTGACTCAAAAGCTGCTTGAATACAGTGAGGAGAACGAAGACAAGCTAAAGGAATTGATTATTGAGAACAAGCAGGCAATAGCGCTAATTGACATTTATACAAATATACTCAGTAATACAATGGATGCATTTGCATCAATAATATCAAACAACCTCAACATAGTAATGAAATTCCTCACAATAGTGACCATATCATTGGCAATGCCGGCAATAGTAACTAGCTTCTATGGCATGAACCTCAGTCTTCCGCTTCAGGATAGACCTTTTGCTTTTATAGGGGTGATTCTGTTGTCCATAGTATTAATGGTGGTTGTTACCTTTACAGTGAATAGAAAGAGATTTTGAAATTTTATGCAAGAATTAGTCAATGATGGAGAAAGGAGCTAGTATGGCTGAACACAAGATTTATAAGATGAGCTTTGCAAAGGTCTACCCAATGTATGTGGCAAAGGCCGAAAAGAAGGGTCGTACAAAGGAAGAAGTGGACGAAATTATCCTCTGGCTTACGGGCTACAACCAGGAAGACCTTGAAAAACAACTTGAGAAGGAAATTGATTTTGAAGGCTTCTTTGGTCAAGCACCAAAGATGAACCCTTCAAGGAACCTGATCAAGGGAGTGGTCTGCGGAGTGAGGGTCGAGGATATTGAAGAGCCCCTGATGAAGGAGATCAGATATCTGGACAAGCTTGTGGATGAGCTTGCAAGGGGCAAGAAGATGGAGAAGATATTAAGAAAATAGTAGAAGGTACCTGATGGAAGAATCCAAAAGGTACCTTTTCTTTAGTTAACTCAAGCGCATATTCTCCATCTCACGAATTGTTGAATGCATCTCCCTGAAAAGCTTTCTGTCTGAGAAGGATAGTGAGGCTACAAAATCAGTTCTGATATCAAGTAGGCCTATAAGGTCCTCAAGATATTGGAATGCTGTTGCACGAGCCTGGAATTCCTCCAAGGAGGATTGTTGGGTTGGCTCGGCCAAGGCTTCCAAACTGCCCTTGATCTCATTGATTTTCTCCTTGTCCATCCTGATTGATTGAAGCTGGAGGAGAGCCTTTTCTGTACTATCAGCTGCCATACTGGAAAGCTCGTAGTATTTACTCAAGTAGTTTACCGAACGACTCATAAATCTCAAAGACTCAAGCTGGTCAGACTCCATTTTCAGATACTTCAGATGATAGTCCAAGCCGCGGCTGAAGTTCTCTCCGGTTTCACTAAGAATCCTTTCATTTGCCAGAGAGATCCTTTGTGACATTTCATCCAGCAGCTGGGATCGGTCAGTTGATTCATAACCTCCCACAAGACCTGCTTTCATGCTTTCAAGTATTCTGTACTTTACCCTCTTTATGGCAGCAAGGTCATTAATAAGATGGGACTCAATACCAGGTATATATAGGTTAAGTACAAGTGCAATGGAAGCCCCGATTACCATCTGGGCAAATTCATTACCGAGACTTCCAAGACTTACGCTTCTGGAAGCAAGAAGATGGCTAACAAGGACGGAGCTTGGGACCAGACCTTCATTAAGCTTGAGCCTAACCACAATGGGGATGAATATAAGGAGATAAATCGAAAATGAAATTGGACCAAATCCAAACAGAGTAAACACAAGCTTGGCCAACGATAGTGCAATTATTGATGCCAATATCCTTACTCCAGCCAGGTTCAAGGACTTTCTCTTTGTATTCTGGAGGCTCAGGATAACTACAATGGCTGTATTGACTCCATAATCCAGGTTCAGCAGATGGGCTAGGAATATGCCAAGGCCTGCTCCAAAGGCTGTTTTAAGGGTCCTTAGACCTATGAATTTTTTCAATGTCAACAATCGATACATCTCCTAACAGACTGGATATCCAGTCACATACTTGAACAATACAATGATTCTAACAGTTTGATGGGGTACTTGCAAGATATATTAATTGGAGAATATCTGTGATATACCCTTTCCAATAGTATAGAACATTAAGTGTCCATGGGGACGGACACCATGGACACTTAATGTTTCAGGTGAGTAAGGAATAAATAGCAAAAACACTAAAAAATGTCAATTGATGAGCATTTGAGGCAAATTTTCTGGTATACTTTATGTTGAAAACAATTGGAATAAACTGATAGTGCAAAGAAGTGAGAAGAGTGGTCAATCGAGTACGCTGGATTTTGTCTAGAGTAATGATAATCTAAGGAGGGTGCATGGGAGAGGATAAGGTATTGAATCACACGTTGGAAGTTTTGGATAAAGAGGGTGTAAAGTCTGCTTATGATTATGTATCAAGGCACAAGAAGGACATCCCCAAGCCAAGCGGACAGTACTACAATTTTCTCTATTGCCTGGCA
>Ga0334898_1004118_pt1 | contig 11110 bp, 10 predicted proteins | sample GraSluR3_MG_10_FD_207228 | JGI IMG/M metagenome (GOLD analysis project Ga0334898, IMG submission 207228) | Sludge microbial communities from methane-producing bioreactor in Wageningen University, Netherlands - Granular Sludge_3_08-R3 | ecosystem: Engineered > Bioreactor > Anaerobic >... | reverse complement strand
TAATGCATCAATTTTGTGCCATGAATCAAGACGCGGGAATGGTAACTCAAATTCATTATGGAGCGGTAAGGAATACCAATCAGTATTTATTTAACAACTGGGGCCCGGATGTAGGAGGGGATATAGCTGCTGAACATACTAATGTTGTAGAAAATTTACAACCACTTTTATCTAAGTTTTTTAGTGGAAAAGATGAAAAAGAAGGGCACCTGGTCTTATACTCCATGAACCAGATATTTTTCCATACCAATCTAATGATAGAAAGGGCTTTTCCTAATGTTCATACTGGTTTTCCCTGGTGGCAAAATGACAACATTTATAACATGGAACATTATCTGTTGCATCTTATCTCTGCCTCTCTCTGGTCTTCCAGTGCTGGTCCAGTTTGCGATGGAAGAAAAGTATTGTCGGAAGGCAGTCGCTTTGAAGTATTTGACCGTATTATTTGCCGGGTACTGGGAAAATTGTGGTCTATCGGGGCAATCTCTAAAGAGGGTGCTTTTAGAGCCAGCAAAGGACTGATGGTAGAAAATCAATTGAAAATATTTAGTCTGCAAAATTTGTTATAATGAATAGCAGAATCTTGTAAAATATAATTATCCATAATGAAAGTAAGGAGAACGATAATATTGGAAAAAAGAATTATAAATATATTTTTAAATATTTTTGATAAACAATATGATGTTTATCCTTCTTCTGTAAAGGAAAAGGATAAATGTTATTTCTTTATGGTTAAAGATAAACAAAGAAAATATCTGGCAGTAGCAGGCTGGCCTAAAAAGTTACAGGATTTAAGATTTAATGCTCATGAAGAAAAAAAGATGAGTAACAGCGAGCAGGATTTGCTATTTAAAGTTTGCCCTTTAACGCATGACAATTTAAATATATTACAACTTATTTTGGATTATCTCAAACCAACTTGCAGTAACAAGTCCTCTTTGCCCTCCTTTGGTACCGGAGACAGATTGGGTATTGCCACCCCGGCTCATATTCAGGCTTTTCAGGAGAAAGACATCTTCCCGGTTCTGGCTCAATTATCTACCAGAGAAATTACCAGAACAGAAAGTAGTTTACAAAGGGTAATGGATAATGCAATCTGGGGATGTTTTGAGATGGGTTATGAGGGACCTTTCGGTGCCGATGCAGATCATATTAAGGATTTTGATAATCTCCAGGAAGCAATTAATTGTGGATTTACACTATATACCTTAGATCCCTCAGATTATATTAATAATGATATAGATAAATATAGCACAGAAGAGATAAGACGGAAGTATCAGGCATTAACAGATAAGGGAGAAATGGAAAAGAGATATCTTGATCGAGAATTTCAAATAGGAAGAAAAAAAATGTATTTTAATCAGGACAATCTAGCTGAAATTGTATTAACCTATGGAGAAGCAATCAAATATGTAGTAGAATGCTATCAATTTTTAACAGAAAAAAATAAAAATGAGTTTGAACTAGAAGTTTCTATTGATGAAACTCCTGGTTCTACCTCTCCTTTAGCTCATCTCTGGATTGTTTCTGAATTACAACACCGGCATGTTAATTTCCATAATTTAGCTCCTCATTATATTGGAGATTGGGAAAAGGGGATTGAATATATCGGAGATGTTAAAACCTTTCAAGAAGAATTCAAATTACATTGCCAGATTGCCTCTCATATGGGAGGATATAAATTATCATTACATTCGGGAAGTGATAAATTTTCAGTATACCCTATTTTTGCTCGTGAAACCAATAATTTCTTCCATATTAAAACTGCTGGGACCAGCTGGTTGGAGGCAGCCAAAGTTGTTGCTCTTTGCCAGCCAGACCTATATAGGGAAATTCATAACTTTGCTTTATCATGTTTTGATAGAGATCGTTTTTCTTACCATCTCTCCACAAATTTAGAGAAAATACCTGATATTGACAGATTAAAAGACGAGGAACTAGTAACCTTATTTTCTAATAACAATGCCCGACAATTGATTCATATTACCTACGGCTCTATTTTGAGGGAAAAGGATAAAGAAGGACCATATAGATTTAGAGATAGAATTTACCAAACATTGTCTGTCCATGAGAAAATTCATTATCAGGCAGTAACTCAGCATATCAAACATCATTTAGATTTATTAAGTATTTAACCATAAAATATTATATTAAAAAGTAAAGGAGAAGCAATAATATGAAGGAGATATTAAAAAAATTTAGTTTAAAAGGGAAAAATGCCGTTATTACTGGAGGAGCCGGAATACTGGGTTCGGTTATTGCGAAGGGTTTAGGCAATGCCGGTGCTAACGTTATTATTGCTGATATTGTGGATACAAAGCCATTAGTGGAAGAATTACGTAAAGAAGGTATCAACAGTAAGGGATATTATTTAGATGCTATGAATGTTGAGAAAATTAGAGAATGCAAAGATGAAATATTAAAAGATTTTAAACAGGTAGATATTTTAATTAATGCAGCAGGTGGAAATCAAAAAGAAGCTACTACTTCTGAAAAATTGTCTTTTTTTGATTTGCCGGTAAAGGCGCTGGAAAAAGTAGTAGGCCTAAACCTTTTTGGCGGAGCAATCCTAACTGCTCAGATATTTGGTAAAGAAATGTTAAAAAATGAGGATGGCGGTTCCATTATTAACATTTCTTCCATGGCCGCATTCCGTCCTTTAACAAGGACTGTGGGTTATTCAGCTGCAAAAGCAGCAGTCAGTAATTTTACCCAGTGGCTGGCAGTTCATTTTGCCCAGGAGTATAATCCTAAACTTCGGGTAAATGCCTTAGCCCCAGGTTTCTTTCTAACAAATCAGAATCGCTTTTTACTTACAACCGAAGAAGGTGGATTAACAGAGAGAGGTCAGTTGATTATTGACCATACTCCTATGGGTAAATTTGGGGATCCAGAAGATTTAATTGGTGCCTGTATCTGGTTAGTATCTGATACTGCTCGTTTTGTTACCGGCATTGTGGTACCCATTGATGGTGGTTTTAGTGCTTTTTCTGGAGTATAATTTAGTATCTGGTTGTCAGTATTGGGTATCGAGTTTAAAATATAGTAATTAGTAATCGGTAATAAGTAATAAATAACAAGTAAAAAAATAAATAAAATACAGTATTATTATAGCATTACGTATAGTGTATATAGTTAATTCAGTAGATAGTATTTGGTAGCTAATAAAATACTAAAGATTTAAATATTATTATAAAATATACTTAACTAATACAAAAAACTCAGTATTGGATCTAAAAAAACAGTATTGCATTATGCTAAAAAGGAATTTTAGACTGAAAACTACAAACTTTTTAATAAAGGAGGAGATTAAATGGTAAAATCACAGATTGGTTTAGTAGGATTAGGCGTTATGGGTCAGAATTTAACCCTGAATATGGAGGACAAGGGTTATTCTATATCAGTTTATAATAGAACAGCTGCCAGGACTGAAGAGTTTGCTCAGGGGAGTGCCAGAGGCAAAAATATAACTCCAACCTATTCCTTGGAAGAGTTTATGGCTTCTTTGGAAAGACCAAGAAGAATTATACTATTAGTACAAGCAGGACAGGCTGTAGATGATTTTATCGAGAAACTGATTCCCTTAATGGATGAAGGGGATTTAATTATTGATGGGGGGAACTCCTTTTTTAAAGATACCATTAGAAGAAACAAATATCTGGCAGAAAAGGGATTTCTCTATATAGGTACCGGTATTTCTGGTGGTGAAGAAGGTGCTTTAAAAGGGCCTGCCATTATGCCTGGTGGTCAGGAAGAAGCCTACCAGCTGGTTCAGGATCTATTGGAAAAGATTTCAGCAAAGGCTGTAGATAATAAACCATGTGTTTCTTATATTGGTCCTCATGGTGCCGGTCATTATGTTAAAATGGTACATAATGGAATTGAATATGGAGATATGCAACTGATCGGTGAATGTGTTTGGGCTTTAAAAAAAGTATTGGGCTTAACCTCTGAAGATATTGCCGAAATATTTCAACAGTGGAATGCTCCTGATGATGTTTTATGCTCCTATCTGATTGAAATTACCGCAGAGAGCATGAGAGAAAAGGATAAAAAAGCAAATTATCCCTTAATTGATGTAGTAGCAGACATTACTCGTATGAAAGGAACTGGCACCTGGACAGTGCAGAGTGCCTTAGAGCTATTGGTCCCCATTCCTACTATCACTGCTGCAGTATTTTCCCGAGAAATGTCCCAGGATAAAGATTTAAGAATACAACTGTCCAGGATATTACCCTCTTATCAGGGTGGAAATAGACCGATGGAACGGGAAATGTTTGTTCAGACAGCTCATGATGCTCTTTATATAGCTAAATTATCTTCCTATGCTCAGGGGATGGCCTTGTTACAAGCAGCATCAAAGGAATATCAATTTAATTTAAATTTAAAGAATATTGTAGAAGGATGGCGTGCTGGTTGTATTATTCGAGCCCAGTTTTTAGATGAAATAACTAAGGCTTATCAAGAGAATCCTGATTTAATAAACTTATTGGTAGCTCCACGTTTTTTAGAAGTAGTAAGGAATAATCTGGGAAGATTAGCTACCTTTATTGACCTTGCCCACCAGGCTGGTGTTCCTGTTCCGGCTATGGATAATTCTTTTGACTACATCTTGCAGTTGAGTAGTTCCATAATGGTTTCTGCTCAGTTAGCCGCTATTCAGAGAGACTATTTTGGAGCCCATGGTTATTTCAAATTAAAAAGCACTGTTGATCCTGAGATCATCCTTAATAAGGATAATAAATGGAAAGAATTTCATACTCAATGGATGCTTCCTGGTAGACCGGAAGAAGAACTGTAATAATAGTAATCGGTAATGAGTGATAAGTATTTAGTATTTAATGTTGGGTAATTTGTAATGAGTAATACAAGAATTTCTAGTAGTGAAAATGGCAAAACAGTACAAAAAGAGATAAGGAATCACAAAGATTTAGAAGCTTGGGAAAAAGTATAGAGTTAGTATGTAATATTTATAAGAAAAGTGATTCTTTCCCAAAAGCAGAGTGTTATGGTTTAACAAATTAGATAAGAAGGGCTGCAGTTTCTATTCCTTCTAATATTGCCGAAGGAGCTGTCAGAAAATCCAAAAAAGAATTTATCCAATTTCTATATTTTGCTTTAGGATCATCAGCTGAGCTCGAAACACAAATTATCATTGCTAGTAGATTAAAATATTTAGACAAATTAGATGTTTTAATAGAAGAACTCAAATTTATACAAAAAATGATATATGGTTTGATACGTTATTTGAGTAAATGAATCTAATAACTATTCACTTATCACTTAATATAGGGGGTATTTATTATGCTATTTATAGAAGAACTACTAGGAGATTTAGCGGATGATCAAATAAGAGAGGCAGTAGCAGAAGCGTTCAAAGATTTTAGCCAGATTAAAAAAGTATTATTGATTCACCCGGACTATTCCCGGGTGGATTTTACGGATCGTCTTGTTCCAATTATTTATCGGGAATTAAAAAAGAAACATGCAACTCAGATTGACAGCCTTAATGCGGGTGGAACTCATCGCAAAATGACTGAACAAGAAATAAGAACTAAATTAGGCTTAAAAGAAGAGATTGTATTTACTAACCATTATAATCATCAGTTTGATGATCCGGAACGGTTGGTTCAGGTGGGAGAAATAGATTCCTCTTTTGTTTCTGAACAGACCAAACAACAATTAAAACAATCCCTACCAGTGGTAATAAGCAAACTTATTCTGGATGATTATGATTTAATTATTGCTTTAAGCGGTACTTCTCCACATGAATCTGCTGGTTATGCAGGTGGATTAAAGGTATTCTTTCCCGGAATTTCGGGGCCCGAAGTAATAGATTTATTGCACTGGGCTGCGGTACTGGTTGGTATACCTGAAATTATTGGTACAATTGACAATCCAGCACGAAGAGTAATCAATGAGGGATCTTCTTATATTTTCAAAGCAATTAAGGCTCCTGTTATTTCTTTTAATATGCTTTTACAGGAGGTAGAAAATAACAAAGTTATTCCCAAAGGCCTGTATGTAGGAAGTGGTTACCATGGATTCCAGGAGGCATATCAAGCAGCTGCGTTAGCTAGTTCTAAAATTCATATCATTTATATTGATCAATCTTTGGAGCAGGTAGTTCAGGTTATGGATTTGTGTTATGATGAATTCTGGACTGCAGGCAAAGGTTCTTATAAGCTGCAGAGTCCCGGCGTGATGGCTGAGGGCGGGGAAATCATTATCTATGCTCCCCATATTCGCCGTTTTCATTCTCAGAAGGATATGGAAAAGAGCATTAGAGAACTGGGTTATCATTGTAAGGATTATGTTCTGAAGTATTTACAGAAATTTCCAGATACCTCCCGTAATGTTGCTGCCCATGTTATTAATGTTCGTGGTTCAGGTATTTATAATCCAGATGATGGTAAAGAGAAATGTGATTTTCAGGTCATCCTGGCCACCGGTATTCCTGAGAGTGTCTGTCAAGATGTTGGATTAGGCTACCGAGATCCAAATACAATTCATAAAGAAGACTATATGGCTTCTAAACAACTCTGGATAGAGCATGGTGGAAAATATCTATATCAATTAAGAAAGAGCTAATATCACAAAATTCTTTTACCATGAAAAATCATCTTTAATATTACTCAGACAAATTTGTAAATTACTTATTATGTGGATATTTTTTAATTGATAATAAAGTAATAGTAAAAGTTATTATAAGTTGAGAAGGAGGTTTATTCTAAAATGGTGAAAGCAGTTATTGCTCAGTCAGGCGGACCTACCTCTGTCATTAATAGTACTGTTAAAGGAGCGTTTGACATACTTTTTCAATCAGATCGGGTGGATCGGGTACTGGGAGCAAAAATGGGAATTTTAGGGGTATTACAGGGGCAGCTTCTTGATATTTCTACTCAGGATAAACATCAAATTGAGTTATTATCTCAAACCCCTTCAGCAGGAACTCTAGGGAGTTGCCGCTACAAGATAAAAAGCGAAGAGGACCTTGAACGCATTGTAGAAGTATTCTCCAAAGAAGATATTGGCTTTTTTTTCTACTGTGGCGGAAATGATTCAATGGATACTGCCTTTAAGGTAAGCAAAGTAGCACGGGAACATGGTTTAGATTTAGTATGTGTTGGTATGCCCAAAACTATTGACAATGATGTAGGGGGGTCCCTGCAATCTGATGGCACCTTTGCCATCTGTGATCATAATCCCGGATATGGTAGTGTAGCCAGAAATTTAGCAATAAATATTTTAGAGGCAAATGAAGAGAATAAAGCGAGTTACACCAGTGACCCAGTTCTGGTTATTACCGTTATGGGCAGGAAAATCGGATTTATTCCTGCTGCAGCACGTTTGGCAGATCCACAGCGAAAAATACCTTTACTGTTATTTTTACCAGAAGCTCTTTCTAAGGATGATAGCCAATCTAATTTAGAATTCATTACGGAAAGGATTAATGAAAAATTAAAGGAAGCTGGTCGCTGTATAATTGTGGTTGGTGAGGGAGTAAATCTTGGTGATTTATCTGTATTAAAGGATAGCTTTGGTCATGCTCAGTTCAGTGCCAGTGGATCAACGGCAGGTAATTTACTCATAAATTACTTAAATGGCTTGGATAGACAAGATAAGCAAGGGAGAGCAAAAAGTCGGCTTATTGTACAAGGTATTGCCCGAGCTGAAAATCCTGGAACAAGACAAAGACGGGAACTGGCCTATGTATCAGAAGTAGACCGGGAAGAAGCCTATCAGGTAGGTGCTTATTCAGCTCAACTGGCATTGCAGAATCAGGATGGCTATATGGCTACCATCATCAGGGAAGCAGGAAATTCTTATAGGGTAAGATACGATAAAGTCCCCTTAGATGTGGTGGCCAATGCTGAGCGTAAGTTCCCTAAGGAGTGGATTGCTGAAAATAAGAGTGATGTAACTGATGATTTTTTGCACTGGGCTAAGCCCTTAATTGGAGGACCATTACCTGAATTTACCAGCTTCAAAGATATTTTTATTTCCCAAAAATGTGGAAAATATATACCAGTGGGATATAGAATCAGTAATGAGTAATAAGTAATGAATGATTAGTAGTTTTACTTATAAAAAGCGTTTATCACTTATCACTGATATAAAGGAAGGAGAGAATAAATGTCACTACCAAGATTGACAGCTCAACAGATTAAAGAAGATCCGGAGCAACAATTAAGAAATTTTAAGAAGACCAAAGACTTTTTAATCGCTATTGATACCGATGGCTGTATTACTGATAATATGAATGGCAAGCAAATGTTAATTTTTCATCCCCATTTTATGGAGTTCTTTCAATTATGGGGCATTGAATCATATTTTAGAGAAGTAGCAGAATATTATAATCTTTTTTCGGTAGACCGGGGTTGTAACCGCTTTATTGCTATACAACTCACCCTGAAGGCTTTACGGAAAAGAAAGGATGTACAGGAAATTTTAAAGGAAAAAGACATTGACCTGCCTGAAAGTAAACCATTAGATGACTATATCAAATTTGCTGAAGAAAATAAGCTGGGCTTAGGAAATCCCAGTCTGGAAGAATTTATTGACAAACACCCTACCAATTTTACCTTATATAAGTTGTTAGGCTGGAGTGAAGCAGTAAATCGCACTTTTCCCTATATTTCAGCCAAAATACCACCCTTTGATGGTGTTAAGGAATGTCTTGAACTCATGCATAGAGTTGCGGATATTCTGGTAGTATCAAAAACACCTTATGATGATCTAGCCAATTACTGGGAGGCACAGGATATTGCTCAATATGTACAACTAATTGCTGGTCAGGAAATGGGATCTAAAGGGCATCACATTGAGGTGGCTAAACAAGCAGGCCATCGCCGTGATGATCAGGTATTAATGTTAGGAGATGGGAATGGTGATTTAACAGCAGTAAAAGCGAATAATGGCCTTTTTTATCCGGTTTCTCCCGGATATGAGCAGGAATCCTGGAATAATTTCCCGGAAGCACTAAAACGCTTTACTCAAGGAGCATATAAGGGAGAGTTTGAGGATAAACTTTTAAGAGCGTTTGAGCAGGTATTATTAACTTCAGCACCCTGGGAGAAGAGCAATTATAACCATATTTCTACTTATAGAGAGAAACAAGAAATTAGAAAGGTTCTCTATCAGGGGTTTAATCCGGAAGGAAGATTATTGATTTTATAGTATAATGAAGCTGCGTCTGGTTTTTATTGGGAAATTATTATAAGACTAAGATAAGGAATTTCAGTCCTAAAGGTGAAATATGTTTGATTTTTTTGTCATAGGTCATATCTCCTTAGATGAAAATATTTATCCCCAGAACAAAGAAAAGAATGTGGGAGGTGCTATCCTATATTCTTCTTCTGTTTATTCCTCTTTAGATTATAAGGTAGCCGTATTAACTAAGTTATGCAAAACTGATTATGACTGTATTCAGAAATTAAATATTCCTGAAAATAATATTTTTCTCGTCTCTTCCCCAAAGACTACTTCTATTAGAAATATCTACCTGGATGAAAGCCGGGAAAGAAGAATAAGTACAGCTCTGGCTATTGCCCAGCCCTTTTTAATTACGGAAATCCCCAAAGATTTAAAAGCCAGGGTTATTCATTTTGCCAGTCTTATTTATGGAGAATATCAATCAGAACTGGTTAAATTCTTTTCTGATAAAGGGAAAATTGCAGTTGATGTACAGGGATTTTTACGGAATGTTGGAGAGGATGGAAAACTTTTTTATAAAGACTGGAAGGAAAAAGAACAATATTTACCATACATCGATTTCTTAAAAACTGATGCTGCAGAAGCTGAATTTTTAACCGGTCGGTCAAATACCAGAGAGGCGGCAACAGTACTTTATCAATGGGGTGCCAAAGAAATTATCATTACTCACCATAGTGAAGTGTTAGCTTATGATGGATTTACTTTCTGTCACTATCCTTTGAAATCAAAAAATTTATCTGGAAGAACAGGAAGAGGAGATACCTGCTTTTCAGCCTACCTCTCTGAAAGATTGAATAAAGATATTGATCACTCACTCCTTTTTGCGGTAGCCTTAACTTCCATTAAACTGGCTAATCCCGGACCTTTTCGAGGATCCAGAGAAGAGGTAGAAAGTTTTATGAAAAAGAATTATTGACCATATTTTTTTACTCACTCCCTAATCTTTCTCCCATTGAATTACTTCTATTAATAAGTTAACTATCCGTTAATTAATGGAAATATTTTCAATCTAATTGAGTGTTTATTATTATTCCCAAGACAAGAAATATTATTTATGTTATAATAAAATAGTTTATTATTTAAAACAAAAGGTTTCAATAATAAAACTATGGAACAATCCGATTACTTCAAATATCCGGTTCACTCTGTGAAATATATTTTCTCTATTATTGAATTATTAGCCACTGGTAAAATGGAATATTCTCTCTCTGAGATAATAAAGGAAACCAACCTTTCCAAAGGAGTAGTCTACAGATTATTAGGAACTTTGAAATCCCTGGGATATTTAGCTCATAATCCAGAAACCAGAAAATATTATCTTTCCTACAAATTTGCCAAGATTGGCATTTCTTTAAATGAGCGTATCCGGATCCTGGAGATTATTCCCCACATGAAAAAATTAGCTCAGGAATATAAGGAAATGGTTAACCTGGCAGTTCTGGAGCAAGGCAGGGTAGTCTATTTACACAATATTGAATGCCCACATGCCCTAAGACTTGATTTTAAAGTTGGCACTTACCAGCCTGCTCACTGTACTGCTTTAGGTAGAGTACTATTGGCTTATCAGGATGATAAAACAATTTCCAATATTTTAAAAAAAAATAGATTGAAGTCTTATACTGCAAAGACGGTCACTGATACAGCTCAACTTATTCAAATCCTCCAAAAAATTCGGAAGGAAGGTTATAGTTTTGTCAGTGAGGAGTATCGTCCTGGTGTATGTTGTGTTGCTGCACCCATTTTTGATGAACATGGCGGTATCGTTGCCTCCCTGAGCTTCAGTCTTCCTACTGCTCGTATGAGTAATGATATATTGGAGAGAATGGTTAAATCTCTTAAAAATCATACTGATAAAATAAAGTTACCACAAATGTTTAAGACTGGATAGATAATT
>Ga0334898_1004110_pt1 | contig 11130 bp, 10 predicted proteins | sample GraSluR3_MG_10_FD_207228 | JGI IMG/M metagenome (GOLD analysis project Ga0334898, IMG submission 207228) | Sludge microbial communities from methane-producing bioreactor in Wageningen University, Netherlands - Granular Sludge_3_08-R3 | ecosystem: Engineered > Bioreactor > Anaerobic >... | reverse complement strand
GATGGCCCGGATGGTAGGAAGAAGGATATGTCGTCAGTGTGGAGCTACCTATAACATTGAGTTTAATGCACCCAAAGAGCAAGGTGTATGTGATAAATGTTCAGGAGAATTATACCAGAGAACTGATGACAGTGAGGAAACAGTAGCCAATCGGCTTAAAGTTTATTCACAGCAGACTGAACCATTATTAGCTTACTATCGTGAGCGGGGGTTGCTGAAGACTGTAAATGGTGCTCAGGAAATGGCCAAGGTTTTTGGGGATATATGCCATGCCATAGTTTAAAATAAACCAATTCATTTACTAAAACTGGGTGGGACAACTTATTAGGTGTATGGGACTTAATATTAGTTTATAGATGACAGTAATAAAGAGCAAATTGCAAAAGGTTAATACAACATATTACTTATCAAGTAGTAGCTCCAGAATAAAATATGGCTATATGTTGGAGATATGAAGGTATTACCCTGATATCATTCAATATGTGCAAGGTGAAGGGATTATTTATAAGCCATTCACTAACATGCAGTAATATCTAATTATGGAGTAAAAGAGAGTTTTCGTTAATTTAGACGGGGAAAGCCACAAAAAGGAGTAAGAAAATTCTCTTAAGAAGGGAGGAATGGGTGAGGCTAAAGGTCCTATCATAGTTACTAAATATTTGCCCATGGGGAGTATAAGGTGGCCCTGGCGCTTATTCTAAGTAGCTTAATTGCCCAGATCTGCTGTGATAGGTTGGCATTAACTAGGAATTGGGCACAAAAGGAGCAATAGCTAAAAAGTAGTATTTGTAGGGAATATTTAATATTTAATAAACCTGTTATTATTGTCTTACTGTATCAAGATTTTGAAGTGGATTATTAATTAAATTATTGTTAGGAGGATTAATTATGTCATCAGAAAAAGGTGGTTGGGCAAATCCAGGACCAGCGGGGTTAGTTGCACTAGCTATAGCAGCTTTGTTATTTTTTGCATTACTAAAAGGATATATTGATCATTCTTCAGGTGTTTATATTGGTTTCTGGTTGCTGGGCGGTTTTATTATACAGTTTACTGCCGCCGTTATTGAGCTAAAAGAAGGTGCAACAACTGGTGGGAACGTGTTCTTATTCTTTGCTGGATTCTTTATGTTTACCGGTGGACTTGCTGATATATTAGCTTATTATGCACCTCTAATGGGCTGGGAAATGAATTCTACCGCTAATGGATGGGCATGGATAATATTAGCAGTATCTTTAATATTATGGTTACCAGCTTATATGAGAGAGGCTCCCAAGTTCTTTTCCACTATGGTAGCGGATCTGTGCGTAATGGTTACCTGTGTAACATTTATTAAATTAGGTATAGCTTCAGCTGCTGTGGTAAACATTGCGGCCTATACAGCGTTAATCGGTGCTATGATGGCCACATACTTTGCTGCTGCGGTTGTATTAAACACCTCTTTTGGACGCGTTATATTACCTGTAGGGACTCCCTGGCTGACATAGTAGTTCGAGTTTGCTTATAAGAGTCTCAGTTTAAAAGGCAGGTTAGTAAGGTATAAGATTTTGTAAATTCATAATAAGTGTTTCAGGAGGCTAAGTTTGGGCGGTATAAGAAGCTTAGTCACAGCAATAAATAGTCATAGATCAATCAACGAACTTAGACTCCTGAATATTTTTAATTAGCTATATAAGAATCATTAGTTAATCAGGAAATAAGTTGTGATTTGTATATATTACGAAATTAGCTATGAGTTTCTGGGGGCTTTATTGATTTGATTAGAAGGTATATTCTTCTATCCCCCCTAAAATACTCCCCCCAATAATCAGGTTTATTAGGCCCCCAGAGCTCATTTCCATAATATACGGATTTAATAAAAAAGAAAGGCAAGGAAATACAATTGGCTGGACCGCATAAAAAGGGTCAAGCATATTAGCTTTATAAACAAATATATAGGTATGAACGAACATGCTTATTAGTTTTAATCAGGAATTTTTTTTAGATTGTTAGTGCAACGTATAGCAAGATCTTGATATGTTTTGAAAGCTATTTTATTATATTCCAGATCTTTCTCATTCATGTCCCTGATTACTGATGCCGGATTACCATAAGCTAGTTTTCCTTTTGGAACAGTTTGACCAGGAGGAAGAAGGCTTCCTGCTCCCAAAAGAGATTTGGTACCTATTTTAGTCCTGGCGCATATAACCGAGGCCATACCAATTACCGCGTTATTTTCCAGTAGGCACGGTCCATGAATAATTGCTCCATGTCCTACTACAACATTATCTTCAATAATAACTGAACTGCCAGGTTCAGCATGAATAATGCAGTTTTCTTCGATAGCAGATCCGTTATTAATAATGATTTTTCCGTAATCGCCTCTAATTACTGTACCTGGGCCGATAAAACATTTATCGCCAATATGAACTTCACCAATTATAATAGCTTGAGGGGAAATGTAGGTTGAATTACCAATATTTGGACGTTTGCCTTCGAATTCATATAAAGCCAAGGAAATTCCTCCTTAAAGATTTATTATGACAATTTCTAAATTACTATTTGAGAATTTTGCATAAAGCTATATATACCATTAGAACTCTTGCATTTGCTAAGGAGACTTCAGTCTCCGGTTTAACTATCACCCTGAGCGGAGTAAAATGGTAAAGTTTAGAATTATGCAATAGTCTCATTTAACCAGAAGACTTTTTCAAGAATGTTATATTGTCTGAAATATATTTTAACAGTTTATAAACGCTAAAAGTGGAATTAAGTCAATGCCGGATATTATTTTTGGTTAGTTGGTTGGTTAGTTGGTCAGTTGATCGGTTGGACAGAGATGGGGATAGTATGGATTTATTAGGTGTGCAGACAGAAACCAGGAACCATTATTCAACAATTGTTCAACCATTGCTTAACCATTGCTTTACCATTGTTCAAGTAGGCTGGAGACTAAAGTCTCCTCTACGATGCAAGAATTAGGTTATTTAGCAGTTGAGTAGTAGTTAATAATCAGGATAATTCCAGGAATTTGGAAGAGAATACGAAAAAATTAAAAAGGTTAGGAGGTAAACAATAGTGTCTGAAATTAGAAAAAATCTAGTAAAAAATAGGTGGGTTGCTGTAGCATCAGATCGTGCGTTGAAGCCGAATGATTTTCCAACTGCTGGTATGGGGATAAATGAATCTGAAACCAGAGGCGGATTTTGTCCTTTTTGCGGGGGCAATGAGGAGTATACACCTCCAGAGATAGCTGCATACAGGCCTGATAATCAGCAACCCGATTCTCCCGGGTGGTTAATCAGGGCTATACCTAATAAATTTTCAGCATTTTTACTTGAAGGTGAACTAAAAGAGAACTATAGTGGGATATATAGCAATTATAATGGATTGGGACAGCATGAAGTGATTATAGAAACCCCGGAACATAGTCCGGAATACCATGAATTTGAATTAGAAAGAGTGGAAAAGATCATTTCCATGTTTAAAAATAGATATAACAGTTTAGCTGGAGATACCCGGATAAAGTATATACAGATATATAAAAACCGGGGCATGTTTGGAGGTGCTTCTTTAGGGCATAGTCATAGTCAAATAGTAGGACTGCCGTTTGATCCCCAAGAAAATGAAGGGATGGTTCAATATTATGAACAAAAAGGCAGCTGTTTGATCTGTGATATCTTAAAGCAGGAGCAGGAGAGTAAAGAGAGGATTATTTATGAAGGTGAAAACTTTTTAATTATTTGTCCTTATGCCCCGCGGTTTGCGTATGAAAGTTGGATTGTGCCTAAAAGACATATGGAGCATTTTGGAGAGATTAACCCTTTGGAGGAAAAAGAACTGGCATTATTATCCAGAAAAATAACCATGGCAGTGATCGACTCATTAGATAATCCTTCATATAATTTTGTTATTAATAGTGCTCCGGTTAACGTTCCTTACCAGGCGGGATATCACTGGTTCTGGGAAATTACTCCGAGAATGCTGGTCGCAGCAGGGGTAGAAGTAGCTACCGGAGTTTATATTAATCCGGTAGCACCTGAATTGGCGGCTAATATCTTGAAAGAGAGCTTCCAGACAATGTTATAGAAAGCAGCATCAGTTGCCGTAACCGAAATTAAAACCCATCTACTAGATATAGATGGGTTTTTCCTGATTTCATAATCTTTACTGCTTGATCCGTAATCAGCTTTATTATACTGTTGAACAACGTCTATATTAATTTTCTCCTTTAAAAAGAAAATATGAACCCCCCATTACAAATAAAAACTGCTTTCAAGCTTAATTAATAACATGCTACATCTATAATTCATAGAAATACATAACTTTAACTTTATATGTATTGTAAGAAAATAAAGGCTTAATGCAATCACCTTACCAGACATAACCGTAGATAGACCCGTAGAGGCGTCTGAAGTCGCCTCTACGGGTTAATATAAGAATTACGCTACAAAAAACAAAAACCAAAAAATCTGCGTGAATCTGTGTGCATCTGTGGTTAATCAGCTCTTTGTTTGCATAAGTGGCTATGTCCTCCGGGCATGAGGGGTTAGGTTAAAGAATTATTTGAATTATTTTGCGATAATGTTCTCTTGCAATTTTAAAAGCCATGTTTAACACTATAAAACATGGCTTTTATTTATAAGTTTTAGGTTAAAAGAATGTCTAAACAGCCCTTTCAACTTTTCCAGAACGCAGACAGCGGGTGCAAACATAAACCCTTTTTGGTGTACCTTTTAAAATAACTTTAACCCGTTGAACATTCGGTTTCCATTGCCGGTTGGTTCTAATATGAGAATGGCTGTATTTCTTACCAAAAGCTACGCCTTTCCCACAAATTTCACATTTTGCCACGATATTGCCCCCTCTCTATTAACAGTCCATTAAATATTTTAGCAAAATTGAGAGTAAAGGGCAAGAAGAAGGAATAAGTATTAAGATGTAGAATTATGAATATATTAAAAATACATCATAATTAATATATGATTTTAATTTAAAGATTATATTAATACTTTAAATCCGATAATGTACAAGGAGGGAGTATTATGTACAAAATAAAGACTACAAATCTAGGAGACATAAATGTAAGCAGAGAAGTATTAGAGACGATAGCTGGATTAGCGGCAATAGATTGCTACGGTTTGGTCGGGATGGTTCCTCAGGATATTCAATCAGGCTTAACCAGTATTCTGGGAATCGAATCTATACGCAAAGGGGTAGTAGTAGATTTATCTGAAAAGGGCCTGGTGGTTGATGTTTACGTAATAATTGGTTATGGCATTAAAATTAAAGAAGTAGCCCACAATGTGATGCAAAAAGTTGCCTATGTTTTAAAAAAGAACGCCGGCGTAACTGTGAGTTGTGTAAATGTCAATATAAAAGGGGTAAAGGTTATAAGAGAAAAATAGGGGAGGATTTAAAAGTTGAGTTTGGTCTGTATTAGTGGAAAGGATTTCGTAAGAGGTATAAAAAGAGGCTGCATTAATCTGGAGCATAATAAAGATAGTGTCAACTTATTAAACGTGTTTCCAGTTCCAGATGGAGATACAGGTACTAATATGTATTTGACCCTTTTATCAGCTGTAAAAGAGGGGGAGAACTGCCCCGATTATACCCTGGATAAGATAGCTAAAGCTGTTTCCAGAGGGTCTCTTATGGGAGCCAGGGGGAATTCGGGAGTAATATTGTCACAAATATTTAGAGGGATAGCTAAAATATTTGAGGGTAAAAAAGATGCCGATGCAGTTGAATTAGCCCTGGCTTTAAAAGCAGGTTCGGATACGGCTTATAAAGCAGTTATGAAGCCGGTAGAAGGTACTATATTAACAATTATCCGGGAAATAGCAGATAAATGTGAAATAGAAGCCAGAAAGAATAAGGATATAATAGCCATTCTATTTGCCGGAATTCAAGAAGGACGGCAAACACTGAAAAAAACACCCAATATGCTGCCGGTACTAAAAGAGGCCGGGGTTGTTGATGCTGGTGGACAGGGGTTATTGTATTTTTTGGAAGGATTAGTCGAGGGTTTGGCCAGGGAAAAGGATATACCTTTAGATACTTATAAAGTTCAGAAATTGGAGCATACAAAGGAAGAAATTCTTTCAGAATTAGGACTAGATATAGAATTTCAATACTGTACTGAGGTCTTAATTAAGGGAAACAACCTGAACTCTGAAAATATAAAAGATCATTTAGAACCACTAGGCGATTCCATGTTAGTAATTGGTGGAGATGATATGGTAAAAGTACATATTCATTCTAATCATCCGGGGAAAGTATTGGAGAGTTGTCTACAATGGGGTAGTTTAAGTGATATTAAGATAAATAACATGGTTGAAGAAGCCCATGAACATTTAACCACCTGGCAGGAAGAAACGAAAAAAAATGAACCTGCAAAAGAAATAGGTTTAGTAGCAGTAGGAGTGGGAGATGGGGTAATAGAAATCCTAAAAGGCCTGGGAGTCGATATTGTTGTTGAAGGTGGGCAGACCATGAACCCGAGTACAGAAGAGTTGTTGGATGCCTGTACCCGGATTAATGCAAAATCAATAATAATTCTACCTAACAACAGCAATGTCATAATGGCGGCCAAACAGGCAGGAAAACTAAGTGATAAAAAAGTAGCAGTAGTACCTACCAGATCAGTTATGCAGGCAATTACCGCACTAATTGCCTATGACTCTATGGGAGATATAGATGGTATATACCAGGCGATGGCGGAAGAAATAAAGCACGTAAAATATGCTGAGGTAACTTATGCAGTAAGGGATTCATCATTGAACGGACTCGAAATCAAAGAAGGAGATATTCTGGGCATAATTGAGGATGAGATAAAGCTTATTGCCAAAAGCAAGGAAGAAGCAGTCGAATTGTTACTGCAGTATATGAAAGATAATGAAAGTGAGTTAATTACCTTCTTTTATAGTGCAGATATAGATGAGGATAGAGCATTGGATCTAAGGGAGAAAATTGCTAACACTTATCCCGATTGTGAAGTTGAAGTCCATTATGGAGGCCAACCCCATTATAGCTATATTATTTCGGTAGAATAGTCGCCAGGTAAAATATATAAAGCTATATATAAAGGCGGGTATATATACCCGCCTTTATCTTACCATCCATGGTATTATTATTTTATTTAATTGTGATACACAGCGCAAAGTAATATTTATACATTATATACCGTAGAGGAGACTTCAGTCTCCCCTAAATACCGTTAAGATTCGGATAGCCGGAGACTAAAGTCTCCTCTATTGACCAGCTATAAATGATGTATAAATACAACTTTTCGCAGTGGAATTAATTGTAGATTTAGCTTTTTAATCCTGATTAAGGGTGATTTTGATGGAGAGGTTTCTAAAAGAGGTTCAATTTCTTAAAGGAGTTGGCCCCAAAAGGAATATATGCCTGAACAACCTGGGTATTAGAAATATTTTCGACATGTTATGGTATGTACCCCGGAGCTATTTTAATTGGGATAAAATTAGCATTATTGCTGACCTAAAAGCGGGAGATAATGCCGCTATCCGGGGAACCATAAAAAGCATCCAGGCAGAACGTTCGCGAAGAGGGATGTCCATAATTAAAGCCACCCTTCAGGATCAGTCTGGAATAATAACGGCTGTATGGTTTAACCAGCCACATATAACTGCAGTACTAAAAACCGGGCAAGAAGTACTTGTAAATGGCAGGATAAAGATCAATCGAGAATTAGAGATCCATGTAATTCAATATCATTTAGCAAATGAGGAATACTTGGAAAATAAAATAGTGCCCATATATCCTTTAACTGAAGGGTTAAATCAAAAGCTTTTGCGAAATATAGTTTTAAACATTCTGTCCGATTATTTACCTTATTATCAAGAAATAGTTGCTGAAAGTATCAGGGCAAAATATGATCTATGTGATATTAAGTATGCTTTTAGAAATATTCATTTTCCTCAAAACCGGGAAGCCTATATTAAGGCTAGGAAAAGACTTGCTTTAGAAGAACTGCTGTTATTTCAATTTAAAATCAGGCAGGAGGAACAGTCAATAAGCGATTCAACCAAAGGTATAGTTCATAAGGATAAAACCAATTTAGTGAAAAAAGTATTAGGTAACCTTCCTTTCAAACTCACCAATGCCCAGTATAGAGTAATTAACGATATATTTAGAGATATGGAGTCAACATCACAAATGAACCGGCTGCTGCAGGGTGATGTTGGTTCAGGAAAAACCATAGTTGCTGCTCTGGCAATGGCAAAATCAATTGCGGGCGGGTTTCAGACTGTATTAATGGCACCTACTGAGATTCTAGCCCAACAGCATTATAAAACTATAAAGAGGTTTTTCAGGAACAGCAGGGTTAAAATTATTTGTTTAACTGGAGATACTTCCGCACCTGACCGGGAAATGATTGCTGGTGGATTAATATCTGGAGAAATTGACCTGGTAATTGGAACCCATGCTCTTATTGAGAAAAATGTGCGTTTTAAGAATCTGGGACTGGTTATAATTGACGAACAGCAGCGATTTGGTGTAAAACAGAGAGAAAAGCTGGGCCAAAAAGGAATCATTCCCGATATTCTAGTAATGACCGCAACTCCTATACCCAGAACATTAGCTCTTACCGTATATGGCAATTTAAGCCTCTCGATTATTGATGAACTGCCACCTGGACGAAAAAGGGTGAAAACTGTATATGTAAACCAGACTGATCGAGAAAGTGTTTATAATTTTATCCATAAACTGGTGCATAGAGATAAAGTGCAGGTCTATATAGTTTGTCCGCTTATTGATGAATCAGAAAAACTGGATCTACAGGCTGCGATTACCTTATATGAAAAACTTAGAAACGGTATTTTTTCTGATTTATCCTTAGGATTGATCCATGGAAGGATGAAATCCGAAGAGAAGGATTATATTATGAACCGGTTTAAAAAGCAGGCTATTAAGATACTTGTTGCTACTAGTATTATCGAGGTAGGAGTAGATGTACCTGAAGCAGTAATAATGGTAATCGAACAGGCTGAGCGTTTTGGATTATCCCAATTACATCAATTGCGGGGAAGAGTAGGTAGAGGGCGCACACAATCATACTGTTTCTTAATTGGAAATCCTACAACTGAAGAAGCCTACAGACGATTACAAGCAATGCAAAAAAGTAACGATGGATTTAAGCTGGCCGAAGAAGACCTTTTAATAAGAGGACCGGGAGATTTCTGGGGAATAAAGCAGCATGGGCTAAATGAATTAAAATTAGCCAATTTATTAAAAGATCAAGATTTAACTGAATTAAGCCAGACTTTATGTAGAATAATACCTTATGAAGAAAACAACCTGGGCAAATATATAAGTATGAAATTTAGAAAACTCGATAGTATTGCCAGAAATTAGAAAAATATAACAAAATAAATTCTTAATAAACTAACCACTATAATACTGCAGACAAAAATAGCAGTATTTTTTAGTCTGCTAATAATTAAATTTGGGAGGATTAATTAATGAAAAAACAAAAATTATCAAAAAACAAATTAGGTAAGCTTAAATATGAGGTGGGACAGGAATTTGGTCTGGCTAACAGGGTAGAAAAAATAAAAAAAATCAATCAAAAAAATAATAAGTCTTGAAAATACTTCTAGCATATAAGTTGTGAGTAAGGACACAATAAGATTACATTAATTAAGGAGGTGAAATTAAATGGCTAATACTAACAACAAGATTTTGGTTCCTCAAGCAAAAGTAGCAATGGATCAATTTAAATTTGAATCAGCCCAAGAAGTAGGTGTTAATCTCAAGCAAGGATATAATGGAGATTTAACTGCTCGCCAAGCTGGCAGCATAGGTGGTCAAATGGTTAAGAAAATGATTTACGATTATCAGCAGAGACAAGTAAATAGTCAAGGTCAACAAATGAACCAGGATCTGCAGCAAATTAAACAGCAGAACATGCAATAATATAATAAAAAACTAATCATACTAATATAGAACAAGCGGATTAAAATAATATCCGCTTGTTTTCAATTTATCGCCATTATATATTAACTATGTGGCATATAGTTCAAGTTGTTCATCAGATATTCCAGGAAATAATGACCTGGCTACACCCATGGAGATAATACGAGCACTGTTTTCGATGATTTCATCTATTTCTTTAGGAGTAACTGCCAGGCTGCCACCAAAAAAGGATAGAACATCTTTTATAGAATTGATTGCCTTGGTATCGTTATACATAGAACCACTATCAAGGCAGAATTTTTTAATCGCCTGATTTGCTATTAGTGAAGCATTTACAATAGTTGGACAGCCGATTGCAATTACTGGTTTACCTAAGTCTTTTTCTACTAAAGCATGTCGTTGATTACCGATACCGGCACCTGGTTGAATACCAGTATTGGACATTTGAATAGTAGTACCAATACGATCTACGTTCTGAGCAGCCAGTGCATCTACTATAATGAGTACAGCCGGTTGAATCTTTTCAACTATACCTTTTATTACTTCATAGGTTTCCAGTCCAGTTATTCCTAATACTCCAGGGGCAATACCACATATAGGCCGCATGCCGGTTACCAGAGCTTCTGGAGCATATTGATGGTAGTGGCGGGTAATTGGACTATACTCGATGAACTTAGGTCCCAGTGAATCAGCGGTGGCTCTCCAGTTTCCAAGTCCAACTAATAAAACTGTATCTTGTTCAGTAAGATTAATATTAATTAAGTTTCTTAAGCTATTTTCCATAGCTGTGATTATTTCTTCTTTCACATATGGATCATTTATCTTCAATGGAGGAGATTCTATGGTTACATATTGACCTATATGGCGGCCCATACTTTGAGCTCCTTGTTCATTTTCAATAGTAATGGTCGTGACCTTAATATTTTCCATTGTATCTACCTGTTCTTTAACCCCGGAAATTTCTACTCTACGTTCGCCCCGGATTAGATCCCGGGCTTCGACAGCAAGATCTACATTTAAATTAAATTCTTCAACTAAAATTTTGCTCAAATCATTACCCCCTTAATAATTATATTATCTGAATTCTAAGTGGAAAATATTCCTTAATTAATGCCAAAAGGGTTCTACTGCAAAAACTTTTTCCTGTGAATCACGTTTTAATTAAACCACAGATGAACCCAGATTTTAAAATCCATACTTAGACCCACCTT
>Ga0334898_1004107_pt1 | contig 11135 bp, 10 predicted proteins | sample GraSluR3_MG_10_FD_207228 | JGI IMG/M metagenome (GOLD analysis project Ga0334898, IMG submission 207228) | Sludge microbial communities from methane-producing bioreactor in Wageningen University, Netherlands - Granular Sludge_3_08-R3 | ecosystem: Engineered > Bioreactor > Anaerobic >... | reverse complement strand
ATTCATCGTCCAGAACGTCCACATCGTCAATCCCAAGGTTGACCATCGGTTCTATGGCGATGACCATACCCGGTTTCAACCGTGGATTGGGTCCGTGTCCAACGTAATTGGGTACTTGCGGATCTTCATGCAGTGACAGACCCACACCGTGACCGCAGTAGGGACGTACGATACCGTAATGTTCGCGACTGACCGTGTCGTAGACCGCCCGGGAGATATCGTTTATCCGGTTTCCTGCGCGGGCCGCTCCTATACCCTTTTCCAGGCTTTCTCGGGTTACTTCCATCAACCGGCTGATTTCCGGTGACACCGAACCGACGGCAACAGTTATCGCCGAGTCGCTGAAAAAGCCGCCGTATTCGATCCCGCAATCGATGCTGACAACGTCACCTTCGATCAGACGCCTGTCACTCGGGATGCCGTGGATGACCTCCTCGTTGACCGAGGTACAGAGAGCGCCGGGAAAACCCTGATAACCGAGAAAAGCAGGACGCCCTTGCCGACCGGTAATTTCTTTTTGTGCAATTTCGTCCAGGTGACGGGTCGTTATTCCCGGTTCAACCTGCCGTTCCAGAATATCGAGTACCTCAGCCAGGAGACGACAGGACTCCCTGATCCCGTCGATCTGTCTGGCCGTCTTAATACGAATCATTGCAGGAGGTTAGCACGTTCACGGTTGGCGCGCAAGACGAGTCCGGTAGGTGTAAACTGTATCGTTGTCTGGAGTTAGCCGCAGTGCGGCATCGGTAAACTCCAACGCCTCTTCGTGCCGTCCCGTCAGTCTCAGGTTCTCCGCCTGGAGGAGGAACAACCGAGCTTTCCAGATTGGATCATCCGTGAAACCGGCTTGGTTGAGTCCTTTCTCGATTACCTGGTCGGCCTTGAACAGCTCGCGGTGGCGCAGACTAAAGAGGCCGTAATTGTAAAGGCCCGAAAGAGATGAGCTATTTGAAAAAAGGTTGTCGGCCCGGGCGTAGTCCCCTCGGTCTGCCGCTGCTATTGCGTGTATCGTCTGCGCCCAGTCTCCAGTTTCCGGTGGATACCTGCGCAGCAGATTCTGCAGTCCCCTGGAGTCTCTCCGAACAAGGAATATCCCGGCAAGAAAGCGGGCAACGTCGTATTCGTCGGGATGTTCATTCAGGTAGTTCCACGCATCTGCTTCCAGCCGTTCTACCGGTCGGCGAGGTCCCAGTACGGCCCGAATCAGCAACCACCGCCGTCCGTCGGGAGGATGTGTACCCTGGTCGGCGACCCGTATCAGTACCTGTATCGCATCAAGGCGTCTGTTCTCGCCGGCAAGAAATGCGGCGTATTCCAAGGGTATGTCGATATTCGACGGGTGGTAGCGAATGCCTTCCCGGTAGATCTCATCGGACCCCGGTTCGTCCCGGAGGCGCAGGATAGCGGCGCTGTTTACAAATGCTACCGGGGTAGACTCCGGATGAAGGCGGCGTAATTCCCGATAAACCTCCAGAGCCTGGTTGTACTGCCTCTGTTCCACCAGAAAATCGCCCTGAATGGCCAGGACATCCGGTTCAACCGCGCGGCGCCCACCAAGGGTGCGCAAGAGCGAAAAGAACCACTCTGAATCGCGAAGCCACGCGGCGAGGTGAACTGCCGCGTCCGTCCCATTCCGGTCCTCCAGTATGTCCTCCCGGAAAAACTCTTTTTTAACAACTTCGACGGCCCGGACAGCCGTATCCCGCCGTCCGAGACGAGCGGCAGCCACTGCGCTGTTTATGTAAAAGGCCGGTACTCCAGTTGCGACACCGGCGTGGTAGAGGTCCTCGGCGTCACCACTCCGAACGGCCCTGCCCACAGCCCGCAGCATTGTCTGGTTCTCACCACGGGAACTCAGAGCGCCAAGTCGATCTGGCCACTCGGCCCTGGCAGCGGGATTGAGCTGGACAAGGACCTCCATCATTTGAGAAGTTTCCGAAGGAGAATCAACGTCTTCGAGAACCGTGACCGCCCTGTCGTACCGACCGCTGCGTATCAGAGCATATGCTGCCAGCAGGTTCCACATATCATCTCGCCGAAACCGATCTGCTGCAAGGAGCGAAAGCTCTGCGGTATTGACCCAGCGCCGGTCTTCTTCGAGTTTCCAGGTAATCTGTACCAGTCGACGCCATTCGGCCGGTCGGCGAGCGTGGGCCGCCGCTTCGGTCAGGTGTGCATCGGTGGCACCGTCGTGTTCAATCCGGTCAAGAGCTCGGTTAAACCAGACTCCGGCGCGAATACGTCCGATCGAAAGAGAGACAACCAGTAATGACGATCCGGCTACGAGGACTCCCACGGCAAGCCACGCTAAAGACCGTCGGTGAGTCATGTGCTGGTCCGTATGCGTTTGCTGATACCGTCAAGGACGCCGTTGATAAAGCGGAAGGAATCATCAGTCGACAGTTCTTTTGCAAGTTCGACAGCTTCATCGATAGTAACGTGCGCCGGAATATCGAGCTGAAAGCGGAGGCTGTAGGTACTTACCCGGAGAATCGCCAGATCCACCCGACGCAGGCGGCCCATGTCCCAATGTTCCAGCTGCTCGTCGATCAGGGAATCGACCGTCTCTATCGACTCGATCGTCCCCTGAATCAGCATCCTGGAAAAATCGGTGTCACCGCCGGCGACTTTGTCGACCCAGTCAAAGCACAGAAGTCTTTGGAGGTCCGTTTTGCCCACGTCCCAACTGTACAGCGCCTGGACCGCCGTCCGACGACTTCTTCTCCGGGATGCCATGGTTAGAGGCCTACCATTCCAGGCGGTCAGGGTACCGCTTGATTTCTGCTTCCTCTCGAAGTTCATTAACAACGGTCGATACGGTCTCTTCAAATATCTTCTGTTGCTGCTGGTTAAACAGGAACGCCCGTACCTGCTGGCGAACTGTGATACCTTCGCCCGGCATAACCGGGTCATTCAGGCCGGGAAGACGAGGTGCCCGACGGTCGGTGACCCGTACTATATGGAGCCCTACATTACTTTCGAGAACCCCTGATATCTGTTCATCTTCAAGGCGAAATACCGCTTCAACAAAAGCCCGGCCCAGGCGCTGCATAGCCTGTTGATCTCCGTTGATAAGGTAACCGAAATCGCCGCCCGAATAGGAAACGTCGTCGAGGCTCTGCCGCACCAGGTCGTTGTACTTAGTGGTCCCCCGTGTTAGTTGTCGCGCCATTGCCGCCGCTTTCCGTCGCAGTTCCGAAATTTCTTCACTGCTTTTGTTCCTGGTATCAAAGAAGAGGTGATCGAATCGAACCATTAAAGGGTTGAAGAACTCCTGGGCGTTGACTTCGTAGACAAATCGAATATCTTTTTCATCAGGTTCGGTAACCTGATCAAATTTATCCTGAGAACGATCCAAAACGAATTTTTCCTGGATCAGTCTGTTCCGGACTTCATCCACAAAGGCGTTCCACGTCAGCCCCATCTGCTGTTCCACGATTTGCCTGAACTGACCGTCCGTCATCGGTTGGCCCAGCGACTGTCGTTGCGCCGCTATCGCCTGGTCGATCTCCTGATCGGTAACCCGGATATTGGCCTTTTTTGCCGCCTGCGTCAGCAGGATACCGTTAATACGTTCCTCTAAAAGCTCGGCTCGTTCGGCCGTGGACAACGTTCGGCCCGCCTGCCGCTCAATCAGTTGAACATCCTGCTGCAGTTGCCGCTGTCCGATATTGGCCGTCTCGGTCAACCGCACTACCGCCACCGGTCGGTCCAGAATCTGCGCGTCCACCCGGGGAACCGACAGTACCGTGACCAGGACTACCGTAAGCAGCAAAGCCGGCTCAACGTGCCGTTTTCGTCGTCTGAAATTGAAAATCATATACCCTCTACCATATCATACCGTTTCAAAATATCCGAGTTCTTCCTGCAACCGCTTAATACCCGTCAAACGTTGGTCCAAGGCAAGGGCGCGGCGCAGATACCGGAACGCCTTACGCCGGTCGCCCATATCCAGATAGATCTCGGCGGCTTTTTTGTAACAAAATGCAATATCTCTTTTTGGAAGATCCCAGTCTATCATCTGATGCAGATGGTGGAGGATTACCTCGGGAGTTTCGGTCTCACCCATCTTGAAACAGACGACGATGCGCAAACGTTCATATACATCCGCCATAAAGTGCCGGAAATACGGTTTTTGCCGCTCAAAACGGACAATTGCGGCCAAAAGCTGGAACGCTCGTCGGTAATCATCCCTGGATTCGTACTCTTCCGCCAGAAGAAACGCACAGTCCATAAAGTCTTCCCGACCAAGGTAAGTTGACAGCTGAAAATCACCAGTCCCGGCAAGGGTATCGTAAACCTGAAGCGCCTCTTCCGGGTTGTCATTCAGGAGGTCATAGAATATCAGTCGGGACTGGTATTCTTCATCATCCCTGTGGGCGCGGAGGTACTCGGCATAGTCAAATTCGCCGGGGGCATCCGGGTGAATACCGTGAATTCGGTCGTAGTCTTCCCTGCGCCGTTCATCACCCAGGACCTCCCAGGCCAGCACAACCGCTTTCATGCGCTCTACACTGCCGGGATCACCGTTATGGACATCGGGATGTACCGTTTTTACCTGTTTTCTGTAGGCATTCCGGATTTCGTCCCGGGTGGCATCGGAGCCGACGCCCAGAATGCTGTAGTAGTTGCTCAATGATCCAGTTTGAGTCGTTCCGCAACTATTTCAGCTTCTGTCCGGGACCTGATAACCTCAGAGTACCGAATGAACATTCCCTCATGTTCCATAGCGCTCATAACGTTGCGAAGGACTTTGGATGCCCCGAAGGGACGGTTTGTAGTAAAGGCAAAGGATCTTTTACCCCCAACAATTCCTGCAGATGAAAGATATTCTCTCACTTTAGGCGGTATCTTGCCACCAAAAAAAGATATACCGCCGGCGCCGAGAGCGATGTACTGGTATCCGGTTAGTTTTGCATCTGCGGAGCGATCACCGTCGATCAGGTCGACGTGGTGGCCGCCACGCTCAATCCCGGCAACTACTCCACGGGCAATGTCCGCAATTCTGTCGCGACTGGAGCCGGAAAAGAAAACTACGGCAACGCGCATTTCGTTATTCGCTTTCCGTGTTGTCCTCGTCGTCTACAACCCACCACTGAACGGACGTATTGCCGCTTTGTGCTTCCAGGCGACGGGCTGCAGCTTCTACATCTCCGGTATTCGGTGTCCGGTTTAACCAAGCGAGACCTAACGAGCTGATCAGAAAGACCGCCGCCAGGACGCTGGTAACGCGAGTCAGGATATTACCGCTCCGGTTTCCCACCTGAGAAGAACCGCCTCCACCAAAAATGCCGCCGAGACCCTCCCCCCCTTCATCCTGGAGTAGTATTACCACAATGAGAAGCAGGGAACTGACAACAAAAATGACCATTAAAAGTATACCAAAAAATCCCATGAAACCCTCTGTCTATGCTATCTGTCTATCTATCGAATTGGGCTATCGCCGCGAAGGTCTCAACCTTGAGAGCCGCGCCGCCGACAAGTGCGCCGTCAATATTTTCCTTTTCCATCAAACTCCGTACGTTATTCGGTTTTACCGAACCACCATACTGAATAACCATGGCGTCGGCGGCCGCCTGATTGTACAAGTCTGCCATAATTTTTCGAATTGCAGCGTGTACCGTATCTGCGTCATCGGGCGTGGCGGTCTTTCCGGTGCCAATCGCCCATACCGGTTCATAGGCGATGGTAAACCGACTCAGACTCTCGGCCGGTACGCCTGTGAGTCCGCTGGTCAACTGCCGTCGGTTTACGTCATCAACCTGACCGGCTTCTCGTTCGTCCAGCGTTTCGCCGATACAGAGAATTACATCGAGCCCTTCTTCCAGAGCCAGCAGCACCTTTTCGTTGATAAGCCGATCGGACTCGTTGTAAACGTGGCGGCGTTCGGAGTGACCGAGAATAACCGTTGTAGCGCCTACATCCTTGATCATGCCCGGAGAAACCTCTCCGGTGTGAGCTCCGTCGCGTGCAGCGGCCATGTTCTGAGCGGCTACTTCGATGTTGGACCCGGAAAGGACACCGGCAACCGTTTCAATACTGGTAAACGAAGGAGCCACAAGTAATCGGTGCGGTACATCTGCCAGCTGATCTTTCAAGGCAAGAGCAAGAGCCTTGGCTTCACTCCTGTTTTTGTGCATTTTCCAGTTACCTGCGATATACGGTCTGCGCATGTCTACTCTCCTTCTTCCAGTGCTACAATACCCGGCAAGACCTTGCCTTCAAGAAATTCCAGAGATGCGCCTCCGCCGGTCGAAACGTGGTCCATTTTATCTGCAAGGCCGAATTTGTTGGTCGCTGCAACAGAGTCTCCTCCGCCGACAACGGTGACCGCCGAAGCATCGGCTATTGCCGTGGCAATTTCTCTGGTTCCCTTGGCAAAACGGTCGAACTCAAAAACCCCCATCGGTCCGTTCCAGATTATGGTACGTGCCGTCGCTATCACCGATTTTGCCGCGGCGATAGTTTTTGGTCCAATGTCCATGGCCAGCCGGTCTGCAGGTATATCGATACCATCAACCGGCTCCGGGTCCGCATCTGCGGCGAAATCAGCCGCTACAATGTGATCAAGAGGAAGAACGACTGAGACGCCTCGTTTCTGTGCCGCCTCAAGAAACTGACGAGCCGTTTCAATGTAGTCGTTTTCCACAAGACTTTTCCCGATTTTATGTCCTTGAGCTTTCAGAAAGGTATACGCCATACCGCCGCCAATCACAAAGCCGGCGCAGTTGGGAAGCAAACTCTCCAGCACCGCAATTTTTGAGGAGACTTTTGCCCCGCCGATGACGGCGACAAGCGGTTTATCGGGATTATCGAGAATGGGTTGAAAGAATGACACTTCCTTTTCAATCAAAAAACCTGCACACGACGGGAGATACTTCGTCACCCCTTGGGTGGAAGCGTGGGCCCGGTGGGCAGTCCCAAAAGCGTCATTCACATAGACATCACCCAGGCCTGCAAGGCGCTCGGCGAAGGCGGGATCATTAGACGTCTCTTCTTTATGAAAACGGAGATTTTCCAGTAACATGACATCGCCGGGTTTCATCGCCTTGGCGTGTGCCGTGACCGCGCTCCCAACGACCTCGTCTGCCATAACGACATCACATTTCAGGAGTTCCGCCAGACGGACGGCGACGGGTGCCAGGCTGAACTCGGCAATCTTCTCTCCCTTGGGACGGCCAAGATGACTCATAAGAATCAACGACCCACCCTGATTCAGGATGTACCGAATGGACGGCAGTGCTGCCTGAATCCGGGTGTCGTCGGTGATTACACCTTCCTTCAACGGAACGTTGAAGTCGGCCCGCATGAGAACCCGCTTCCCTTTCACGTCGGTGTTTTTCAATGTGCGAAGTTTCATTTCGTTCCTTTTATGCCAAATGACCCGGAGCTCTCGACAGAGTCCGGGTCATCTTTTATACGGTGTTACGCCAGTTTAAGGGCGAGATCAACGACCCGGGCGCTGTAGCCCCACTCGTTGTCATACCAGGAGAATACTTTCACTTTCCTGCCCATGACCATGGTGCTCTGAGCATCAAAAACCGAACTGTGGGGGTTGTGAATGATGTCGGCAGACACGATAGGATCTTCGGTGTACTCCAGAATGCCCTTCATGGAACCTTCAGCGGCCTTCTTCATGGCTGCGTTGATCGTCTCAACTGTTACGTCTTTCTTAACGTCTACTACCAGATCGACAATAGAACCGGTCGCCGTCGGAACACGCATTGCCACACCGTCAAGCTTCCCGTTCAGATGAGGAAGTATTTTACCTACTGCCCGGGCTGCACCGGTAGTGGTCGGAATGATTGACAGTGCCGCCGAACGGGCCCGCCGCAGGTCTTTATGGGGACCGTCCAGAATGACCTGATCACTGGTGTAGGAATGAACGGTTGTCATAAACCCTTCAACAATACCAAATTCATCGTCAAGAACCTTGGCAATCGGTGCAAGACAGTTTGTGGTGCAGCTGGCGTTTGACACGAATATGTCGGTGGGTTTCAAGTCACCGTCGTTGACGCCCAAAACAATCATCCTGTCGATCTTGTCTTTTGCGGGCACCGTAAGAATGACTTTCTTGGCCGGAAACTTTGCGTTCTTCACATGGTCGCCGTATCCGCCTCGTGCACCTTCCTTGGTAGTGAAGATACCGGTGGACTCAATGACAACATCGGGGTTTGCACCCCAGGGAATTTCTGCAGGGTTGCGTTCGGAACACACCTTGTACTTCTTACCATTTACGATGAGATTTTCATCGTCGTACTCAACAGTTCCGTTAAACTTACCCTGTGTTGAGTCGTATTTCAGCAGATGGGCAAGTGTTTTTGTATCGGTGAGATCGTTCAGGGCAACCACGTCGACGCCCTTTTCCAATGCGATTTTGAATACGTTACGCCCAATACGGCCAAAACCGTTTATTGCAATTTTCATACTATTTTCCTCCTGAAGTTTGGGGATGGCTTTGAAAAAGATAGACAAAAAAGAGGGGCCGTGTCAATCCTAGCGGCCCGCCGGAACCGGTCCTCACGTACACCCTCTTCCGCAGCAGCTCTCAGAGAGCTATTTCAGAGGGCTACCTGAGAGAGCTACCTGAGACGGAACAGTCGCTGGACAAGTCCCGCCGCAGGAGGGGATTCAGCGGTGACAGGCGTATCGGCGCTCTCCGGCAAACCTCGCTGTAACACCACCCGGTCTCCAATACCGATCAGGTCCGGGCCGTCAGGCTTCCACCTCATCACCGAAATCAGATCATCCGTCTCATCGATTTCCGCCGAACCGATGAACCGCCCGTCTGGTGAGGTGTAAACATCCACCATATCCCCCGGTTCCACCGCGTCCACACCTCCAATACTGATCAGTACTTCGTCGACTCTTCGGTCAACCACAAAACCTCGGACGGGAACGAACGATTCGGTCCGGCGGGCAATTTCCCGCACAGCGCTGCGAATACGGCCGTTCCCGCTGCGGACAACGGTCCCTCGGTCCAACGTCGTCGCCATATTTTCCGGCAGAATTTCATACGCAACAACGATCCGTCGGTCTTCACTGTGAACCAGCAGCGAAACGGTGAGTTCTGCCCCTGCCTTTCGTATTTCTGAGGCTGAAACGGACGTGTTCTGCCCAATTGCCGCCACCAAGGCCACTACTTCCGTATTCTGAGAACTCATCAAAAGACTTTCGAGATACCGGGCAATCTCTTTCGCTGCATTCGGCTCAAGCGTATCCGGTGTTGCTCGGTAGAGAACACCCAAGGCCGTACGGGGGCGATCCAGAGTAAACTGATCAACCTGCCACCGTGTCGCCGGAGCGTCCCGCCGAAGGGCGGTAAACGTCTCTATAGCGTCCGAAAGGGATGTATCGGGCTGTTCAAAATCGGCAATAATCCGCAATTCCTGCACATATCGCCCCCACATATTGCGGTTTCGGTACAGCTCGGCCAGACTTCGCCGCAGCTCCGTGTCGAAAGGATATATCTGCAAGCCCCGCCGATACGCCTGTTCCGCCTGTCTGAAGAGGTACTGCTGTTCCAGTTCCAACCCCCGGCCAAGGTACGGTCGGGCAAGTTGTGCCCGCGTCGTGTCCTCAAGGGCGAGATTCTCCATGGCGTAGTGTTCCTTCGCCAGGAGGGCGATTTCAAAATCGGGACGAATAGAGAGAGCCCGGTCCCAGCTTTGGAACGCCTCAGTCCTGTTGTTGTTCAGAGCTGCAAGGGTCCCCCGGGCATACCAGCCCCGATGGTCTTGAGGGTCCATCCGGATAAGCGTCTCGTAGTGGCTGAGAGATTCACCGATTTTTCCGGCCCGCCGGGCGGTCTCGGCAAGAAACAGCCACCCTTCTTTCATGCCGGGTGCAATTGAAACGGCATTTCGACCGTAAAAATCGGCGGACGACAGGTCGCCTTCCGCCAGGGCGGTCTGTGCCGCTATCAACTGGACTGACGCACTGTCACCATGGTGACGCAACGCCAGATCGAGGTATCGGTGAAGAACCTCAAAATCCTTCCGTTCCGCACTGATTTCCACTAAAGCGATGAGAAGCTGCCGGTTTAGCGGATACCGCTGTTCCAACCGCCGGAGTTCCCGTTGTGTCGGCTGGAACGACCCATCCGCCAGGTTCAACAGCGCACGACCGACCAGAGCATCTTCGTTGTACGGTTCTGATACCAGAATCCGGTTGTAGAGCCTTCGGGCGTCGTCAAAACGACCCTCCAGAACGGCCAGCCGTCCCTCAAGAAGATCAAGGCTCGAAGGGTCATACCCGAGATCCCGGGCGGCCTTCAAATGTGCCGCTGCCTCTTCGTATGATGTAAGCCAGAGAAACGACTCGGCGAGGATCCAATGCGCCTCAGCGTACCGGGCGTTTTGCTCCAGAGCGCGCCGGGCGTATCTCACCGCTTGTTCCAGAGCATCCCGGTCATGGCGGTCGCGGCCGGCGGCCAGCCGGTCTCCGGCCAACTGCACCAGTTTTAGCGGACCTGCGGTGTTGTCTTGAGCTACGACGAATGGTGGGGTGAAACCTGTCGAAAAGAGAAGCAACAGGGTCCACATAAGTCTCGTTATGGGCATGGGGACCATCCGGTTATACCCCGTTTTTACCGTTTTTGTCGTTTTTTCCGTTTTCTTCGTCAACTGTTTCCTCGGGCCGGGCTATCACTTTTACGCTCCGTATCTTGTGTCCTTCCATCTCCTGTACAACAAAGTCGAGATTTTGGTAGCTGACCTTTTCGAATTTTACCGGTATTTTCCCAAAAAGATCAAATACAAACCCGCTGAGAGTATCGTATTCCTGCTCCGGGAGCTCCGTCGAGAGAATTTCCTGCAGATCTTCCAGATTTACCCGGGCATCACACAACCAGGCACGTTCACCGATTTGAAGAATGTCTTCCTGTTCGTTGTCAAATTCGTCCTGGATGTCTCCCACGATCTCCTCAAAGATATCTTCCATACAGACCAGACCGGAGACACCACCGTACTCATCCACGGCGACGGCAATATGAACGCGGCGCCGCCGCATCTCACGAAGGAGACTGTCCAGTCGTTTACTTTCCGGTACGAAAAAGGACTTCCTCAGAATCTGCTCAACCTTGATCTCCTTGTCGTTGGTAAGGTACTGAAGGAGATCCTTGGCATAGAGCATTC
>Ga0334898_1004104_pt1 | contig 11143 bp, 7 predicted proteins | sample GraSluR3_MG_10_FD_207228 | JGI IMG/M metagenome (GOLD analysis project Ga0334898, IMG submission 207228) | Sludge microbial communities from methane-producing bioreactor in Wageningen University, Netherlands - Granular Sludge_3_08-R3 | ecosystem: Engineered > Bioreactor > Anaerobic > Unclassified... | reverse complement strand
TGTCGATCCTGGTGCAGCCCGGCCAACGGGTGGAGAAGGACCAGCCGATCCTGGAGATCGGGACCGACAAGGCCACCATCGAGGTCCCCTCCGAGTTCTCGGGCGTGGTCCTGGAGGTGCTGGTCCAGCCGGGAACCCAGGCCAAGGTGGGACAGGTGGTGCTGCGCCTGGAAGAGGAGGCGGACCCCGCGCAGGTCGCCTCGGCCAGTGTGCCGACGGAGGCGCCCTCCCCTCCCCCGGCGGCCGAGCCCGCGCCTCCTGCGGTTGAGCCTCCACCCGCCAGGACCCAGGCGCCCGTCGCAGCACCCGGCGCGACGCCCGGTTCTCCGGCCGTGGCAGGCCCGGTGGTGGCCGCACGGTGCCAGTTGCCCGCCAGCGGCATGGCCTGGGAATGCCAGGGCGTGTGGTCGCCCCGAACCGAACCCGACGCCGGATCCGCACGCCGGGTCGTCCCGGCCTCGCCCTCGGTGCGGCGCATCGCCCGCGAGCTGGGGCTGGACATCACCGAGGTCCAGGGCACGGGGCCCCGGGGCCGCATCCAGGTCCCCGACCTCATGGCCCACAACCGCAAGAAGCTGGAAGCCGCCTCGCGCCGTCCCACGGGCCTGGCGGCCGCCCTGGAGGCCCCTGAGCTTCCCGACTTCACCCGCTGGGGCGAGGTGGAGCGCCAGGAGATGGACGGCGTCCGCCGGGCCACGGCCCGCGGGATGAGCCGCGCCTGGAACCAGATCCCCCACGTGACGCAGTTCGACCAGGCCGACGTGACCGAACTGGAGATCCTGCGCCGGCGCTACGCCGACCGGGTCCGCCAGGCGGGGGGCAAGCTGACCATGACGGCCATCCTGCTCAAGGTGCTGGCCTCGGCCCTGAAGACCTTCCCCCAGTTCAACGCCAGCCTGGACATCGCGGGCGAAGCCGTCCTCTACAAGAAGTACTTCCACCTGGGCGTGGCCGTGGACACCGAGCGCGGCCTGATGGTGCCCGTGGTGCGCGACGTGGACCAGAAGAACCTGGTCCGCATCTCGGTGGACCTGGCCGAGATGGCCGAGAAGGCCCGGGCCCGCAAACTGCGCCCGGAGGACATGCAGGGGGCCTGCATGACCATCACCAACCTGGGAGGCATCGGGGGCACGGCCTTCACCCCCATCGTGAACTGGCCCGAGGTCGCCATCCTGGGCCTCTCGCGCACCCGGGTCGAGCCCACCTGGATCGACGGCGCCTTCCAGCCGCGCACCGTGCTGCCCTTGTCGCTGTCCTATGACCACCGCCTGATCGACGGGGCCGACGGCGCCCGCTTCCTGCGCTGGGTCTGCGAGGCCCTGGAGAACCCGTTCCAGTTGCTGCTGGAGGGGTAGGTCGGCGACTGGCCGAGCAGGCTGGGGGGGTGCCGTGGCGTGGCAGGCATGCGCCGGCGAGCGCCGTGTGGTGGCGGGGGGGGTGTGATCCTGCAACCTTCCCAGGAATCTCCTGCGAAACATGGCGGAGAGCGGGCAGGTGGGGGGTGGACGCGCGTCGTGATCCTGCAACCTTCCCAGGAATCTCCTGCGAAACATGACGGAGACCGGGCAGCGGTGCCGGGTCACGCGCCGGCGACGTCGTGATCCTGCAACCTTCCCAGGAATCTCCTGCGAAACATGACGGAGAGCGGGCAGCCGTGCCGGGAACCGGCGGTATTGAGGTCAGTGAGCGGTGGACGGTCCCTGCGCCCCGGCGTTCAGCAACTCCATGATGGCCGCCCCGTTGTGCTGCCAGAGCAGGTCCAGGGCGTGCAGCAGGTTCTCCGAGAGCTCCAATGCTTCGGGAACGTGCTGACGCAACAGTTCCAGGACCACCAGGCAGCGAATCCGGGCGCTCGGCCCATCCTCCCGTTCGGCAGTTCCGGAGAGTTGCTCGACCAGGGATAGAGCCGACAGGTGCGCGGCGATGGCGGCCACGCACAGGTCGAATCCAAGGCCCTCCTCCTGCTGGATGGCCGCGGCCAGTTGCATGGCGACGGCGACGGCCTGGATCTGCGGTTGCTCTTCGAAGCGGAGGGTCTGGACCTCCACACCTTCACCCAACGGCTCGAGTCGGGTTCCGGTGGGTTCCTGGGCGGCCAGGGCGAACTGCTCGGCCAGCAGGAAGGACTCGGCCGACTCACAGAGGAGGGAGGCCAGGGGACCGGGAGTCCCACCCAGGAGCCAGGGCGGAGCCAGGCCTGGGTTTCCCCTGGCCGCCGAGACCATGAGCTCGACGAAGCGTTGATGGACCTCCGTCGCGGTCCGCAGATGCTCCTCGATGCCGGCCCGGTGGAAGCCCAGCCCCTCCTCTCCGCCCTCCTGGCGGACGACCGGCAGGCACGAGGCCAGGATCTTCGCCAGCAGATATGCGAAAAAGAGAGAGCCGGCGAAGAGCACCGGGACCCGCTCCCCCTCAGGTGTCAGGAGCACCCGCCCTCCCTGGCCTGGCATCGGCAGCACGCCCCAGGCGGCCGCCGGGCCCGCCGGCATCTCCTTCCTGGCGGCGAGTTCGAGAATCTCCCTGCCCATCTGGGCCAGGATCGGCTGACCGAAGAGCAGATCCTGCCCCGCCTCCACCCCTGGCCACTGAGAAGCCCAGAAGGGCTGGTTCCCGGCCTCCTCGGCCTGGTGGAGGCTCTCCTGCAGGACCTTCGCCGCCTGCTCGGCCTGCTCGCGAGAGAACCAGCCCAACATCGACTCCTGCAAGGAGCGCAGGAAGCGTCCGGCAGGGGTGGACTCCAGTTCCGGATCTGCCGCCGGACGGACGCGCTCGTCCCGGTAGCGGCGCAACACCGCGCCCAGATCCAAGGGTGCCTCCAAGGCCGCCTGGACCTGCGCGCCACAGGCGGCTGCCTCCTCGTCCTCTTCCGAGCCGGAGCGCGCTTGCAGGTTCCGGGCTGCTTCCAACCAGAGGGGGTCTGGCCCGGGAGGAATCCCTTCCGCCCTCAGGACCTCCGCCGCCCGGCGGACGCACTCCTCAGGGTTCGGAACACCGGACGCGTCCAACAGGCGGGCAAGTTGAGCCAGGCCAGACGGATCCCATCGATGATGCAGGCTGTGCAGCAGGGCCACCAGGGCTGCCTCGCCCCGGCCGCGCTCGGCCAGGCACCAGCCCAGAATCCGCCAGCCCCAGGCCAGGTCCTTCGGAGCATGGCACAGAGGCAGGGTCTGCAGGGCTTCCTGGAAGGCCTGTTCCGGACGCCCCAGGCTGTGGAGGATCTCCAGGCGCAACAGGCGGGGACGGGCCGAAACCGGTCCCCGCGAAACGGCCTGGCCGAGAACCTCCAGCGCCTGCTCGGGCTCATCCCGAAGCAGGTGAATCCGTGATTGCAGGAGCAGGATGGGCCGGTGGGAGATCGGGCTGGGGCGGAAGCCCTGGGCCCTGGGGTCGGTCAGCCGATGGAATTCCGGTTCCAGGGGGTCCGAGTAGTCGACGAAGGCCGCGTCGAGATCGGACTCTCCCAGACCCTGCACGGCCTGTCGCATCTCGTCCACCAGGCGCTGGGCCTGGTCGAGACGCCCCTGCTCGAGGTGCTCCCAGACCTGCTGCTGCAAGGCCTGCATCCTCTCCACCTCCGCGTCCAGGACCCGGGCCGCCTCCTCACGCTGCTCTGCGGGCAACAAATCATAGAAGATCCGCCCCAGTTCCCTGAGGAAGGGGCGGGCCCAGGGTTCCTCGCGATGACGCTCGGCCTGCTCGTGCAGGAAAGGCAGGTCCCGTTCCGGATCCCCGGTCAACTGCTCCCGGATCCCGGCCAGGATCGGGGCATAGGGAGCTGGGGTCAAGTCCATGTTGAGGCCTCCTCGCAGAATGGAGTTCCCGGCCATGATATCGCAGTGCAGGTGACAGAGGGTGTCAGGCCCCGCCTCCGGCGGCCTCCACCAGCACCCGGCTGCGACCGCTGCCCTGAGGCTCGACCCGGACCCGGGCTCCCAGCCGCTCGGCCAGGCCGAGACGTGCCAGATTATGCCGACCTGGCGCCCTCCGGCCTGCAGGGGCTCCAGGCAGGACAGCGCCACCTCCAGGGTCTCGGCGTCCAGGCTGCCAAGGCCCTCGTCGATGAGGAGCGAGTCGATGCGGGCCCTCTCGGCGGCCATGGACCCGGTCCAGGGCCTGGCCCAGCGAGACCAGGAAGCTCTCGCCCCCCGAGAGGCTCTGGACGCTGCGCACCGCGTCGCCCATGTCCAGGTCCACCACCTGGATCGCCAGGTGTTCCTCGGCCACCCGGCTGGAGGCCTCGCGGGGCGGGGGGACCCGCTCCAGGCGACAGCGGGGCGCCAGGTCCGCCAGGTTCGCGTTGGCCTCCTCCAGCAGGGCCCGACGCCTGCGGGGATCTGCGGAAGACCTGCAGGCAATTTCCTTGTAACAAACCGGGCACCCGGCGAGATGTATCCTGAAGTTGAGCCTTCTGCCTCATGCCCAACACCATACCGCCTCTGCGACTCTCCGTCCCGGGAACGCTCCAGACTCCAGCCGCCTCCAAGGCGAGCTGCGACGGCGGTGCGGCAGATCGTGTCGAGCTGTCGGGGCCCGATTTCCGATTCGCACGTGGCTACTCGCGCGAGGAACTCTTGCGAGGGGGGGCACGTGCAGGCGCCTTCGTGCAGGACTACCTGGACCGGGAGGCGGCCTACTTCGCGGTGGCCCGGCATCCGCAGTCGGGGCTGGCCAGGGATGGCCTGAAACTGGACCCGGTCACCGGGCAGCCGGTGCAGGCCCGTCCGTGGAGCGCTCCTTCCAAGGAATGCCTGGACCTGGGGGTCTTCGTGAAGGCCCTGGAGGCAGACCCCAAGGCCTGCCGGTTCGTCTCCCCCTCGAACCCGGCCGGCGCGCGCGAGGAAGCGGCGCGGGTGCTGGGCCAGAAGCTGGACACCTACCAGCGCTTCCACGAGGCCAACCCCGGCTACGGGGGCTTCCTCCCCTGGTTCACAGCCGGCTCCGACCTGACCCCCACGGCGGATTGGCAGGGCGAGATCCCCGGCCTGGACAACGGCGAGTGGGTGTGGTCCATGCTCCTGGCCGAGCGGGCGCTGCGCAAGGCGGGCCTGGACGACCTGGCCGATGGCTACGGCGAGTACAACCGGATGCTCCGTCGCAACGTCGTCCCCGTCTTTCTTGATGCCGAGCGCGGGCTGGTCCGGGCTGACGTTCGGGTGGTGGACCCCACCTCGGCCAACTCGACGCACGAGACCATCCTCGACAAGCCGGGCCGGATGTCCTACCTGACTGGAGAGCACGGAGTGCACGAGGGGTCCATGATGGTGCACTACCTGACTCTTTTCGGAGAAGGGCTCCCCGAGGGGACGGCGGATCGCATCTGGGATGGAATCCGGATGGATCGGGTCGAGCACCCCCACGGTACCACCTGGGAGGCCTTCTGGGGCTCGTCCCACGAGTCGTGGGCCTTCCTGTTCCTGCCGTTGCGCCAGGTCCCCGAGTACCGGGACCTGTTCCGGATCCGCGAGGAGATCCGCACCCAGAACGCCGCTCAGAGGGGATACCCGGGTCTGGCCACCTCGACCAATCGACCCGGGGGTGATGGCTACCTGGACGGGGCCGGGATCGAAGGCCTGGGCACCCAGCCCATCCGCAACAACCACACCTACGCCATCTACGGCGCGTTCCCGCTGCTGCTGCAGTTCGCCTCGGCGGGTACTCCGGCCGCCGGCAACATCGGCCTGGCCTGGCTCCACAACATGCTGGCGGCACCCCAGATGCAGGGCCCGCTGGGTGGGGGCGAGTCCGGCACCAACGACGGGACGGCCGTTTCCTCGCTGAAGACCATCGACGGCTCGCTTCCCAACGTGCTGGCCTTGATGGGTGGGCTGGAGCGTGAAACGGCGGAACTGCTCAAGGAGGAGGGCCTCCTCGACAGGTTCCAGGCCCGGGTCCGCTCGGAATACCGCGAGTCTTTTGGCACCCGGCCCCTGCGCTCTCCGTCGGGTTTCGCCCTGCCCGGCACGAGCATTCCCACTGACCGGATGCCAGATTACCGAACGTCCGGCAGGTAGACCCCCGCCACCGCCGGAGTTCCCCCTCGCCCTCTAGTCGGGGGGCAGCCCGATGCAGGTGCCCACGCAACCCACCATCCGAGTCGAGGAGACGACAACTACCGCGAACCTCTCCACCGGAGCCACGCCGACGAAGATACACCACTTGACGAGACGCGACCAGATCTCTGATGACTCCGTGGGGAACAATAGTTGACGTCAGAGACTCTGCTCCGGCGCGAAAGGAAATGCCACCCTGGCGAAGCGCTCGCCCCTCGCTGAAGTAGACACAGACGCTCTCAGAAGCGAGATTCTGCGGCTACGATGGGGACCGCCCTGGCGCCTACGCGTCCCTGTTTGGTGCGATGGACGCTACAAGCGCTTCGAGTTCCGTCTCAGGAACTCCGTCACTCGGGCTTTGTCCAAGTCTCCCCGAGCAACGCCCAGGCCTGCCTCGACGAGGTCTTCCTGCGAGGCGATCAGCTCCCAGCCGTTGAGCTCAAGGAAGACCAAGGCCGCGGCCACGCCACACCTCTTGTTGCCATCCACGAAGGGGTGGTTGGCCGTGATGTGGTACAGGTAGGCGGCGGCCATCTCGTGCAGGTCCTGATGAAGAAACTCGCCGGCGAAGGAGCTGCGAGGTGCAGCTACGGCCGAGCGGAGAAGCCCTTCGTCTCGAACCCCTTGCCCACCACCGTAACGGCGGAACTGGTCGGAGTGGATCTCCAGGACCTCCTCGATCGTCAGGAACCTCGGGCTACTCGGCAAGGCGCCTCAAGGCTGGAGCATAGCGCTCGTTCACCTTCTCAAGGGCAGCGCGAAACTGGGCCTGCCGCGGCTCGGCCACCGAGCAGACCTCCTCTGAGATCACACCATCCGGAAGAACCACCGGGTGCATCCCAGGCTCGCACTCGATCACCTCCGACTTCCCCCCCTTCAGAAGCCGAAGCTTTCCGTCCCCAGCCGCCGGCCCAATAAACCGTTGATGCGGCCGCAGTTGTGTCATGTAGTGTGTCGCCTCGAGGGGCGTCATCTGGGCCTCCCGCCGGCCAGAAGGAGCCACATTTCGGATTGGCCGGGGTCTCCCCACGGCCCGAGGGGAACCTCCATCCCAGCCTCCTGCACACTGGACCTCTCCTCTTCGGTGAGAGATCGCCCCCCTCTCATCTTCAGCAGACTCCCGACCGCTGTTGTCTCAGGAGTTCCCTTGGGAACGGAAACGACCAATCCCCACTCCTGGTCCTGACTCTGCAGGAACTCCTGGAGCAATGGCACAAGCGGCTCGAGCGGATAGCCGGAAGTGTCCTCCGGCGGTCCCAAGCGCTCCAGGGGGATGACCCCAGAGCCCACGCTGGGAGGGACGGCCAGCCGGCCTCTCTGGCCAGGGTCAACAAGCACCCACAAAGTCCGAGCCTCCAGCAGAGTCTGAGCCAGGTTCATGATCGTCCCTCCAGGGATGAGTCCAAGCCCATCATACCAAAGGCGCCCCCCCTCAGCCTCTCCTCTGCACGGTCCAGATGAAGTCGATCTCCGGTCGCCACCAGCCTGATCGACCGCCCGCCGGACCTCCTCCAGGCGATGCAGGGCCTCCTGGGCACCGAAGCGCGAGAAGGAACGGGAGGGGAGGACCCAAGCGGGCCAGGACCTGGTCCTCGGCCCGTTGCAGGGTCAGGCCGTTGAGGTCCAAGGGCCCTCCGACTCGCCAGGCCAGGCCGGAGCGGCCGGGAACAGCATGAGGGCGGCCAGGGCGAAGGAGAGGCGCTTCATGCTCAACATTCTGTCACGAAAGCCGGGGTTGGACGGGGTGTTGCTCGACCTGGACCAACCAGCGGCGGGCCAGCAGCAGGCCCACAGGGGTGACCATGGCCACCAGGCCATAGAGCAACCACAACTCACCGGAGTCGGCGACACCGTGCTTGGGGATGAAGCGCTCCAGCATGAAGCCGGAATACAGGCCTGTTGTGAACTTGGCCAGGAACCAGGGGATGCCCGCCAGGCCCATGTAGGCGCCGACCTTGCCCGCCGGAGCCAGGTCGGCCACGTATTCCAGGAAGCGCGAGGCCCACAGGGCCTCCCCCAGCGAGAAGAGGGTCACGTAGCACAAGAGGCGCCCCAGGTCCGGACCGGGGACCAGGATGAAGGTGGTCAGGGCGCTGAGGGTCGTGCCCACCAGCATCATGTCCATCACGCGCAGGCGCCGGGTCAGGGCCGCCACCAGGGGCACGAAAATCACGATGATCAGTGGATTGAGGCCGCTGATCCACTCGAACTTGGCCCCCACCGCCTCGGGGTAGCAGCGGAAGACGTAATCTGGCAGCGTCAGCCACTGGTGGGCGAACAGGGTGCGCACGGGCAGCAGGATGAAGATGAAGAACAGGAAGCGGGCGTTGCGCAGGGGGTGAACATGCCCCGCCTGCGACTCCTCCTCGGCAGGCTCGGCGCCGCAGACGCGGTCGTGCTCCTCCACCCGCCGGGTGAAGAAGACCACGTTGACGATCAGCAGCAGCAGCGTCAGCAGGGCGCAGGCCGCGTAGACCCCCTGGATGCCCAGGCCCAGGCCGTGGATCTGCCACGGGCCCAAGCGCAGGAAGGGCTCGGCGGTGCGCAGGTAGGGGCTGAGGAAGGTCTCGGCCACGATGCCCAGGTTGGCGATCGAATATAACAGGCCGTAGCCCAGGGTGGCCGTCCGGGGGTCGGTGAACTCCTTGACGCCAGCATACAGCGCTGGGACCAGCACCCCCGAGCCCACGGCCACCAGGAACAGCGAAAACCAGGCAACCGGGACCCCGGCCGCGCCCAGTCCGGGAGCCAGCACCAGCAGGAAGCGCCCCAGAGCCATCACCAGCAGCGACAGGCTCAGGGCGTGCCGGACCCCCAGGCGGTCCGAGACGTAGCCTCCGCCAAACATGAAGAGCGTGACCGTACCGGTGAAGGCCGAGACAGTGATCCCGGTCATGCCGTCCGAAAGGCCCAGGTCGGCGCCCAGGAACCTGGTCAGCAGGGTCAGCACTCCGAAGTAGGTCAGGCCATCGCCGAAGTTGACCAGGTTGACCAGCCAGAAGGCCCGCGACGCCCCGAACAGGATCTTAAGGCTCTGGCCCAGGCTGAGGCTCTCGTCCGAGGAAGCGCCGGATGCAGTTGACATTCGCCGGGAATTGCGGCTCGAGGGGTCGATCCCTGCCAATTCCGGCACCGTCACCCGGGCCGGGGGCCGACGGGGTCAGGGTGTGGCGGTGGGCCTTGAGCCCTTGTGGATTGGCGCCCCCACCCGCTGGTGCGGCAGGAGGCCGGCTCGGCCCTTGTGCTGGCGGCCGACGGGTGCGGACAGAGGGTCCGCCTGGTCAACGCCTTCTCGGCCCGGTACCACCTGCCCCGGGCCCTCGAGGACCTGAGCCAGGACCTGCCTGAGGTGACGTGACGGGGGGAAGGACCGGGTCTTGGCCAGGATCGTCGGTAATCAGGCGGCACGAGCGGTCGCCCAGCGGAAGGCTTGATACCTGGCGGCCCTGGCCTGCTCACGGCTCTCGCAGAAGCGTTCCCACCTGCCACTGGATTCAAGACATCGAAGTGCCAGGATCCCTTCGGCGCCGGCCTCACTCCAGCGCATCCCGGTTCGATGCAGGCGGTCCTTGCCAATGAAGCGGATGCCGCCCTCAATCATCCCGCTCCCGATCAGCAGCCCGTCGTCCAGGCATCGCTTGTAGTTCAGCAGGCGGCGACGCTTATGGAAGTAGGCTTTCTCGTCTCGGATGGTCTCGGCTTCGGGCGCCCGGCCAAGCTTGTCTGCCCGCTGCGCCAGCCGATCGAGGGAGGTGAAGAAGGGGCCGAGTCTGCCCGCAAGCAGTTGGGCCTGTCTGGCTTTCTGCCAGGCGCGGCCCTTCTTTGAATCGGGACCGAAGAAGGCGTGAGCTGCCTCGCGGATGTGGTCGCAGGCGTGATAGAAATCCAGGGTTTCAACCAGGCGCTGCCCGGGTTGGGCCAGGTCCCGAGTTCTGTTCCAGATCCAGGGCGCACCATCCGCCAGGACCTGGACAACGGAGGCCCGGTCGAGTCCCAGTCGGGCGAACTCGAGACCGCAGAACCTGAAGACCTCGTCAGGTCCCTCAAAGGTTGCAGTGTAGGCCTTGTTGAGAACGAACGGCGGGGGCTCTTCCTTCTTCCTGCCGGGGATGGGGTTCAAGCTGCCCAATACGGCCATCTTGAACTCCCGGTAGGGTTCGGCGGCGCTTCGCATCCGGCACATGCCTCCGTCGACGGCGACGACCGCTACTTCCGGCGTCGTTGTCGCTTCGCAGGCAGGGAACTTTGAGTTGGCGGGATCCTGATAGGCTTCTCGGCGCTCTCGATTCCGTTCCCCTTGGACAGCGGAGCCGAGCGCCCTGGTGATCCTCTCGAGCGTGCGCAGACTGGGCGGATCCGGCAACACCTTCGCGATCAACCGGGTGGCATCCGGAAACGACAGCCGGGAACCGGCCAGGGCAACGACCTCCTGAACCCCAGGCAGGAAGCCCGAGTCGCCGGGACTGTCAGGGGTGCCGTCCAGTCCAAGCTGCAGGTCGAGGGGCGCGACGCTCTTTCTGCAGGAGTTGCAGACGTAATAGGAGCGCCGGATATCAATTTGGCCGCACATCGTGCGGACCCCTCGGGGTCGATCACCCTGGAACCTGAGGAACCCCTCCTCGCACTCAGGACAAACGAGGGTGCTGCCCAGGAAGCCGCGTTCGTGAAGCATGATGGCCTCCATGGCCGCCCTGCCCGCGTGACGGGCCCAATTCGGGATGTCTCGCTCGAGCAAGCGAGAGACCGCACCTTCGGGGCTTGTAGCGTAGGCCTTCTCGAGCGTCTCAAGCAAACTCCGCAGGATTCCCTGGCCCGCAGCCTCGACAACCGCATTGATCTGAGGCGGCAACGAAAACCTCGCGGGCGCCACATCGCTGAGTTGGCTCGCTGGAACTGCGGCCGTGTTGGGCTTGCGTCCTCGCCGGCCACCGGTCCCAGGTCTTGGGGGCGAGCACTTCTTCGGCATCTCCGGAACAGGCGCGGGGATGCGATCGCGGATCTTGCGGTTGAGGGTTACAATCATGCTCGAAGGCCTCCCGTGGATTGGTTTGTGTGATGACGACTACTTCCACGCAGGAGGCCTTCGTACCTGC
>Ga0334898_1004100_pt1 | contig 11156 bp, 10 predicted proteins | sample GraSluR3_MG_10_FD_207228 | JGI IMG/M metagenome (GOLD analysis project Ga0334898, IMG submission 207228) | Sludge microbial communities from methane-producing bioreactor in Wageningen University, Netherlands - Granular Sludge_3_08-R3 | ecosystem: Engineered > Bioreactor > Anaerobic >... | reverse complement strand
CCTATAGTTTAAAACACAATGTGATGAATGAGCTGGAGCTAGAGAAAGGGAAAATTCTAATAATTGTTGAGATTATTGAGTACGTTCCAAATTCGGTGGTGATTAAAACTATAATCAAGAAAACAACGGGCAACGTGAGCGCTGTATCATTCGATTCGGGCGAAACCCTAACCGACAGGCTATCGCCCTACGATAACTTTATTCAAATAATCGATGGTAGAGCCGAAATCATTATCGACAGCAACTCTAATCAACTCGAAACGGGCCAGTCAATAATTATCCCTGCGCACACCACCAACACCATAAAGGCGAACATTCGCTTCAAGATGTTATCAACAATTATTAAGAGTGGATATGATGAGATAAGCTAGTGTTGTCATCCTACGTTGTTAAACTAAATTGTCTGCTTGGTCTTGTCGTGTAAATTGACGAGATCGAGCCATAACGTATAATCTTTTCATCCCAATTGGTTGCTGTAAAGATATCTTTACAACCGCATTCTCTTGCATCTGATTGATTGCAAGAAACCAAGTGTAACGCTGAACACCATACAATAATTGATATATAGTAGTTTGTAGAGGTACACTTTCCTGCCGTGGCCCGCTGGGCAATTTGCTATTAACAACTCCAACTTGTCATCACAAATTATTTGTTTAACACCAATACTTGTGTGGTCGTCAATTTACCTAATCGTTGGAATTAATTTTTAGCTATTTTCATAACAATCTAAATCACAAAACTTATGAAAAAGTGGATAATAAATTTTGGATTACTGCTATTGCTAGCCGTATTCTCAGCATCTTTTTGGGGATGCGATGGGTTAACCCCAAATAACGATGAAGAGGATGAAGTGGAAACGCTTTACGTAAAATTCTGCAACGAACCAGCATCACTGTTTACCATAACCAGCATTGAGGTTCGCCCCAGAGGACCGGCAACTGGGACAGAAACGCCAACCAACAACTGGAGTGCAAACATTCTTACCTCTGGCACTACCATTGAACCGGGTGGTCACGTTTTTTTCACTCTTGAGATTCCAAATTTGCACTGGTCGGAATACAGGCTAAAGGTTGATGATGGTGAGGGGAATATTGTAAATGTTGTATCGGAAGATCTGCCAATTACCCATTGGGGTGGCGATGAGAGAACTGTAGGCGTTACCATTAGCCTTCATGAACCAACAAATAAGCCCTATGTTTCTGGTTATTCCGATTTTGCAGGTATATAGAAATAATGAAGAGTAAAAAGCCTTGGTTCAACTACCAAGGCTTTTTTGTGCACTAAAGATATTGTCTAAAACTCCTCGCCCCCATTCATCTCATCCATTCCATTACCATTGTCGCCATTCTGGCCGCGACGGCGGTCGGGCATAAAGTTGTTTATCCTAAAGGATGCTGTAAGCGTAAAAATTGGTGTGCGAGGGTTCCACTCGGAGTAGGTGTAAAACCCAATATCCTGTACTGTGCTTTTACGCCCCATGGTACCAAACACATCGCGAACCGAAAACGTAAGCGAAAATGCATTCTTATAAAAATCTTGCTTAAGCGCTAGGTTAGCCATCATGAACGATTCGCGCCTACCCTGTGCCGTCACAGTTGGGCTATTGTATATCCCCATTACCTGTAGGCGGGTAAACTGTGCCAAACGGAACGAATTATTCATCCTAATGTTCCAGTTAAAACTCTCTGCCGTATAGTCTACCCCATTTAGGGTTCCCTCCTGCTTGTAGTCGTAAATATTACCCATCAAGTCGAAATGCCACCAGCGGGTTGGATCGAACCCCACCATTATCTCAGTACCCAGCGAGAAATCTTTACCCACATTGGCAAAGGTGGTCAGGAATATATTGTCGGTATCGTCGTAAATGCTACGGATCTGCTCAATCTTGTTGTGCGAAACGCGGTAGTACAAATCAACGGAAATTACATTCTTCGTAAATCTTTTTTGATAGCTTACCTCGTACGAGTCGATATACTCAGGTAGCAAATCGGGGTTACCAATTCGAATGTTGTAAGCATCGCTCCACGTGTAGAATGGCTCAAGATACCACCCACGCAGCCTTTGCAAACGCCTGGTGTAGCTGGCCATTACCTCCTGCTCGGCGGGTAGGTTATAGGAGAAGTGCACGGTGGGGTAAAAATCGAAGCGATTCAAATCAAATTCGGTCTCCTCGCCCACCAAATCAATTAGCCTATCGGTCTGCTCGGCCCTAACGCCCAGCTGGTATCCAAAATCGTTACGCTGACCGCCCAGCATGGCGTAAAGGGCATGAATATTATTGCGGTATTCTACATTTTTAGAGTAAAGGTCGTCAACCTCAAACTGACCACTACCCGCGTTGTAAAGGCTCATGGTGTTGGCCTCCTCGGAGCGTCGGATATTCCCCTGGTAACCCGTCTCAAACCTATTCGATTCGCCAAGGGGTAAGGTGTAGTCCAACTTTAGGGTTACGCTGTTGCTCGGCCCATCCTCGGTGGATCGTTGCCCATTCGTTAGTAGGTCATTGGCATCAAAGAGCAGATTCTCGGACCACTCCCTAAAATCGTTACTACCGAAAGTTACTTGCGCCAAGATGTTATGATCCTTGCCATCGAACTCCTTGCGGTAATCCATGGTTGCCCTGTGGAAAAAACCGCCCCTACTACTTTCGTCGGTGCTGGAGTATATGGTTCTATTTAAGTCAGTCGATCGCCACTCCTCAAAAAGTTGATCTGAGTTAGACCCCCTATCCCTGTCGCCAAATCGATAGCCCACGCTTAGCGTGTTTTTGGGGTTGATATTAAAATCGGCACCAACCCTAAATCCCCACGAGTAACCTCCCTGGTTAAACTCGCCAAAGCGATAAAGGTATGATGTATCGGCCCTATAGGTTTCGTTCAAACTGGTGGACTCTCCAAACGTCCCCCTTCGGCGGTAATCGGCACCAAAAATCAGGTTTACCCGCTCCTTTCGGTAGCTCATCATAAAATCGCCACCGTAACGGTTATGCGTACCCACATTGGCATTCACAACCCCGCTTAGGCCTTGCAGCCTATTCTTTTTCATCACAATATTGATAATACCAGCCACACCATCGGGGTCGAATCGGGCCGAGGGGTTGGTGATGATCTCGATATTCTCTATTTGGCTTGCAGGAATTTGGTTCAGCGCATCGTTGGCATCCATAATGCTGGGTTTGCCATCAATTAGCACGGTGAAGCTACCGCTACCTCTTAGGCTTACATCGCCCTCTATACTAACCGTTACCGATGGAATATTCTCGAGCACCTCCACCGCCGATTCCGACGATGAGGTATGGCTCTGGCTCACGTTTATCACCTTCTTGTCAATCTCGTACCGCATGGTGGGGCGCTCGCCCACAACCATCACCTCATCAATGGAGTGATCGGTTGAAGCAAGCAGGATACGCCCCGCATCAACTGTTCGCACTCCTCTCTCCACCACTATTCCGTTGACCCTTTTATTATGATACCCAATAAAAGTTACATCCAGCGCGTAGCTACCCGGCTCAACTCCAGTGATTCGAAAAAAACCAGTTTCGTCGGTAATGGTTCCCGTAACAAGGGTGCCGGTACTGGCGTTAACCACCGAAACGGTAGCATACTCGAGGGGTTGCCTCGATAACGAATCGTAAACAAACCCTTTGATAGCTCCTGGAGCCATCCCCTCGCCAGCATCGCTGGCAAAAAGTGTTGAAAGAGTACTAAGAGATATTAATGCTGTAACTATTAGCCTAAACATATTTGAATATTTACTTGTTAACCAAATTTTGAACTATACTGCCACAAAGCTACATATCGATTCTGTAGAAATCCTGTTGAGATTCTACAGCAATTCTGTGTTCGGTTGTTAAACAGGGAGTTGGGTTAACTGTTTAGCTACTCTGCTGATTTGATGGAAAATGTATGCTGAGCATCGCAAAAGCTATAGGTAATGGTTAGCTGGTTCAAATCGCAAATCCGTTTAACCAGCGCAAGCCCAAGTCCCAGAGCCGATTTTGCCCCATTGCTACCCACGAATCGGTTAAATATTTTGGATGAATCGAAAGGCAATGGGTTTCCGTAATTACTAATTGACAGCGTGTTACCCTTTGTGGTTAGTAGCACTGGCCCCACGCTTAAACCGTAACGAAGGGCATTCTTTAGAAGATTCTTAAGCATAACATCGAAGAGTAGCGGGTCGAGATGTAGCGTATGGTTCGGATCTAGCTCCACCATGAGCTTTAGCCCTTTAAGGTCGAACATCTCCTTAACGGCCTCAACGTGCCGGTTAATGATATCGTAAGTATTTAGCTGCTCCACCTTATCGTACTCGCCATTCTCAATTTTGGTGAGCAGGTTTAGGGTATTGCCCAAATTCGAGAGATGTGTTGCCTCATCGTAAATCACCTTAATGGTTTTGGAGTGCTCAACCATCATCTTTTCATCGGCAATTAGGAGTTCGGCTTTGCTACGAATTATGGCTAGCGGGGTCTGCATCTCGTGGGCCATATCCTCGGTGTACTCCTTTAGCTTACGGTAATCCGACTCAATTTGTGCAATCATTTTGCTTACAAGCAGCTGCATCTTTTTAAATTCTGAGGTTGATGTTCGCACATCGGGCAGCTTAAAATCGTTACCAATCTTATACTTCGACATCGAACCTAAAATTCGGTGAAAAGCCCTGAATAGAAACCCCGACAGGAATAAGCTGAATAGCGTAAGTACAAGCACCAGTATTATGAACGTGTTGGTAATGGTGCTCAAAACACCCTGACGGAACTTATCGAAATCGCTAATATTCTTGTACATCTTGTACTCAAAATGCCCCTTGCTGGTGTTCACCAAAATGGTTTTTTCGCGGAGCAGCATGGGGTCATCCATTTGGCTTACCACCATGGTAGTATCACGATACTTTGGATACGTAGAAACAGCTATCGCCGAAAGGTTTTCGATTTTCACTAAATCGTTAATCTCGCTTAAGTCCCTCTCGCCCTCCTCAATCACCCTAATCACCCTACGCTCTCTCCTACTAAAGTAGCTCTCGGTATCCTCATCAATAAAATTATTGATACGTTGAATGATGAAGACTGCAGTAGAGAAGAACGCTATTAGTATAAATACCAGATATATAAAGGTTGTTTTGGTGAGCAACCGGATGGATTTTGGCCTCATGATTTAGCTGTTTTGTGAAAATTTATACCCCATCCCGTAAACGGATTGTATTTGCACATCGCCGCCTGCTTGCTGTAGCTTCTTGCGCAGGTTTTTGATATGATTGTAGATAAAGTCGAAGCTATCGGCCTGATCGGCATGGTCGCCCCAGAGGTGCTCCACAATGCTCTCCTTGGTAAGCACACGGTTCTTGTTGTACAGAAAGTAAACCAGCAAGTCGAACTCCTTACGGGTAAGATCTATGGGCATACCCGCAACGGTTACATCGAGCGAAAGCAAGTTAACAGCAATGTTACCTATTTCAATCAAGTTGTTGCCATCGGCATTCTTACGCCTGATGATAGAGCGCACACGGGCATTTAGCTCGGCCTTGTGGAACGGCTTGGTGATGTAATCGTCGGCCCCCAGCTCCAAACCAGCAACCTTATCCTCTATGGCATTACGGGCGGTAACTATTAGAAAACCCATCTTCAAACGGCTGGCATTGGCCTTGCGCAGTAGATCAAGGCCGCTACCGTCGGGCAATCCCAAATCGAGAATTACGAGGTCGTAGCTGTAGTCAAAAATCTTCTGTTCCGCCTCATTTAGGTTGTAAGCCACCTCAACCACAAAACCATTCTCGGTCAAAAAAATAGCTAGGTCGTCGGATAGCTCAGCATTATCTTCTACAATTAACAACTTCATGGTTAATCTATTTATGTACAAATATATTGGCAAATTTTGTAGAAAATCTATTCTATGCGGTTTTTACACAATACAAACCCAACCCGAAGCTGATGGATAGACATTTGTTGCTATCTTTGAACAACAATAGACATAAGCAATACTATGAATTCATTTGGACGAATATTCCGCATTTCCATTTTTGGCGAATCGCATGGCCAAGCCATAGGCGTTACCATCGATGGTGTACCACCGGGCATCAATCTTTCTGTTGATGATTTTATGGCCGACCTCAACCGCCGCAAGGCGGGCGCCAAAGGTACCACTCCCCGCAAGGAGGACGATATTCCCGAAATTGTTTCGGGATGGGTAAATGGACACACCACCGGTGCGCCTTTAACCATTCTGTTTCGTAACAACAACACCCAATCGGGCGACTATGGCAATATAGCCAAAACCCCTAGGCCAGGCCACGCCGATTTTGTGGCCTACAAAAAATTTGGCGGTTACAACGATGTGCGCGGCGGAGGTCACTTCTCGGGAAGGCTTACGCTCACACTTGTATCGGCTGGTGTGGTGGCAAAAAAGATACTTGGCAATATTGATATAAATGCGAAGCTAATCTCTGCCGGAGGCGATGCTAACATTGAAAAAGCCATTGAGGAAGCAATGGCTAAGGGCGATTCGGTTGGTGGGTTGGTTGAGTGCAAAGCAATTGGAATTCCTCTTGGAGTTGGTGAACCATTTTTCGATTCAGTTGAGTCCGTTATTAGCCATTTAGCCTTTGCCGTACCGGCAATTAAGGGCATTGAATTTGGCTCAGGATTCAAGGCAGCAACCATGGCTGGCAGCCAGCACAACGACCCAATACTCGATGAAACGGGCCGTACTGCAACCAATAATGCAGGAGGCATTATAGGAGGCATTTCCAATGGCAATGAGCTGGTATTTAGGGTTGCCGTAAAACCCACCTCAAGCATAGGCATAAAGCAGCAGACCTATAGCATTGAAAGCGGCAAGGTTGAAGAGCTAGAGGTAAAAGGTCGGCATGATGCGTGTATAGCCCTACGAGTGCCTGTAGTTATTGAGGCCATTACGGCCATAGCACTAGCCGACCTGTTGATTCTGGCAAATGGCCTTAAAGCATCAAATTTCTAAATTAGTAAAACATCGAATATGCAAATTGTAACAACCCCAAATATGCCCAAAAGCAATGGGCACTACTCCCAGTGCGTTGAGCATAATGGAATGCTATACCTATCGGGTCAACTACCTCTCGATCCCGAAACGCGCCAAATGCCCGTGGGTATTGTAAAACAAACCGAACAGGTTCTAAAAAATGTAGAACGTATTCTACACGAAGCGGGGAGTAGTAAGGAGAAGGTATTGCAGGTTAGGGTTTATATCCCACACATCGATGACTGGAGCACTGTAAATGGAGTGTATGCCGAGTTCTTTGGAAATCACAAACCGGCTCGGTGCCTAATTCCAACCCGCAATTTACACTTTGATGCGCTGATTGAGGTTGAAGCAACTGCTTACATTTAACCTGCTTTTAGGCGATGGTATTCAAAAAAAAATCTTCAGCTTATCTTGGTGATTGCCCATGGGTATAATTATAGCTAGTTAAAAACCATCCAACCCCGCATTTTCTTAGGTTTCGGCTTTCGTCCGTATAACCAATCATCGGCAATGTATGCAAACCGTGCCACAATTCTTGATCGCCTGATTATATGCCTTATGGTATTATGCAAAATATTATCGGGATGGCTAAAAGGGCAAACCGAAATGCATCGGCCACAATCGGTGCCCGATATGCACCAGTACTGGTAGCACGACTCGGGATTAATTTGCCAACGCTTTACCCCTTTTATCTCCCTCATATCATCTGTAGGTATTGCTTTACCCGGGCAACACTCGGCGCATTTTTTGCAGAATCGGCAAAACTCAATCATAGTAGAATCATTGCTTGGAGTATCTACTAAAAGCGGTGCGCTGGTGGTTACAACCGCTACCCTAACCCTTGGGCCTAGCTTTGGGGTCATCAGTAATCCCATTCGACCTATTTCACCTAGCCCAGCATCGCGGGCAACTAGCGGGCATATTAACTCGTAATCGCCATCTATATGGGCTCTTGAGTCGTAACCCAAATTCTTTAAAAACAACGAGAGTTGCAACGCAATGTTAGCCGACCGAAGGTATTGTTGTGATGACTCGACTACCATGGACGATGATGGTGCCGATTGGATATTATGCGAATCCATCTCAACAGTAATGGCAATAGCAAACTTATGAGTTGTATTAACTGGTTTTCCAATATGCTCGCCCCTGCCCCGCTTGGTGTACCAATGGTAGCCCTTTAGCTCAGCAACACCAACGCTATGAACGCCAAGGTGTAGTGCCCAATTTTTTAAGTACTGGGTTAGCCTATCGGCGTTTACCTCCTTTTTATCGATACTAACAGGATGTTTAATTGCTCCATGCAAATACTCAATTATTTGAAAATTGGCGTTGGCCGATGAAAATGTTAGCGGATTGTAGTAAAGGCTTTTCTCTGATAGAAGTCCCGGTAGCTGGCGTGCTTTGGAATCCTGCTCTGCTTCGTAAGGATGGTTTTGGTAGTAATTGCACCATGCAGGCGAGTTTGGGGTTAGCCTCATACGGGCAAAGATGGTGTCAGCCTCATCAACGTCTCTTTGTGGAGTAGATACAGCTGCTGCTCGATTAATGGGCCTTTTAAGGAATAGATATAGGATAATTCCTGCTATTGCAACAAGGATTATTGCAATTGCTGGTTTTGCCTGATAGTTAAAATAGCCTAAAGCAAAGGCTAGTATTGCAGAAATAAGCGACGCCAAAACCAACCTTTTCCCTGCCATAGTCTCCCGCTCCCCAAAGGATATAGCTGCGGAAACAACTAAGGTGAAAGAGATTAATGCGAAGAAAGCTATTATTACTATGCTGCTGTAATCCAGAATGTTTTCCATATCTATACCATACATTAAAAATAATTTAGCTTCACAAAGGTATTAGTTTCAATTGTAACTATACGAAAAAGTCTTATATTTGGGTATAAAACAAAATGCCCTTGAGAAAAGCAGAAGAACAATTTAATCAGCTAATTGAGGATTACACCAGCCCACTTCTGACTTGGGCTAAGTACAAAGTCTCCGATGATGAGCTAGCCCGCGATATGGTTCAAGAGACCTTTCTGGCTGCATATCAATCGTTCGAAAAGTTCAAGGGCGAGAGCACCCCTAGAACCTGGCTCTTTTCCATCCTAAACAGAAAGATTATCGACCACTACCGAACCCGAGTTAAGCAGCATAGCAGCTATGGACTAGAGCCACATGCAACCAGTCGGTTTTTCGATGAAGAGGGAGGTTGGCTACCTGAGTCAACACCTACGCACTGGGATTATGACGAAGAACATCTGCTGGATAATAATGACTTTAACCTGGTATTAAAACTTTGCATTGACTTACTACCCGATGTGTGGAAATCGTGCGTACAGCTGAAGTATATCGACGATAGAAAAAGTGATGAAATTTGTCAGGAATTGGGAATTTCCCCCACTAATTATTGGCAGATACTCCATCGTTCAAAACTTCAGCTAAGAGGGTGTATCGAGGAAAACTGGTTTAAAAAGTGATGATTATGGGGAGATTGATGAACAAACTACTACTCTCTTGCCTAAGGGCAACAGAACTAATGGAGAAAAAACTTCATATAAAGCTTAGCTTTACTGAGAGATTGCAACTTAAAGCACATAAGATGATATGTAAAGCTTGTGCCGACTATGAAAAGCAAACCTACCTTATTGATAGCGTCTTGAGTAAACCACCCCAAAACGGCAATCCAAGCCAAGAGGAGATAGAATCATTAAAAAAAGTAATTCTTACTAAAATTTCTAAAGATTAGTGTCAGGATTAATTTAATCTTACGACTATATGGTTACAATAAAATTAATAACCATAAAGAAGTAAAAAGATGACAAAACTTGCCATTGTAATTTTCGCCGACACAGATTCGGCAGAGGCCATGGGACGAATTGCCAATGCATTCGTTCTGGCTAACGAGGCCATTGACAGCAAAGCTGACTTTAGAATTATTTTTGAGGGCGCAGGCACCAAGTGGATTCCTGCCCTTGAGGATGAAAATCACAAGCTACACGGAATGTATGCCGCATTGAAGCCAAGCATTACCGGAGCTTGCAAGTTCTGCTCACAGGCATTTGGTGTAAAGAGTGCCGTTGAAAAAGCTGGCGTTCCGCTTTTAGGAGAGTATAAGGATCATCCCAGCATACTAAAACTAATCGATGAGGGCTTTCAGATAGTTTCGTTTTAATATTGCTGTATCAAAATTACAAAGGCTTGGCATTTGCTAGGCCTTTTTTTGTATATTGCAGTATAAGCAATCTTAACTAAACATACTACTATGGAAAAGCCCAAGATTGCCCCAAAAAATCTCTTTGTAATGGACATGAAACCTGGAGCCTACTACTGGTGAGCCTGCGGAAAGAGTAATAATAAACCCTTCTGCGATGGCTCACATCAGGGTACATCGTTTCAGCCAAGGGAGGTAAAAATTGATGAGCAAAAAATGGCGGCTTGGTGCGGTTGCAAGCATACTAAGAATGCTCCATTTTGCCATGGGGCACACCAAGGGAGGTACTCCTATTTAACTCAGGTACACTCTTCTAAGGGCGTAGAATCATAGTAACCAAGTGCTTCAAAAAGGATTCTACCCGTATTTAGAAACCTTTTCGAGGGTTTCCACATTAAGGATTTCTATCTCTCTACCATTGATACGTATGAGTTTCTCTTTACGGAATTCAGAAAAAATACGTATTACGCTCTCGGTCGTTATTCCTGTATATTCGGCAATTTCCCTTCGCGATAGGGGGAGATTAAACACTAAGTTTTGGTATATCTCTTTGCTAAATTTAAAAAGAATGTAGGCAACCTTACCGTGAGCATTCCTTTTCCTTATCTCTAGCGATTCTTGAATGATCTTGTTCGATATTGCTCCAAGCCGTTCCATAATGTTCATACTGAAAAGGCTATTCTGCTGGGCAATTGATTTCATCCGGTCGATGCCTATGCAGCAAACCACAGAGTCTTCAATGGCAGATACGGAATAGGAATGATGAGTTTCAGAGAAAACTCCGAGCAAGCTCACAAAGTCGAAAGGTGAGGCAATTGTAATGATTTGATCATTCCCTTCGGGGTCGGTTTTGTAAAGCTTAACCAGTCCGCTCTTGAGGTAGAAAAAATATTTTACCGGATCGCCCACTTTAAAAACGGTTTGACCAGGTGAATAGGCAACTTCAATTTTTTC
>Ga0334898_1004097_pt1 | contig 11160 bp, 9 predicted proteins | sample GraSluR3_MG_10_FD_207228 | JGI IMG/M metagenome (GOLD analysis project Ga0334898, IMG submission 207228) | Sludge microbial communities from methane-producing bioreactor in Wageningen University, Netherlands - Granular Sludge_3_08-R3 | ecosystem: Engineered > Bioreactor > Anaerobic > Unclassified... | reverse complement strand
GCAGTTTTTCCTCCCGATTAGAACCTTTGCTTTATAAAGGGTCACAAAAAGCCATACTGGTTTCATCTCGTATCAAAATTAAATTCGGGAAAGGTATTAATTGGTGTTTTACCCAAGCCAAAACCATAATAAGTGTGAGAAAAAAGAATGGAGATGACCAGGATGATTAAAAAACGGGGATAAAAAAGCCATAAAATATTAAAAAAAATTATGGTGGGGCAGGAATAGCTGCTTTACATGGCGAAACATACTAAAAATGTCCACAGACTGTGGAAATAATGTAGATAGAGTTTTTATAATGAAAATAGAGATTCGAGGAGCCGAAAAGTTAAGTTTTAGAGAGAAACAAGTAGTAGTATTAAAAGAGCTGGGAAAGAATACTGAATATATATCTAATACCTTAAATATAAGTGCCAGCACTATAGCAACATTATATAATAGGGCACGAGCAAAAGGTTATGAAGTAGTGATTGTACTACCCGGCAGTCTATTGGGCGTATTTAATTCGGAGGAAACAGATGAAAAGTAACACAAGAAAAAGGGTTATTAAAGCAGCTATTTTGGGAGTACTATGTACATTTATGCTGGTCACCCTTATTCCAAGAATAAAAACTATCTGGGAATTAACTGAACGCAAAGATATACTTGAAGAAAGGAAAATAATTTTGCAGCAGGAGCATAAAATATTGAAAAACCAAAAAGACTGGATTGATTCCCCTGAGGCTATAGAGCAAATAGCGAGGGAACAGTTGGGTATGGTGAAAGATGGAGAAAAACACCTTATACCTTTTACGAATAATTGACACCCATGCAAGAAAATGTAAGTTAAATTAAGTTTTTATTGACTACATCACCGGCATTATATACAATGAATCTAGTAGATATTGAGGAGGATCTTAATTTATATGCCTATTGAACAAACAAATATTATACCGGGGAACCTGGTAGAGGGTAAGGTGCAGGGTATTACCAGATTTGGAGCATTTATTGAACTGCCGGGTGGAGTGGTTGGCCTTGTTCACATCTCTGAAATAGCTGATACTTATGTAAAGGATGTAAAGGATTTTATTAAAGAGGGTGACAGTGTCAAAGTTAAAGTGCTTAATGTTGCTGGCAAAAAGGTTGGTTTATCCATAAAACAAGCAGTACCTTCTGCAAATGAGAAGAATGTTTCGGCTGAGTATAATCATAGAGAGAGCAATTATCGTGGTTCATATGGCAAAAATAACCGGAATACTTATGACAAAAAAGCAGTAAAAAATGGGGGTAAAAGAGGTAGTTCAGAACAAATAAGCCTTGATGATAAAATAGCCAAATTTTTAAAAGAAAGTGACGAAAGAATGCAGCCGCTTAAAAATAAAATTGAACCTAGAAGGCGTAATAAATATAACAAACAAAGTCTGTAAAGAGCTGGTAAAGTAAAGAGCACTTCAAATTTGGAGTGCTTTTTTGTTTGAAAGGAGATATATATGAGATATGCTGCTGTAGATATTGGTACCTATTCATGTCGATTATTAATAGCAGATATTAATAATAATAAACTCACACCTGTTCACCGGGAAATAGAGACTACTCGACTAGGCCAAAAAATGAGCAGTAATGGACATATTGGAGGAATGGCCATGGCTAAGACCTGTAGAGCCCTGTATAATTTTCGCTATAGAATGGGAGAGTTTGGGGTGAGTTCTTATAGAGTTGTGGCTACCGATGTTGTTCGCCAGGCAGTTAACCGGGAGGAATTTATTACCCTGGCTGAACAGGAGTGCAGGTGTCAGGTAGAGGTGATTACCGAAAAAGATGAAGCAAGATTAAGCTATACCGGGGTAAAAAGAGGGCTGGAGATTGAGGATGTACCTCTGGTAGTAGATTTGGGTGGAGGAAGTACCGAGTTTATCAAGGACAATGGAGACAATTTTATGCTGTCCCTGCCAATTGGAGCAGTAAAGGCCGTGGATATGTCAACAATCGAAATAGCGAAAATGATGTCACCGCTATCCAGAAAAAAAGAAGATTTCAACAGCAACCCTTTGGTTTTTGTTGGGGGTACAGCTACCACTCTGGTAGCAATGAAATTATCGTTAGAGGTATACCTGCCTGATCTGGTACATGGGCAGGTGTTAACCCGTAGAGAAGTCGCTGATATTTATAATATGTTGGAATTAATGCCTTTGCACCTGCGAAAAAGGCTTCCTGGACTGCAGCCAGAAAGAGCGGATATAATCCCTAAAGGTACACTAATAGTATTGCTGGTAATGGAATCCCTGGGCAAAAATGAAATAACTGTAAGTGAGAGCGATCTCCTGGAAGGCATAATATGGAAGATGCAGGATTTAAACCAATAAAAGAGAATCATTAATTGCTGAAATAAAGAAATCCGGAGACTTCCGGATTTCTTTTAATGGTCAATAAGGCTAAATTAAGGTTGTTTCAGCTGCATTGGACAGCCAGGTGATCATTTGCTTATTTATATATAGATATTAAACCGGAGTAACCCTTTTTGCCCGCTCGGAAAATATCCCCAGATCAGGATAGTTCTTAATCTTATCGAGACTATTGTCACCGTTGATATTAATAGTATAGGTTATACCATGCCCTTCTTCATGGACATTATGAAGATCTACCATAAGCCCGAAGATCAGAAGTTTATGATTATTAACCAGATCAGCAACTGCATAATTGGACAACAAATACTGAATCTGCATATCGACATTCAATTCTGCTAACTGGGTAATACGTAATTGACTATCGCCGTCAAGCTGAATCCCTGTCTTACGCTGGGCATCTTCCAGGGAATTCTTTACTATAGATACTTCATGTCTGATTGCCAGGGGTTCATCGATAAAATTTGATTTGGCAGCCTTTATAGCACCACAGTCAGTATGGCCGGCTATAATCATTATGGGGGTGTGTAAGTGGAGTAAGCCGTATAGAATTGAGCCCTCATTGGTTTTGACCTGATTACCAATGTTTTCAATGGAAAATATCCGGTTAAAAATCTCCCCGTAAATATTAACCGGCATACGCGCATCAGAACAGGTAAGCAGGGTAATACCTGGAAATTGTCTAAAATTATTCTTGCGAAAACCTTCCAGGGGAAAATTAGTTTCAAAACCCCGTATACTATCTTCGAGATTTTTGATAATATCTGATCTAATAGGCTTATCTGAAATTTGGGGCATAAAACCCACCTCCATTATAATAATATGTTATAGAAGCAATTAATATTAAGCATAAACAATTCGCGTTCGCAGGTATTTACTGCTTAATGTAGAAATAAACTTTTTGGAGAGAACATTTGGCACTAAGTGTAATATTCTGTTGAATAACTTGTTTACATATTTTATTTTACCATTTATTGTAGAAATGATAAATATGCTTGGCTAAAACCTGCTAAATGCTTAATAAAAAAAAGGAAACTAATCTAGGCATAACGTATGGATAGGGGTGTGCCCAGATTGAAATAGGAGCTGTTTAAGGTTGGCAGTATCCGTAATAGATGGGAAAGGAGGGTTAGAATAGGGGGGTTTTGAAGCAAAATACAACATATAAACCTAATAATTATTGAGGGAGAGTGAATTAGAACATGAATTTTCTGACTCCAGCAGAAATTGCTGCAGCTGCTGCTAATGGCGGCAAAGCAAAAGCTGAATTGCCATTTGCCAAAATGGTTGTTTTAGGTCTTTTAGCAGGGGCCTACATTGGATTTGGAGCTAATCTGGCAACAAAGATTGGAGCGGCGACTGATGCAGGGTCCTCCGGAAACATATTCCTGTTTGGTGCAGTCTTCTCCGTAGGCCTGATGTTAGTTGTTATTGCCGGGGCAGAGCTTTTTACCGGCAACAATATGGCTTGCTTTATTTCAGCATGTAATGGACAGGCCAGTTGGGGTGGTTTGCTATATAACTGGGTAGTAGTATTCATAGCAAACTTTATAGGTTCTGTTGCACTTGTTTATATTATTTATTATGGTAGTTATTGGGGGGATGCAACTGCTTTGACTGCCATGGGTGCCAATGCGGTTGCTATAGCGAAAGGCAAAATGAGTCTTTCCTGGGGGGCTGCATTCTGCCGGGGTATATGCTGTAACTGGTTGGTCTGCTTGGCTGTATGGCTAGCTTTTGCCAGTAAAGATGTTATCGGAAAAATATTCGGTATATTCTTCCCCATCATGGCTTTCGTATCCAGCGGCTTTGAACATAGTGTTGCCAACATGTTTTTTATTCCTATGGGGATTACGGTAGCTAATTCAGCGCCTGCTGCAGTAGCCCAGAATTTTGCTATGGCACCTGAAGCCGTAACATCGTTTTTCACCTATGGAACATTTATTATGAATAACCTGATCCCGGTTACTCTAGGAAATATCGTTGGTGGAGCATTGTTTACCGGTGGCATTTACTGGTTCTGCTACCTTAAAAAATAATATGTGGATTTTTTAAATAGAAAGAACACGAGGGGACAGTTTCCTGGGGCCTACAAAGGTCCAGTCAGCTGTCTCCTTGTGTTATGTTCTTGTTGAAGAATTATTTAATTTAGGAATTCTCCTTTCTTATGAGTGAATTTTGTATTAATAAAAATTCAACTGCATCCCCCTAATGACAAATTTTACCAGGCTATCCTGCTATAATTATTGGACAGCCCCGGACACCGGATTTTAAAAAGGTGCTGCAAGGCTGTTTAATATTTACTGGTATTTTTCAAGTACTGGATAGGGTGGGGGGATACGATTGTTAGAAAGACTTGAAGTTTATCCTTATCAACGGGTGGCAGAGCCTAAGGCTCGCAATAGGCGAAATATTAAAAGAGAGTTAAGTGATGCTCTAAAGAAAAGGTTTTATAACAGGGAGGGTTTTTCCAATAGCAGCTTAATTGATTTTATTAAAGCTATTACTGCATTAGATACTCTCTTACTTGGAATGGGAGTTCTGATAATGTCCCGGGCTTTTGTTTTAGGAGAATTACTGCCATTTGTTTTTGCTTATGTAACCGCATTTGGATACCGGAATAAAACCCGTTCTATATTTTTGGTGCTTTGTGCAGCAGCAGGATTCTTAACCGTGTTAAACGGGGTTCAACTGTGGACTAATATATTAGTTTTATGCTTTTTGACCGGGATAATAAGCTATATTAATATACCGGAGGAGAAAATTTGGTGGAGACTACCTGTTTTAACGATTTCTATAATACTTGCAGCCAAAAGTCTAGTTGTAGTTATAAATGGAGTTTCTTTTTATGCTGAAATGGTGGTTATTTTTGAAGCCTTAATTTCAGGAATCCTTACCTTAGTTTTCATCGTTGCCAATGATGTGGTAAAACAAAGAAAGCACCTGGTTAATTTTTGCTTCGAAGATATCGCCGCCTTTTTAGTCCTTGGTGTAGGAATAGTAATGGGCTTAAGTGGTATTCATTTTATAGGATTGAGCATTAGCAGTATACTGTGCAGATTTGGGATATTAATAGCTGCATTCCTGTGGGGGAGCGGGGGTGGCTGTATGGTTGGAGTAATGTGTGGCATTATTCCTTCGATATCATCCCCTATTTTTGTTCCCAGCCTCGGGATGTACGCGTTATCCGGAATTCTGGCGGGACTCTTTAAAAATTTTAGTCGACTGGGAGTAATAATAGGTTTTATGCTGGGAACCCTAGCATTTTCCATGTTTATTTCAGAAACTCAGGAGGCGATACTGGGGATTTGGGAAACGGGAATAGCCTGTTTGGCATTTTGTCTGCTCCCTGGGAATTTAATAGACAAGGTTCCAGTGCAATCACTGGGGCCAATAACTAATTTAAAAGAAGCCGATTTGCAGAACATAGATACCCGCATCCGAGAAACCGCCCGCAGTCGTATTAAACACCTGGCAGATGTTTTTGAAGAATTGAGTTGTACCTTTACTGATGAAACAAAGTTAAGATCTAAAGCTCATGAAACCGCATATTTAAATTACTTATATAATGAAATTTCATATGGTTTTTGTGAAAGTTGTTCCCGTTATGATATTTGCTGGGGACAGAACTGTTACCAGACTTCCCAGGAAATAATGGATATATTTACCATTGCCGAAACGTCAGGTGCGGTTAGTTTTGAAGAATGTCCAGCTGATTTTAAAAGGAACTGTATTTATGGAAGAGAGATGGTAACAACTATAAATTACCTTTTTGATAATCTGCGAATTAATGAATACTGGCTTGAGAAATTAGATGAATCACGCGACCTGGTGGGCAAGCAGTTAAAAGGTGCTGGAAAGATAATAAAAGAGCTGGCTGATGAAATAAATATAAAAGCAGCAATAGATTTTACGGTACGGGATAAATTGATTGCCGGGATTAAACGCATGGGCCTTAATATTAAAGAAATAACTCCGGTTAAAACGAATGGAGAACAATTGTATATTAATGTCGTAACTGATTCATGTCCAAGTGGAAACAACTGTGATATTAATATAGCACCGGCTATTTCTTCACTGGTAGGGGAGAACCTGGAGGTTTGTGATAAAAAGTGTCCCTGCTCCAAGGGAAAGGGACAATGTGAATTTACCCTGACCAAGGTGTTTACTTATAGAGTAGCAAGTGGGGCTGCCCAGGTAGGAAAGGAACAGATTTGTGGAGATAGTTTTACTATTTCCACTTTAAAAGAAGGAAAGGAATTAATAGCATTAAGTGATGGAATGGGGGTAGGAGAAAAGGCATGTTCGGAAAGCCAGGCAGCAGTAAGGCTTTTAGAAAACCTGCTTAATAGTGGATTTCAGAGCCGGGTGGCGTTAAACACCATAAATTCTGTTCTCATGTTAAAATCGACATCTGATACCTTTGCTACTATAGATATGGTGATGATTGACCTTTATACTGCTGAAGTAGATTTTATTAAAATTGGAAGTGCTCCTTCATTTATCAAGCGAGGGAAAAGGGTAGGGGTTATAACCTCTAATTCCCTTCCAATTGGAATTCTGGACAATATTGACATAGTTAGTGAAAAAAGAGCGCTTTGTGCTAAAGATATGCTGGTATTAGTAAGTGACGGCGTATTAGAAATTTCTCGGGGAGTTAATGATAGTGACTGGATACCCGGGTTTTTAGAGGCAATCGATGAAAAGGATCCCCAGTTGGTAGCTGAAATGATACTTAATAAAGCACTTATTCTTTGTAATGGAAAACCTAATGACGATATGACTGTTATCTGTATAAATATTGATTATGCTTGAAAAAGAACGATAGTTGAACGATAGCTGAAGATAGTTGAGCAATAGTTAAGCAATAGTTAAACTATCGTATACCGCAGCTGCGGTTTCAGCTGCGGCAGATTTACTCTATTTAGCCATGGGAGGTTCCAGTCTCCGGCATTAGCCGGTCTGAATCCGCCTCGACGTGGGGGGGCGAAACATTTGCCTGACCAACCGACCAACTTCCCATTGTAGTGAATATCATAATTTAACTATTAAACCAAAAATAAAGTATTGGCAGGATCCAATACTTTATTTTGGGTTTGACTTTGGGGTAAACTTGGGTAGCATATAATATATACTATTTTGGAGATTTATAATGCTAAAAAAGGTAAACGATTTCATTAAAGAGCATCAATTAACTCGTCCTGGAGAGCTAATAATTATCGGGGTATCAGGTGGTCCTGATTCTATGGCTTTACTTCATATTATGAACCAGCTTAAAAAAGAGCTGAGTTTTAGTATTGCTGCTGTTCATTTAAATCATGGATTACGCGAGGAAGCCCAAGATGAAGAAGACTTCGTAAGGGAGTCCTGTCATAATATGAGTGTACCTTTTTATTTTCAAAGAGTAGACATTATGGAAATGGCATTGCAGGAAAAGAAATCAATTGAGGAGATGGGGCGGGATTATCGCTACCAGTATTTTTATCAATTAATGCATGATATAAGAGCTGACCGTATTGCTACTGCTCATCACCAGGATGATGTTGCGGAAACAGTTTTGCTGCATTTGTTACGAGGTGCCGGGATTAAAGGATTAAGAGGGATTATGCCGTTAAAGGGCAGAATTATCAGACCGCTGCTTAGTCTTTCTAAAAACGATATAATAGCCTATTTGGGAAATAATAATATAGGATATTGTATTGATAAAAGCAATTATGACTCGACCTATCTTCGCAACCGGGTTCGACATAGTTTATTGCCACAATTACAGGAGAATTTTAATCCTAGAATTGTGGAGAATTTAAACCAGCTGGCTAACATTGCCCGGGAAGAGAATGAAGTAATGCAAGGAGAAACAGATAACTTATGGAAAAAGGTCGCTATAAAGGAGGATAAAAACCTCATTATCCTGAATAAAGAAATATTAAACACTTTACCTCCGGCTTACCAGCGTAGGTTAATTATAAAAGCTCTTAGCAGTCTAAAAGGAGAATCCGGGTGGACTATGAAGGATATCCAGAGCATAAGGCAGCTTGCTAGAAAAGAAGGTTCATCCAAAAAGTTACATTTGCAAAAAGGAATACTGGTTAAACTAGCTTACAATGAACTGATATTTTCCGATCATCAAGCTCAAAGCGTCTTTTTTAATTACCAGGTTTCTATTCCCGGGCAGTTAACTGTACCGGAAATTGGAGAGACCTTTGTATTTAAACTGGTAAATAAGGAACATTTTGCACCAAAAGATAATGCAATAATTTTGGATTATGATAAACTTGGTAAAGATATTTGTATTCGTTCCCGGAGACCAGGGGATTTCTTTCGTCCCAGGGGATTAGATGGCCGAAAGAGAATAAAAGAGTTTTTTATTGATATTAAACTGCCAGAAGCCCAGCGAGATAAGATACCTCTGTTGGCATCTGATAATGAAATATACATAATATTCGGGTTAAGAATTTCCCATTCAGTTTCTATAAGTCAAAAGACTAAAAGATTTTTAATGATTAAAAGAGAAAAAAGATAATTAGCAGGCTTTTTACTATATTTATGATATATTTAAGTAATATTAAAAATAAAAAAAAGATGCAGCTTTTTGTAATCTCTTTGAACCAGGGGATATTGAAAATCGGGGGTTGTTATGCTAAAATATAGTGAATTTTTTCATGCTTGCAAAGGGGAGGAAAGATATTGGATAAACGTCTTAAAAATTTTGCCATATATGTTTTGATAGTCATGCTTGCCCTATTTGCAATGAAATTGACTTCTACTCCGGAGGAGCAGATTACCGATATTACTTATCCTGAGTTCTATAATTATGTGGAACAGGAAAAAGTTAAAACGGTTCAGGTAGAGGTAGACGAGCTTGTATATAATATACAAGGTGAATTAAAAGATGGAACTTTATTTAAAACTACAGCTGCCAAAGAAACCGATATAGTTAAACTGCTGCAGGAAAAAAATGTTGATTTTACAACTGAGCCTGTACCACCACCGCCCTGGTGGACATCGTTTTTGACTACTTTAATTCCGTTCTTGATCTTGATCTTTGTCCTGTTTTTTATTTTAAACCAGAGCCAGGGTGGAGGAAGCAAAGTTATGCAGTTTGGCAAAAGCAAAGCCCGGCTGATGACCGGAGAGGAAGTTAACGTCACTTTCCAGGATGTTGCTGGAGCTGATGAAGCGAAAGAGGAGATGCAGGAAGTTGTAGAGTTTTTGAAAAAACCCGATAAGTTTATTGAGATAGGGGCCAAAATTCCTAAGGGGGTTTTATTATATGGTGCTCCAGGTACAGGTAAAACTCTAATGGCTAGAGCTGTTGCCGGAGAGGCCGGAGTTCCGTTCTTTTCTATAAGTGGATCCGATTTTGTAGAAATGTTTGTTGGAGTTGGTGCTGCCAGGGTCAGGGATTTATTTGAGCAGGCCAAAAAGAATGCGCCATGTATAGTATTTATTGATGAAATAGATGCAGTTGGCAGGCAGCGGGGAGCGGGCCTGGGTGGCGGCCATGATGAAAGAGAGCAGACACTAAACCAACTGCTGGTGGAAATGGATGGGTTTAGCACCAATGTAGGAATAATAGTAATGGCGTCTACCAACCGGCCTGATATCTTAGATCCTGCTCTATTAAGACCGGGAAGATTTGACCGGCATATTCTTATTGATAAACCGGATGTAAAAGGCAGAGAGGCTATCCTGCAGGTCCATATTAAAGAAAAACCTACTGCAGAAGATGTAAACCTGGCGATACTGGCCAAACGCACACCAGGATTTACAGGAGCGGATTTAGCCAATATGGTTAATGAAGCAGCTCTGCTGACAGCCCGCAAAGATAAATTAAAGATTAATATGGAAGAACTGGAAGAGTCAATTGAAAGGGTAATAGCTGGGCCGGAAAAGAAGACCCGGGTGATATCCGAAAAGGAGAAACGGCTGGTAGCCTATCATGAGGCAGGACATGCAATTGTAGGATATTTTTTACCCTATACTGATAAATTGCATAAAATATCCATTATTCCCCGTGGGCGAGCAGGCGGTTATACTCTCCTGCTTCCAGAAGAAGATCGCAACTATATTACCAAGGCGTATCTTCTCGATGAAGTTACTATGTTACTAGGAGGCCGGGTTGCCGAGGCATTAGTTCTAAATGATATAAGTACCGGTGCCCAAAATGACCTGGAAAGGGCAAGTGGGATAGTGCGTAAGATGATCACCGAGTACGGGATGTCTGAAGAATTAGGACCGCTTACTTTCGGGCACAAGAGTGAAGAGGTGTTCCTGGGGCGAGATATTTCTAAGGATCGTAATTACTCGGATGCTATAGCCTATGCTATAGATAAAGAAGCAAGTATGTGCATGGAAAATAGTTATAAAAAGGCAGAAGAAATATTAACCACGAAGATGGATAAACTACACCAGGTGGCAGCCAGGCTTATGGAAAAAGAGACTATCGAAGCCGACGAATTTGAGGAGATAATATCTGACAAGGAAATAACTGAAAAAACCGGACAGCACGATTATCAGCCTGAGAGTGTTGATATTTAAAAAGATTAAACATAATGGAGCACTCTAATCGAAATAATACTAATTAAGAGACTTTAAAATTATTTGTGGAGGCATATAATTGGAAAAGACTTTTATAATGGTAAAACCAGATGGAGTACAGCGAGGTTTAATCGGAGAAGTTATAAATAAGATTGAGAAAAAAGGTTTTAAGCTCCTGGGATTAAAATTAATCTGGATAACGGAAGAATTAGCATTTAAGCATTATGCTGAACACCAGGAA